>Ga0265294_10000340_pt1 | contig 62076 bp, 52 predicted proteins | sample MunlanPumphouse3_FD_192504 | JGI IMG/M metagenome (GOLD analysis project Ga0265294, IMG submission 192504) | Groundwater microbial communities from a municipal landfill in Southern Ontario, Canada - Pumphouse #3 | ecosystem: Environmental > Aquatic > Deep subsurface > Groundwater | place... | reverse complement strand
CACCCTGAATATTACGCCTGGATGAACGGCAAACATATTATTGATCAGATCTGTCTGTCACACCCCGAGGTGTTGAAGATCGCCAAACAACAACTTAGAGAGGAGATGGAACAGCAACCAGATAAACTCTACTGGTCGGTTAGCCAAAATGATAATTTCTCCTATTGTCAGTGCCCCTCCTGCCAGAAAATCATCGAGGAAGAGGGTAGCCCCGCCGGTCCCATCATCCGGTTTGTCAATGAGTTGGCCCGGGAGTTTCCGGATAAGATCATCTCAACCCTGGCTTATCAATATAGCCGGCAGGCCCCACGAGTCACGGTTCCCGAAAGCAACGTTCAGATCATGCTGTGTACCATCGAGTTGAACCGCAGTCAGCCGATCGCCGAAGATAAACGGAGCGCTTCCTTTATGAACGATATCGTTGATTGGGGGCGCATTGCCAACCATATCTATCTGTGGGATTATACGGTAAACTTCTCCCACCATATTACTCCCTTCCCCAATCTGCACGTTCTTCAACCTAATATCCAGCTATTCGCAGACAATCATGTGCTGTACCACTTCCAACAGAGCAACACCGATACCGGGCATGAGTTTTCCGAGCTGAAGTCCTATCTCTTAGCCCGGCTTCTGTGGAATCCTGCTGTGGATGTGGATTCGCTGATTAATGATTTCCTGGCGGGCTATTTCGGTAAGGCAGCCCCATTCATACAATCCTATATGGATGCCTTGCAGGGAGAGATCATCAAAACCAAGGAGTGGCTCGATATCTACGGCCACCCAACAGCCCATCAGGAAACTTTTCTGTCAGAAGACCTGATGCACCGCTATTTCGAGGATTTTCGACGGGCAAAAGAGGCTGTCAGGAGCGACTCGGTCCGACTGCTGCATGTTAAAACTTATGAATTGCCGGTGCAATATGCTGCAATGGAAATAGGTAAGAATCAGATGTTTACTCCGCGTGGGTGGTTTGAAATTGAGGATTCTGTTTACCTGCTGAGGCCGGAAATGAGCGAAATGCTGGAATCGTTTTACCAAACCTGCCAAAAGGCAGGAGTCAGGTCTTTAAATGAATCAGGATTGACACCCGACGACTATTATGAATCTACCCGACGGTTCCTTGATTTGAAGGTGGAAGGAAATCTGGCTTTCCGGACAGCGGTGAAGGCCGAACCCTCTGCATCACCTAAATACTCCTCCGGAGATGTTAGCTATCTGACTAATGGCGTCAGTGGTGCCAACGACTATAAGGTGCACTGGGTTGGCTGGGAGGCAACCGACTTTACCGTTGACCTGGATCTGGGCCAGGTGATTAAAATGGATACCATCCGTTTGGGCTCACTGTATGACCCAAAAAGCTGGATTTTCCATCCCAGATCCGTTACCTGCCTGATTTCTGCCGATGGAAGTGATTACCGTGCCATAGGTACGTATGAGATCGGTTTAGAACAGCGGAACGAGCCGGTGAACCGCAGTTACTGCTTTAATCCAACGGGCGGAGAGGGGAGGTTTATCCGACTGGAGGTTAGTGGAACCCTGAAGAATCCATCCTGGCACCCCAGTGCCGGAGGTGCTTCTTGGGTTTTCCTGGATGAAGTAATCGTGAAATAGAGTACTTAGACCTGATTTTCTATTTCTAAAGTGTTTAATTTTGCTAAAAGAAAACCTGACATCCCAAAAAATTAGTGTTATGAAAACAAACGTGATGCGTAACGCAGCGCTGATTTTAAGCGCACTGTTTTTAAGTGTACCACTGGTTGCCCAAAAGAAAAACCAGATGCCACAGTATCCATTCAAATCTGCTGTTATCGAGTATGCTTACTCTGGGAACACCACAGGAACCGCTAAGCATTATATTGATGACCATGGTAGAAAGACAGCTCAGTATAATGAGTTTAAAACGAAATCATTCGGGAGTACGACCGAAACCAATCAACTGGTGATCTTTAAAGATAATATCACCTACACTATTGATCTGATCAAAAAAGAGGGCTACAAAACCCAGATTATCAACCTGGATGAGAAGGAGTTGAAGGAGTGGGCAGAACAAGCCGACAGTCTCTGGGAATCCATGGGATTTAAAAAGACCGGTAAGGGCGAAGTTCTTGGTAAAACCTGCGATATCTGGGAGGGCATGTCAACCAAAGTCTGGGTGTGGCAGAATATCGCCATGAAAACCGAAACCAATATCTTCGGGAAGATGGTCATGGAGGTGACCAAGCTAGACCTCAACGCTTCGATCAGTGCCGATAAATTCCGTATCCCTGATGGTATCAAGATGGCAGACGAAACGACTGTGGTGGATGCTCAAGACCCAGCGATGGATACGTTACGAAATGAGCTCAAGAAAGGCCTTGAGGATTTCAAAAGCCTTTTTGAGACCAAGAAAAAGTAACCGGTATCTTACCGACTGCTCATCTGGAAGGTGATTTTCCCTCCATTCATGAGTTCATTATGGGTGATGTATAACCGTTTGATATCCTGGCCATTAACCAACACCTTCTTGACATACACATTTTTAGGTGATTGATTGACGGCCTCGATCTCCAGGACTTTCCCATTTTCCAGTTGTACCACAGCAGAATTCACCAGCGGACTACCCAAGGCATACTGGTCAGAACCAGGAGCGACGGGATAGAATCCCAGCGCGCTGAAGATGTACCAGGCCGACATTTGGCCGGCATCATCATTGCCACATAAGCCATCAGGAGCATCCCGGTACATGGTTTCCAGGATCATCCGAACTCGCTCTTGTGTCTTTTTTGGTGCTCCGGCCCAATTGTACAGATAAGGGATATGATGCCCTGGTTCGTTACCATGAACATAATTCCCAATCAGTCCGTCGCGTGTAATATCTTCTGTATGAGCAAAATGCTCGTCGTCCAATTCCATCGTGAAGAGAGAGTCTAAATGCCTGACAAACACTTTCGAGCCACCCATCATCTCCACCATCTTCTCAACCTGGTGGGGAACGTACAAACTGTAATTCCAAGCATTTCCTTCAATAAAACCTTGATTATGAGTTGCTAATGTGTTGAAATCCTGTTTCCATTCTCCATTTGACAAGCGTGGACGCATAAACCCGATCCGGGAGTCATAGACGTTCTGGTAGTTCTCTGATCTGGCCTTAAACTGCTCATAAACAGTCATATTGCCCATCTTTTTTGCCATCTCAGCAATACACCAGTCGTCATACGCATACTCCAGGGTTTTTGAAACGGATGATCCATTCTTATCTTCCGGAACATATCCCAGTTCCATGTAGTATTTCAGTCCGTCGTACCAGCCGTTGGTCGCTGAAGTAACGACAGCATCCAGCACGGGTTTAGGGTTCATGGTGAGGTTCCCTTTGATGTAAGTATCAACCAGAACTGGTACAGCGTGGTATCCGATCATGCACCAGTTTTCGTTGGCATGGTGTGACCAGACTGGTAACATTCGGTGAACGCTTTGGTCGTAGTGGGCCATCATTGACTTGACCATATCGGCATTGCGGGATGGTTGAATGAAGTTAAACAGCGGATGCAGAGCGCGATAGGTGTCCCAAAGAGAGAATACGGTATAGTTGATAAAACCATCAGCCTGATGGTTATTCTGATCCAGGCCGCGATACTGCCCATCCACATCCATATAGGTTGATGGACTCAGAAAGGCATGATACATAGCGGTATAGAACACTCTTTTGTGCTCCTCATTCATGGTTTCCACGTGGATGCGCCCCAACTCGCGGTTCCATGCTTCGCGGCTCCCCTGCCTGAACTGTTCGAAATCCCATCCTGGTGCTTCTGCCATCAGGTTTTCTACGGCACCGGCAGTACTTACTGGTGATAGCGCGAATTTGACCATCACCTGTTCTCCGGCTTTCACATCGAAATCGAACCACGCCCTGATCTGGTGTCCGGCCATCTCGGGGAAATTACGTGATTCGTCAAATTTGCGCCAGAAGCCATTGTAAACTGACCGGTCGTATTTGCGGTGTCCATATTGACTAATCGGTTTAGAGAATGTCATGGCAAAATAGACCGTTCGCGTCCGGGCCCATCCGTTGGTTTGCCGATAGCCGGTAACCAGTGTGTCATTCTCAATCCGTGCAAAGGTCCAGACATTCTTATCCTGATAATTATATATCCCTGAAATCAGATCGAGCAGAATATGTGCCGGACCGGCCTCGGGGAAGGTATAGCGGTGTATGCCTACGCGCGTGGTGGCTGTCAGCTCCGCCTGAATCCCGTAATCGTCGAGCATGACGGAATAGTATCCTGGCTCTGCTATCTCCTGATCGTGTGAGTATCTCGAACGATATCCTGATTCCGGGTGATCGGCTGTGCCCGGGTTCAGTTTCAGTGGACCCGTGGATGGCATCATCAAAAAATCACCCAGGTCGCTGTGACCGGTGCCACTGAAATGGGTATGGCTAAAACCAACGATAGTGGGGTCATCGTACTGATATCCAGCGCAATAACGATACACATCCCCGTTATATCGACCGTTCAGCTCATAGCTTACTGTGTCGGTATCCGGGCTGAGTTGGACGAACCCGAAGGGCATTGATGCGCCCGGGAAGGTATGTCCCATGTTCATTGTTCCGGCAAACGGATTGACATAACTTGACAGATCCGGATTGATCTGGCCGGTGGTTGGCCAGATAGCGAGACAGATCAATGCTGTACTCAGTATCGCTTTTCTCATGGTTGTATGTTTTGTGACAAAAGTAGCAATTCAGCGCAGAACAGGATTAACACCACGTTAACCAGACATTAACCCTCAACCAGACAGGCTCTTGGTATTTTTATCGGACAACCAAATCATTAAATTATGATGAAACCAATGATGTTTTTACCCCTGCTCGTGGCGTTACTAATGACCAGCACCAATGTTGCTAACTGCCAGGAGGTGAACAGCCGGAAAGTTGAACGAATCAAGCGTAAGATTGAGCGCCAGAATCAAAAGCTCAACGAATTAACCGGCAAAGAATCCAGTGTGGTTTGCTACTCGACCAGTCCGATTGACAAAGAGGACCTACAACAGATCAAGCGGGAGGTATTGGAGGCGAAAGACCGGATTATAAAGGAACATCAGCATGTGATGGAGAATTTTCATCAGGAAATGACCCATGTTCATCGGGAGCTAAGCCAAAAAAAGCTGGAATTGCGACGCCAATTTGTATCGCCTCCACATTTCAGGAATGAGGTGTATGGGTGGATTGGTGATCAGAACATACTGGTTGTCACGAAGGAGCTGGAGGAAGAGACGTCATCAACTGATTTCCCTTATGAAGTTAGCAAGGAAATGACTGGGATGTCGCTGGTGATTAACGGGGCGATTGATCAGGGTTCGGTGTACATTGCCATTGAGAAGCCTGATGGGACTCTTTTTAACGAGTACACGCTCTCTCCTCTGGCAGATGTTAACTTGAGACAAACGATCCGGTTTGCCGATCAGGAGCCTGATTCGTATGTCGGAAAATGGGTCGTGAAAGTTGTGACCGAAGAGGCCTCCGGTGGTTTCAGCTTTCAGATCAAAGGCCGATAGTTGGGGCCAATCGGTAATTCCCGATCGCCGATAAAGGCCGAGTGATGATTAGTTGCCCGGATGTGCCGCCTGTTGATGACAAACTTGCGGTGTATCCGGTTAAACTCATTTTTTGGCAGCCGGTCGGCCAGTCGGGTCAGGGTTTCGAGAGTCAGGTGTCTTTCCCCACCGGAACGGTAAATCGCCACATAATCTCCCATGGCTTCCAGGTATAGAATGTCGCGAAAAGGAATCCTGACACTTCTCCGCTCGCTCCTGATGATCAGCATCGATTCTGGATCAATATTGCCGGGTTCATCATGCTCATTATCAAATTGTAACTCGAAGAATCGACCAACCGCTTTGGAGAACCGCTCAAATGAGACTGGCTTAAGAAGATAATCCATAACCTGAAAATCAAAAGCATCCAAAGCATAATTCCGATGGGCTGAGGTGATGATCACCGTTGGAGGCTCCTGCAAAGATTTCAGCAATTGAAAGCCGGTAATCCGCGGCATCTGAATGTCGAGAAACAGAAGATCGATTTTTTGTGTCTGCAGGATGGTCAACGCATCAAGAGCGTGACGGGCACTGCCAACTAAGCGGAGATTGGGGAAGGAATGTAAGTAAGTTTCGATGATCCGGATGGCATTAGGTTCATCGTCGACGATCAGGCAAGACTTCAGAAACGAAGCAAGTTTATTCATGGATGACCAGGTTGACGTGGAATTCATTATTATTCTGGGTGATATTCAGTGTGTGGAGTCCTGGGTAGAGCAGATCCAATCGTGATTTTACCTGAGCTAGTCCGATGCCCGACTCAGTCTTTGAAAGGTTTTCACTGGGCAGGTAATTGTTTGTAATTGAGAAGATTATTGATGACTCATTGATCTCAAGCAAGATTTTTATCCATGCATCGGAAATCAGCTGTGATAAGCCGTGTTTGCAGGCATTTTCCAGGAAGGTGATGAAAACCAAGGGTGCCACCATTCGGTTGCCGGGATCGCCCAGGATACCAAAGCGAATGCGAGAGGCATCCTGAAATCGAATTTTTATGATATCCAGATAATTGTGTAAATATTGGATCTCATTGGTCAGTGGAACCCGGTTCTCCTTGGTCCGATACAGGCTATAATCGAGCAGGTCGCTCAATTTGAGAACTAGTCCAGGTGCTTCTTCCGATTTGTTCAGGGTAAGCCAGTATAGGTTGTTCAGTGTGTTGAACAGAAAGTGTGGCTGAAATTGAGCCTTTAAAGCGTTCAGTTTGTACTCTTTCAGCTTGTTTTCCACGTCGAGATTCCTGTTTTTCAGGGTCATCTGATCAGACTGCAATCTGAAGGCTAGTCGGATGAGACGGATCGCAACACCGGCCAGGATGACACAATATAATCCTGCAATCAGAAAGACCGGATCGATCATGAATGGCAAGCCCTTGCCTGTTGAACTGAACCGGGTGATCAGATGTAAAAAGATAGTCAAGATACCCAACATCTCCAGCCACAGCGAAACCAGGCCGGTGAACAGGGTTAAAAGCGCAAAAAGCACGTATCTTTTGGTGAGAAGGAATCGTGGGATGAGGTAATAGTTGAAGAAATAGGTGGTGCCCACTGCCACCACGAGTAGGAGCCCTGAATCCTCTTATCTTATCATTGCAATGAAATTAACCTTAAAAAGCAATCTCATGGATTTTATCATCGAAGGAGGAGTTTGGTTCACGATACCGATCCTCATCTTAGGACTTGGTTCACTGGTTCTTATTCTGACGGGTATGGTTCTGGCAGGACAAAGAAAACCGGTACCCGGTATTTTGAATGATGCCATTCTGTTTATCGGGTTTATTTGCCTGGCTTACGGGATTTTCGGGCAGGTTACGGGTATGTTTCAGGCGGCTGGAGCTATTGTCCGGGCAGGCGAAATTGCACCTTCCCTGATCTGGCAAGGTTTGCGTATCTCCCTGATCCCGGTCATCATGGGTTTTGTCATTCTCTTTTACTCAGCCGCCGGCTGGTTTATCATCCGATGGATGCGTGGAAGGAGTGCCGTGAAATAGATTTATAGGTGCACGGAAAACCCGGCACAAAGCTGGAAGTTACTGAAATTCAGCCTGTGGTAAGTCATTTCGAAAGGACCCTTCCTGGTTTCCGGGAGTAGGGTTCTTTGCTCAAACTCGATAGCCCTGAGCCAAAATCCTTCGCCTGCGATAAAGATTGAAAAGCCGGGAATCAGATAATAATCTGCTTTCACCTTGAGCAGGAGCCCCGGCCGCCAGTAGTGTTTTCGTGTTAGGTGACCGGTGTTGATTTCGTAATCGTCAAAATTGTTCCACTGGTTGTAAAAGTGCTCGAACACATCCGATAGCAGGAATCCTGTTTGAACCGATCCGCGGAACCGTTGATTGTAAAACCTTCCTGAAGGCTCAATCCGCCAACCCCCGAAAATCCCGAAGGTGTTTTGATGGAATGACCTGTTATACTGATAATCCAGTCCCAGTTCCTCGGAATGCTTGTCAAGATACGTATAAGCCACATCCCCCGGCACCGTGTGAATGAGTGCTCCAACCTCAAAATGAGGCCCTACTTTCCGAGTCAAATTGGCCTCTAGTCCTATCCGTGTTTCATAGTAGCCATCCGGTGGACCCCACAGTGGAGCCATATGCCAGACAAAAATCTTTTTCCGTAAATTATTGGTAATGAGGCTTGTATTGACTGATAGGCTCCATTTATTTTCCGGGAACGCTTTATCCAGTGAGGGTGAATACGGGATCATCTGTTCTAAGGTTTCACGGTTCATGTTGGAAGTAGAGGGGAATCCCGGCGGGAGCTCCTGTTGAAACAGACTTGATTTCTCCAGTAATGCCCGGTTTTTATCGGAAAGCATGCCATTTACGATATCGATCTCTTCCCGGCGGGCTGATTTTTGGATTCTTGATCCGGTGAACCCGCCGACAGCCCCGGTGATGGTTCCGAAGATCAGCGCCGGAATATAGGTCCACCCCTGGGCCAGAATTAGCCCGGTCACCGCTCCAGGAACCGCACCGGCTAGCATGCCGATAATCAGTCCTTTATAGGGGTGCCCGCTCTCCCGGAGTTGCATTTTTGCCAGATCAGCGAACCTGATTTCTAGGTGCTGAGGCGTGTTAAAATTCCCATCTGGAAGTAACTTGTTGGTTTGCAGGAGGATAGATGAGTCACTTATTTTGATCAGCTGTCCTTCGATGGTGGTACCATCAAGATAGATAGCGTTAATCCACGATGAGTAGGGCTGCCATCGTTTGTTCATAGCCTCCCACTGTTCGTAGGAGAATCCGTAAGGAATCGGGGCGCGGGGGAGGGAAGTGACCGGCGTTTGGGAAACCGTGGGTAGAGACAGGATCAGCAAAGAGAGGATCGAAATAGCGTGTCTTAGATGCATTGAAGCAGGTGTTTTGTAGATAAAAACCCTAATTTAGCATGAAACAGCAATAAAAGAAATGAGAAAAATGATGATTCGTTTTGCGGGGTTCCTGACTGCGCTGCTGCTGCTCACCTCGTCGTGCGACCTGTTGACGCAGGTTGCGGGAACCATTGACACTGGTGGTGGGAAGTTAACAACGGAACAGGTGGTTCAGGGACTGAAAGAGGCGTTGAAAATCGGAACTGAAATCGCGGTGAAGAATTTGAATCAAACCGATGGCTATTTCCTGGATAATCTGGTGAAGATTGACCTTCCCCCGGAGACGCAGGAGATTTTGAGTTATGCCCGGCGTGTTCCAGGGCTTGATCAGCTCATCAGCGACGTAGTGCTCCAAATTAACCGCTCTGCCGAGGATGCCGTTGTAAAAGCTGCTCCGATTTTTTCCGGGGCCATAACTTCGATGTCCATCAGCGATGCCTGGGGAATCCTCAATGGTGCCGACAGTGCTGCAACTAACTACCTTAGGGCCAACACCTATAACAAACTTTTCGTTCTATACAAGCCATCCATCCAGGCATCACTCGAAAAGCCGATCGTCGCGGGAGTCTCGGCAAGCCAAACCTGGAGTAAGATCACCAGCCGATGGAATATGTTCGCCAATTCGGCCGCAGGTCGAGTGTTACAGGTTAGAACCATGGATTACAGCTTAGAGGAGTATGTGACCCATCAGGCACTTCGTGGTCTGTTTATCAAGGTTCAGGATCAGGAGAAAAAAATCCGGACTGATGTCTCCGCGCGAACTACCGATCTCTTACGTAAAGTATTCGGTCAGGGATAAAACCAAAGAGGCGGATCATCATCCGCCTCTTTGTACTCAACCAAAACGACCATACGTCATGAGATTTTAATCTCCCTGAGTTTTGGCTTGGCCTCTTCCCGCTTGGGAATCTGGATATGCAGAATTCCTTCTTTGTAGGTTGCGGCAACCTTCTCCCGGTCGACTGAATGTTCGGGCAGGGTGAAGGAGCGTTGGAACGACAGGTAGCTAAACTCGCGGCGGGTATAATTTTGCTTCTTGTCCTCCTTCTCTTCCTTTTTTTCCGATGAGATGGTCAGGATATTACCCTCCAAGTTGATTTTGAAATCATCCTTGGTCATGCCGGGAGCAGCTAGTTCAATCTTAAACTCATCCTCATTCTCGATCACGTTGACCGCCGGAAGCGTAGTGTTCGTGTCCGAAAAGTTCAGATTCGCCCAATCCATCCAATTCCTCGACCACAGATTGTCAAACAGTGAAGGGAAGGATGGATAATCCTGATTGTTACGTTTCATGATAGCCATAATCAATCCTCCAGTTTTTTTTAGTTTAACAATCAAATTATTACTGAAGGACTTTAGCAAATCGTGTACCTAACCAGAAAAACTGCCATTATGTACCACATAATGAGATAGTTGAGACAAAATGACAGTATCTTTAGCGGAGGTTAATCTTCTAAGAACAATCCTTTTCTCGACAGCAGGTGATCGAGGTTAGCCAAGCCGTACACTACAACAGCCTGAACAATCGAGGTATGTTCTTGGTATTCAGGAATACTCATCTGGTAAAGGTCGCGTTCGGTATGCCAGATTTCGCCATAATTGAAGTCATAACCCTTAGGATCGGCCGTTCCGAAGCTGATTGTTGGTACGCCGTTAAGTGCGAAGTAGGCGTGATCTGACCCACCGGCAGTGACGGGTTTTCGCCTGGGTTCAGCTTTGGAGAGGGTGAATGGAAAGTCTGGATTGATACGGTTAAGTGGTTCGCACACTTTTTCGAAATCCTTGTACATAGCTTCGGGCACTCTAAGGCTGTTGGCTACGGTTGGACCACCATCGCGGTTGAAATAATTAGCGATCTTATCCAGTTTATCCTTATTTTTTTCTACCCAGGCTTTAGAACCTAGGAGGCCGAACTCTTCGGCAGCCCAGCAACAAACCAGAATGGTGCGTTTGGGTTTTCCTCCGGCGGCCATGATGAGCCGGGCAGATTCAATAGCTGGGGTTACGCCTGAGCCATCATCGACGCCACCTGTTCCCACATCAAAGCAATCGAGGTGACCGCCCATCAACACATATTCATCGGGGTATTCGGTGCCTGGAATGATGCCAATAACATTATAAAAGTTGACCGGTCCCATGCGGAAATGGTTGCGGATGTCGAATTCCAGCTCAAACCGCTGTCTTTCGCGAGCCATCTGTTCAATAATTTTATACTGGTGCTCATCGAGTTTGATATCCGGAACAGTTGGCAGATTGTCGAAACTCATGTTCATAATATTCTTCCTGTCATACAGTGCCCGGATGGGGTTGGTAGTTGACTGAATGATTCCCAGGATACCGGCTTCACGCATCTCCTTGTAAAACAGGGCAGGCTCGTCTTTTAATTTAATCAGGGGCTTCCGTTCAGCTTCGGGCAACGAACGGTTTTCTCTCATGATCTCCATATTCTGGCGGTCGGCTTCCATATTCTCTTCGATGATTTTCGCCCGCCGCTCATCGGCAGCAGCTGAGATATCAATCGGCCAGCCATCGTTGGTTCCGGTGATCAGTACCCAGGCGCCTTTCAGCTTGCCTTTCATGTTTTCAAATGCCCGCCTTGTTTTTGGTTCCAGCACGACATGACCTTTCTGGACTCCTTTGGTTCCTGCCGTATAGGATGGGGTGGCAAAGTGGAGGATCATGCCGTTATCGGATAATAATCGACCGGACCAGGGTCCTCGGTTGAACCCAACTGGCAACGTTCCGGCTAGATCCATTTCTACTTGCATACCCCATTTCCGGAATTCTGAAGCTACCCATTCGGCTGCGTTATCATAAGCATTGGATCCGGTGATCCTGCCACCAAAACGATTCGACAAAAAATCGAGGTGGCGCATGGTTTGATTATCAGTCTGACCGATCTCAATAATCCGGTCGATGACTTTTTTATCCTGCCCGCTGGTTTGAACCGGAATCAGGAAAAATGCGACAAAGAGTGATAGGAGGATTGAACGTTTCATATTATTTGAAGTAAATGTTTAGTTTCTGATGATGTGCAAGGTGACAAAATTTCAATCAGGGTAAACGATTCCAGCGTCCTTACGAATCCGGTCGAGCGTTTCGATAAGCAGGGAGCTGAACGACAGGGGCAGCTCTCGGCTCTCGGTCAGACCTTCATCGAGACACAGCATAACGTGTTGAGCTTCAAGATGATATCCCGATCCCTCTTGATTGATGAAATCATAGTCCTCTTCCTGACCGTTGTCTCTCCAGACGGTCAGGTGGGTGGAGGAGATATCCTTGCGGCGGATGCGGATGAAGCCCTTTTCGCACCAGACTTCACTTTGGGTGTCGGAGCAGACGGCGAAGCTGGATGCCAGGGAGGCCATCTGCCCGTCCGGATAACGGAAGAGCATGGTGATGGTTCGATCAGCTCCTGTTGGTGCCAGGTCGGCAAAGGTTTTGATTTCTTCCGGACGTCCAAATGCCTGAAGGGCAATAAAGACGGGATAGATGCCGATATCCAGTAGTGATCCGCCTCCCAGGGCCATATTAAACAATCGGCTCGATAGGTCGTTGCCGCCGTTGAAGGCAAAATCGGACCGGAGCATTTTGGGCCGACCGAGCTGTCCGGATGCCAGCACCTCCATCAACTTGAGAAAAGCCGGTTGAAAGCGTGTCCAGAAAGCTTCCATCAGAAACACTCCATTCCGCCGGGCCGCTTCGATCATCCGATTAACCTGATCAGCATTGAGAGCGAAGGCTTTTTCGCATAACACAGCCTTGCCGTGATCGAGGCACAGGATGGTATGTTCCATGTGATGAGAGTGGGGTGTGGCTACATAAACGATGTCGACCCGAGGGTCTCTAACCATCTCATCATAAGATCCATAAGCTTTTTCAAAGCCAAATTCCCCGGCAAAGGCAATGGCCTTGTCCATTGACCGGGATGCCGCAGCATAAAGTCGGGCGTTGGGTAATAGTTTCAGATCGGAACTGAATTTTCGGGCAATCTTTCCGCATCCAAGAATGGCCCAGTTATAGGTTTTTGGAGTCATAGGGCTAAGATAATATATTCATCATTGGCTATTACTGTCAAAAAAAAACTCCGCCGTGGGGCGGAGTTTTTCTCATATATTGCCAGGGATGTTTCTTCTTAGGCAAGTTTGACATTAACAGCGTTCAGGCCTTTGCGACCTTCCTGCAGTTCAAAGGTTACTTCGTCGTCCTCTTTAATCTTGTCGATGAGACCTGTAGTGTGGACGAAATACTCTTGGTCAGAATCCAGATCTTTAATGAACCCAAATCCTTTGGTCACATTAAAGAATTTTACTTTACCGTGTTTCATTGGTTGATGTTGTTGTTAAATTGTTTGCAAATATAACCAAAATTGGTTTATCCTACTCATTCTTCAATTCTTGCACCATTCTTATTTTTCTGATGCCTGATTGTGCCAGGGAAAATATCCATGCCAGCCCGTTGCCGATGAGGATCACCAGAATCATCAACAGGAGCCCCAGCGATATTTCGCCAGTTGGGGAGAGAATCCCCGGAATGACCGAAATGATGGAGGCGGTTCCGCCAATCAGGGTTCCAACGGCCAGTAGAATTGCATATTCTCTGAAAATCAAGCTTGTGATAAAAGTTCGACTAAACCCGCTGGCCCTGAAGAGAGCTAATTCCGATGCCCGTTCCTGCAAATTGCGAAGTAAAATGATTCCCAATCCAAGTGTTCCCAAAAGCATACCCAGGGTCCCCATGATCAGGAAGATCGACAAATACGTGTTTTCGATGGAGTTGAACCTTGCCAGCCTGGTGGTTGTAGGCTCTATGCCAATGCCGTGATCGCGGTATATCCTGATAAACTCTGATTCGATAGATTCAGCTTGTTCCATCGATCCGTCAAAAAGAAGGATGCGACTGCCACTGTTGGAGGGATATAGCTGGTCAAGGACGCTCGCGGATATCAATAAATTTCCCTGAAAAATGGAGTTGGCTAGTCCGCCAATCAACACAAATCGAATCGAATCACCTGCTTCGCTGAGGTATTGCAACGTGTCTCCTGTTTGTAAGCCTAAGCCCCACTGGATGACGGTTTGATCGGCAATTGCAGGAAAGACCCTGTCAGCCAGCTGTTTATCCAGATTTCCCCAGAGATTGTCAGGATTCATGCCGGATAACAGAGTGGTAAATGTGAACCGATCCTCTAGAGCTCCAGATGGAACCCCGAGTAGTGGAGGTTGAGATACCTGGTTCAGATTCAGGCAACTAGCGTCGTCGCCATCTTGTTTCTTTAGCTGCACTACGCGGAAGGGGGTTTCAAATCCATTCTCCTCTCTGACTTCCGGATTGTTCAGGTTTTGCAGAAGAGGTACTGTCGCTTCGGCAAAGAGCAAAAATCCGCCGGTGCCGGCATCTTTTCTGCCAGCTTCAAGGCCGGCATCTTTCCGGTTTGCCCCGATGGCAATGGTGAGAAAAACCCCTAATGAAAAGAGGGTGATCACTGATAGGTTACGTGGCCGATTCCGGGAGAGACTCTTTCGTAGGAATCCTCCTGCGGTCATCTGATTAAGCGCTTGCCGATCCCATCGGATCAAAATCCCGTCAACAACTAGCAGCAGTAGTGCCAGAATCATCGCTCCTGCCAACAGAAAGGGTAGAGGCTGAATGGTGTCTTTTGCGAGTATCTGCCAGATAATCAATCCTGTAGAACTTAAAGCCATACCCAGGATGGCTAATTGTTTCAGAATTATCAGCACTCGTCCCGGAACGTGCCGTCGTTGGTCAGACAGCTTAACGATTCCTTTAGGTAAGTGCTTGTTGATCAAAATTATATGGGAGCACACAGCAATGACCAGTACGACTCCAAGGCTGATCAACACTACCGATGGCCGGAAAAAGAGTCGTAAAGAATCAGTCAGGACAATATCATTCCAGACGGTGTTAAGTGCCCGGAATAACAATATGTTATAAACCCAGGTTAAACCCAGGCCCAGCCCCAGCCCGATCAGGGATGTCACCAAGCCCTCCCCCAGGTGCAGCTGCCTGATTCGTTTGGCTGGCCAGCCGATGGCCCGGAGGGTTTCCATGTGGTGGTTTCTCGACTGGAGGTTTAGCCTGATCAGGAGGAAGCTGAGGATGATGCCGCTCAGAGCGAGAAAAAAGCTCAGTCCGATAAACAGCTGCCCAAAATCAACCCCATTGCCGGCAGCCTGGAGTCCGGTCTGCTTGGGATCATCCACGCTCAACCCAAGGTCCGAAGGCTTCAGTTGGCCGAGTAAAGCTGATTCGAGCTCACCGCGACTGCTGCCGGGAGGAAACCGGATCTGTGTGGCACTGCCGAAACGGTTTTCCCACAAACCGATTGCCTGATCTAGGTTGATGAATGCTTTTGGCGTTCCCCGGTGCGCGTTCCAGTAATCTTCGTCTTTTTTACGAATTTTCTCCAAATCAATTGGTACGCTGGTTTCCCAATCGCGACAGTTACCGGCATCCGATAGGCCGGGAATATCCGGCATCAATCGGCTATCAGCATAAAATCCTTCCAGGGATACCACTTTACTGACACGGAAGGAGTGCTCTTCCGCCGTCAGATTTCGGAGAGGCCCAACCAGGAAGTATCTCATAGTCAGGGTGTCCCCTGCCTTCGCCTGAAGGTCATCGGCAAGCCATTTATTGATGATGATCTCATCCGGAGCGATCTGATCACCGGGTAGGGTGGACACGAATGAATAGGGCGTAGTTTTCTCCCCGACCTGGAATGCATTAACAAAGTAGCTGAGATAGAATGTTTTATCCGAGGTCACCTTCTTGGCAGCACGAATGATCGCTTCATCGAGAAAAACCCTGGGAGAATGGAGCATCCATCCTTCTGAGAGGGGCTCAGGATCCAGCAGGAGTCCGGCATCCTGAAGTTGCCAATTACGTGACAAGGATTCAGAGAGTTTGTTGGTGGTGAGGGGCGCTTCGGTCCTAATCAGCAAGAGGTTTGAGAGATCGGTCACTTCCATCCGGTCTAGGAGAAAAGATCTGGAGATGAATATGTTGAATGGAGGAGACTGTACATTTTGTAAGCTAAAGCGCCCGGTCACGGATTGATCGGCAAGTTGTGCCACGGTGACCCGGATGGTGGTCATGGCCTCGGCATCCGAAACAAAGGGTGTTTCCAGCGGTACCTCGAAGGCTTTTCGGATTCTCAGCATGATTTCATCGCCGGGCTGTACGTCCAGACGCTGTGCGAGGTTGTCGCTGATGATGACCGATTCATTCGTCAGTGTGCCATAATAGTTCTCTATTCCGATTACCCGGTCGAATGAGGGATCTACGCCATAGAGTCGTATACCGGGGATCCGTTTTGTTCCTCCTCCGGTGGTAGCGATGGCATCAAGGCGCAGGACTGGTGTGGTGGGAGCATCAAGGTCTTTCTCAAGTCTCTCCGCCAGTGCTCCTGAAAGATACCGGTCGCCGGCATCGATGGCATGGGTTACTCCGCCCAGGCGTTCTTCCACCAGGGATAGCAGGCTTTGGTTGACCGAATCACCCACCACTAGAGCTCCGGTGATAACGGCGGTACTGACGGCTATGCCCAGGGCCAGGGTAAGGTTCTTTTTAAAGAAGAACAGTAAGTTCTTGAAAATGAGCCTGATCATGTTCACTTGGTCTGATTGTCCGCCACTAGGATACCCCGGTCCAAATGATACACGGCATCCATCTGCCCGGCTAAATCGACCGAGTGAGTCACCAGAATGACTGCCTTTCCATCGGTTTGGCTGATTTCAGCGAGTAGTTGAGCCATCAGGGTTGCATTATCCTGATCGAGGGCTCCGGTTGGCTCGTCGGCCAACAGCAGGTCGGGGTTGTTGATCAGCGCTCGTGCTACGGCTGTTCGCTGACATTCACCGCCGGATAGCTCGGCGGGTCGCTGATTTCGCACTTCCCAAACACCCATTCGGTGTAACAGCTGCTCTGCCCTGTCCCGTGCCACTTCGCGCTGTTTTTGATCGCGGAGTGGAAGGGTGGGCAGGAGAACATTTTCGAGCAGGGTAAACTGTGGCAAGAGATGGTGGAGCTGAAAAACCATCCCGATCGATCGGTTCCGGTATTCGTCGAGCTCGTTTTGGTTTAAGTTATTGACAGTAAGTCCCTTGTAGCTAATGATCCCCTCGTCGGGTGAATCCAGAGCGGCAATCAGATTGAGCAAGGTGGTCTTGCCGGACCCTGATGGTCCGGTGATGGCAATACTCTGTCCAGGTCTGACGGTTAGATCCAGTCCGGAAAGAATCTCCCGGTAGCCGGCACTTCCCGAAACGCCATAGCCTTTTCTTAAGTTATTGATTTCAAGGATCATTACTGATCTGTTTTATTAATCCGCTGATAAAATTCCACCAGTTTATCTGCTTGGGTATTGATGTTAAAGTGTCTTTCCACTCCAGCACGGGCGCGGCGGCTTCGATCGTGGAGCTGATCCGGGTCTGCCAGCAGGGCAGCCAGGGCGTTAGCTAGAGCTTCGGGGTTGTTTGGGGAGTAGGTGATGCCGCCGCCGGAAATTTCGGTGATCTCCGGAAACGCCCCCAGCGCGGGTTGCACTACCGGGATGCCGGATGCCAGGGCTTCCAGCAGATACACACCAAAAGCTTCTCCTTTTCTCACTGGAACGGAGAGAAGGGCGATGTTCCGGAGGAATTCCATCCGGCCATCATTTTCAAAATCGGGATGAAACTCCACCTCATCTATTACGCCGGCATCACGAATTCTTTTACGGATACTTGCCAGGAAACGCTTGTCGGCTCCGGTAGATCCGCCCGTCAGAATCAGCTTAACCTGTTCAAAGCCTGCTTTTTTCTTCAGCAGAATGAATGCTTCCACCAGGATATCGAGACCGTTTTCCTGGCATAATCTTGACAAGTAACCAATGTTTAGCGGACGGTTTTCTGTTTTAATATATTCATAATCAGACGGTTCAACGCCGAGATGAATGGTGCCTAACTTACGGTCTGGAATAGCCAGTCGATCCTGAAGAAATCCGGAGAAAAACTGGCTCACCCCGATAAAACCATCGATAAACTCACCATTTTCGCGCATGAGTTGCCAGGCCTCTTCACGAAAGCGTGGTTTCATGATATCGACCCAGACGTCCTCATCTTGCAGGGAGCAGACCACAGGGATTCCGAGCTCCCGCTGCACTCGGGGGGCCAGGCCTGATAGTAGCGCATTGGAGAGGTGGATCACATCGGGCTGATAGTGATCACGAATCCATTCGATCATGCGGCTCAATTCTTCGTTTTGTTGCCCATGTTCCCCTTTGAGCATGGAGATGGTCATCTCTTCCAGTCCTTTGGCATCGGTAGAGCCGGCCATGCCGGCAGCCAGCTTCAGCATGGGCTTAGAGTTCAGCATCCGGTCGAACCAGGCAGGAGCATGCCTGAAGATGGGCATGAGTTGCTTGAGGTAGATGCTGATGGCGCCATAAAAAACTGGTATATCCTTACTATTCTGTTTGTTTTCAAATAGTGGCAGATACATGGGTAGGACAACCACATCGTGACCGAGCTTCCTGAGGGCATCAATATATTGGCTGTCGCGGAGGCAGTTGCCGCAGTAAAATGTGCCGCCGGAGCCAGGAATAATCTGAAGGATGCGCATAGTTGAAAAATGAGGTTATAAAAATTCCAGGTTATGATTTACCGAAGCAGTACACGTTTCCGTCGCTGGCTCCTAAGAAAATTCTGCTGTTCGAAATAGCTGGGTTGCTGCTGATCGGGCTGCCAATTTCGTAGCTCCAGAGCAGCTTCCCATTGGCCAGGTTCAGGAAAATCAGATCGCCACGCATATTGGTGATTACCACCGTGTTCCGGGCGATCAGGGGAGAGGCGTCAACTTTTTCTCCTGTATGATATTTCCACAGGATGGATCCGTTCTGGAGGTCAAAACAGTACACCTGTTTATCGCGACTGCCGGTTACGACCTTGTCCGACTGGATGGCGGCTGAAGCTACAAAGGGGAGTTGTACCTTGTCGTTCAAGTATTTCCAGCGATTTTTCTTTTCAATAAGATCGATGCAGGTGACTCCGCCATCATAATCCCCTACCACTGCCATATTCTTGCTAACAGGTACAGATCCGGGAACATAAGTAGATACGTCGATTTTGGTGATCGCTTTCCCGGTGGTGATATCCACCAGGTGAAGAAAGCCATCGCACCCGCCAAAGATGGCCAGGTTGTCCGCTACGGATGCTGCGCCGTTGATGAAATTATCGGATTCATATTTCCAGATTCCTTTGCCAGTGGTTGCATCGATGCAGTGGAGGTAGTAATCGTAACTCCCGACCAGGATGCGGGTTTGGGAGCCTGATCTCCACCAGTTTGCCGACCCACTGATTTGACCTTCAGTTAGATACTTCCATTTAACCTTTCCGTCAGTCAGGTTCAGCGCATAGAAGTTTCCGTAGAGATTACCCACGTAAACAGTACCATCGAGAATCAGTGCAGGGGCTTCAATAGGGTTTTCTGTGTTAAATTTCCACATCAGATTCCCCTTTAAGTCAAGGCAATAGACAAATCCATCAGTTGATCCAACCACCATTTTGTCATCAAAAACTACCGGTGAGGCCTTAATTTCATCTTCGGTTTTAAAAGTCCAGAGCAGCTTGGGCTTTGCAGGAACCGATTCCTGCAGGTTACCCGACAGGGGTTGATCTCCCCGGAACAGGCCTGATTCGCTCTTTTTCGGGCTTGGGTGACCGATGAAAAATGCCAGGATGATCAGAATAGTCGTTTTCATTTTTTCTCCTTTTTTCGGGATAGAGCACCTGTCGGACAGGCATCAGCGGCTTCCAGAGCTGTCTTGGTAAGGCCTTGCTCCAGGCTTTGGTCGAATGGTATTCCTACCACTACATCAAAGCCTCGGCCAATGAAGGTCAGGCCAAGTTCTTCGCGATATTTTTCGGTTATCCGGATGCAAATTCCGCATTTGATGCACTTCTCTGGTTCATAAACAACGATCTCATGCTGAAAGTTCTTGCGAACCAACTTTCTTGATGGTCCTGCAAACCGCCTCTGTTCGGCTCCGTACTCATCGGCATAGAGTCTCAGCTTACAGGTGTTGGGTTTCCGACAATCGCAGTGGAGGCAGCGGGCGGCTTCGGCCATGGCCTCTTCACGGCTGAATCCGAGTGTCATTCCTCCCGAGGGAGCCAGTCGCGCATCCTGTACGGATTCTTTTAAGTATTCCGGTGCCTCTTCCGGTTCAAGGCGGCCGAAATGGGAGTTAAAGAGCCGCCTTTCGCCCGTAATTATTTCGCCCGACAGCTCCTGATGAGTCCTTTTTGCTGCTTCTTTACCCAAAGCGGCGGCGCGGATAGCCATTTTGGGGGCTTTATCGAGCGGGGACATCATCGCATCGTATTGTTTGCGCAGATTGTCAACTTCCTCCTCGCCAATAAAGGTGTTCATCTCAAAGATGACGCCGGATTTGCGGATCCGATCGATCTCTTGGTTGAGCACCACTTCCGGGAGGATCTCCCGGGAGACCGAGTAGCGCAAGGCTCCACCGGGCTGCTCGTTCTGATCAAATATAGTACACTGAAAACCAGCTTGTTGTAAATACCATGCAGCAGATAAACCATAGGGTCCAGATCCGATGATGGCAATATTTTTATTCAGTTTATGGGTAGGAATAATTGATTCGGCAGGGAGGTTTTCCTGTAGGTGATGATCTCCCGCGATTCTTTTAAGCAGGCAGATAGCCACCGGTTCATCGATGGATTTCCGGCGGCAGGCTCCTTCGCAGGGGGCGGGGCAGATGCGTCCCAACACGGAGGGCAGGGCGATATCCCGGATCACGACATCATAGGCTTGCCGGAATTCGCCAGCTGCCAGATGCCTGTTCATCAGCGGGATATCCATGTGGGCTGGACAGGCGCGTTGGCAGGGGGCTTCGCAATCCCCGACATGGTCGCTGAGCAACAGGTCGAGAGCGGTTTTACGTGCCTCTCTTACCTCCTCATCTCCAGTGATGATCTGCATGCCCTCTTCTGCCCGGATGGAGCAGCTCGGGATCATTTTGCCGTTACGCTCATCCTTTACCACACAGATCATACAGGAGGCAAAGTGGGGCAGGTCGCCGTTATGGCACATTGAGGGAATGATGATCCCCAGCATACCGGCGGCTTCCATCAGGGTAGTTCCGGGCTCAACTTCTATCGGTTGATGATCTATGGTTAGGTTAATCATGGCTCCTCAAAATTTATCAATGGCATCCACCGGGCAGATCAGGCGGCAGGTATCGCATTTGATACACTTCTCCTGCTCAATTTCGTGTTTCTCGTGTGGTTTGAACCGGATAGCTTCGGTGGGGCATTTTTGTGCGCAGAGTGTGCATCCGATGCAGTTATCATTGATGGTGTAATGAATCAAGTCGGCGCACTTGCCGGTTGGGCAATGTCCCTGAATGTGAGCTTCATATTCGTCACGGAAGTACCTTAGGGTGGTGAGAACGGGGTTTGGGGCTGTCCGGCCCAGGCCGCAGAGGCTCCCCTTGCGGGTCCATTCGGCCAGCTTCTCCAGCTCATCCAGGTCGGAGGTTTTCCCCTTGCCTTGGCAGAGTCGTTCAAGAATATCCAGCATCCGCCGGGTGCCGATCCGGCAGAAGGTACATTTTCCGCACGACTCTTTTTGGGTGAACGACAGGAAGTAGCGTGCCATATCGACCATACAGTCGGTATCATCCAGCACTACCAGACCTCCGGATCCCATCATAGCTCCCAGCTCAGTCATGGTTTCAAACCCCACCGGGGTATCGGCCAGGCTGGCAGGGATACATCCTCCCGATGGGCCACCGATCTGTATTGCTTTGAACTGATGGCCATTGGGTATTCCGCCGCCGATCTCTTCCACGATCTCCCGGATGGTGATTCCCATAGGTACCTCGATCAGCCCGCCGCGTGCAATTTTCCCCGCCAGGGCAAAAACTTTGGTGCCCTTGCTGGCATTTGTTCCCATGCGATTAAATTCGGTAGCGCCATGGCGCATGATGTAACTGACCATCGCGAGGGTTTCGGTGTTGTTCACCACGGTGGGAGCTCCCCAGAGCCCTTGTTCGGCCGGGAACGGTGGCCGGAGTGTCGGAAATCCCCGCCGTCCCTCAATGGAAGCAATCAGAGCAGTCTCTTCGCCACAGACAAAGGCGCCGGCTCCCTCGTATAGCCTGATCCTGAAGTTAAACGAGCTGCCCAGAATGTTTTGACCGAGGTATCCGGCTTCGGCGCATTGGCGGATCGCCTCACGGATGCGCTGAACAGCCAGCGGATATTCGGCCCGGATATAGAAAAACCCTTCGCCTGCTCCCGTTGCATACCCAGCTATCAGCATGCCCTCCAAAACGCGATAAGGATACGACTCCAACAACATCCGGTCCATGAATGCTCCAGGGTCGCCCTCATCTCCGTTGCAGATGACATATTTGATGTCAGACTTCTGCCGCGAGACCATCTCCCACTTCACTCCTGTTGGGAATCCTCCTCCCCCTCGCCCGCGCAGTCCACTCTCGGTGATCTCCCGAATTACTTCGGCAGGGCTCGTTCCGGTAAGACATTTCTTCAATGCCTCAAACCCTCCATTTTTCTTATACTCGTTGATATCAAGAGGGTTAAGTGCCCCGCGATACTCCGTTGCTATGGAAATCTGCCTGCCGAGAAATGAGGAAACCTCCTTCTCCCGGATGGAGGAAGAGTAGCGATCAACCCCGTCCCAGGTACGGTCGTCCTGAATCGTATTAATCAGGTTGAATGCCTTTACGCTAAGTTTTTTCCAAAAACCGGTCGGGCTGAAGTGCTGCTCAATGATTTGACGGACGTCGCCGGGCTTAACCTGGGTGTACAGAATGGGGTCGCCATTAACAGGCACAACTTCTACCAAGGGAACCTGGTGACACATCCCAACACAACCTACATTCTTTAGCTTGATATTCAGAGAGTTGCTTTCGACGGTCTCTTCAACTGCCTGGCGGATAGCTTCGCTCCCGCTGGCCACGCAACAGGAACCCAGGCCGATTCTGATCTCGCCCTCAATTTCCCGACCCAGGGCAGTCCGGAAGGTTTTATCTTTACTTTTACCGAGCTGGTTTTTAAAATCTTCCAGCAATTTTCCGGCCTGATCGGGGGAGACGTGACCATAGGTGATGCCATCGATCTGGACCACTGGAGCGATCGTACAGCATCCGAGGCAGCTGACCTTTTCCACGGTGAAGGTCCCGCTGGCATCGGTATCCTTTCCTTCCGTGAGATCAAGTTCCCGGCAGATAGCATCATAAACCAGTCCGGCCCCCTTGACATGGCAGGCGGTTCCGATACAAACCCGTATCATGTGTTTGCCAACGGGTTGTAGCCTGAACTGTGAGTAGAAACTGGCCACACCGATGATCTGGGCCGGGGTAATTGGCGTGATTGCACAGACCCGTTTGAGTGCCACCTCAGGTAAATAGTGATATTTTTTCTGGATGGCCTGCAGAATGGGAATCACCGCTGAAGTCTCCCTTCCGGTGGATTCAATGATTTGGTCTATATCGTTGATATTGAATTCCATCAACTGTTAATTTGCGGCTATGCAATATAAAAACTGTTCGCCCCGGAGATAGATCGTTCCATCGGTGAATGCCGGTGTGACCACCGATTTCTCTCCCAGAACCGGGCTACCCAGCTTCACGGGAGTTTTATCGAGCTTGTAAATATGCATAGTTCCACCCCGATCCATCACATACACTTTTCCGTCGGCGATCATCGGGGAGCCATAAAACCCTTGTCCGAACTCCTCCTCCCAGTACTGATCGCCGGTTTTGGCATCAAAGCAACCCAGCACGCCGTAGGTGGTGGCGATGAATATGAGTCCTTGGGCTACAGCCGGACTCGCGGTTTCGGGAAGGACATCATACTGTTGCCACAGTATTTCAGGGTTGGGGCCCGGCCGGATAGCTACCAGAGAGGCATATTCGTTCGCGGCATAGACAATACCATTGGAAAAGGCTGCTGAGGGGCCCACTTCGCCCGATAGTACATCCACCGACCAAAGTTCCTGGCCTGTTTGTGCGTCGAATCCGGCAACCGAAGGTGCGGAGGTGGTGATCACCTGCATCTTGCCGTCAATTTCCGCCAAGATGGGTGATGACCAGGATATTTTTGATTTTCTGACGGTTTCCCAGATGGTCTCTCCGTTGGCCATGTTGAGTCCGAGGAGCCGACCGCTTTTATTTGTATCGTATTGAACAATAAGGGTTTGGTTAAAGTAGATAAGAGAAGAGGAGTGCCCGTAGTGGTTATCTGGAACCCCTAAGTTTTTGGCCCACACCCGATCGCCATTGTGGGTGAGCGCAATCAAGTCGCCGGTGCCGAAGATGGCATAAACACGCTGGTTGTCAACTGTTAAGGTTGGAGCTGAGAGTCCGGTGTCATTGGTAGTTTTCGGTGCGGTAGCCGGTGTGCCGGGGATATTGTTGGCTTCGGCTTGCCACAATAGATCGCCTGTGAGGCGGTCGAAGCAGAAAACCCATCGGCCCTGGGCATCAGCGCCGGCGAGAAAGAGCTTGGTGCCCCAGATCACCGGCGAATTGTACCCGGGCTTGGGAATCTTAGCTTTCCATTTGATATTGCGCCCGGAGGGACCATCCCAAGTTTCTGGCAAATTCTTTGCTTTGGAGATGCCCTGCCCCAGATGTCCTCTGAAATAAACATGATTTAAGGCGGGAAGAGCACTTACGGCTGTTCCAACAAGTGGCTCGGTCGGCTGTGTCGGCTGATCTGGAATATCAGCGACTTCGACTATTGGCGCAACGGTCTCAATATTAGTATGTTCTATGGTGTCGATAGTGGGTGGGTCGACTTCGTTACGGCTGTCAATTTCCTCCTCCTGCTCGATCAGGTCAATAACCTCCACGTCGCTCTGTGTCTCCTCAGTAACAGCCTCAGCCACTACCTCTCCGGTGAGTTCGCCCTTCTGATATTTGTCGAGATAATCCACAGTCACCAGAGAACCAATGACTGCGCCGATAAACAAGATGGCTCCAATGCTCAGAATCCATCGCTGGGTGACAATCCGGTTGAGCAACAGGTTTCCGCCGCTGATCAAGGGTTCGCCAATCCTGGCTTTCAGGCTGTGGTAGATTCTTAGCAGGACAGCAAAGGCGATTGCACCGGCCAGCAAGAGGAAAGCCCCGGTTTTGATCTGCCACTGACTGGTGAAATAAGCTTTCCGTGCTAAAAGGTCAAGATTGCGGATATCCCGGATCAGGGTTTCGCTTTCGGGGTTCGACTTGAACTGCTCGACCAGCTGCGTAAGCGCCACACTTTCAAGTGGATCATGATACCTGACGTGCAAATAATTCAGGAGCAGCAGCAGCGCCACTATCAGCGTGAACAGGCCGGCAACGGCCATCAATTGGGATACCAGTTTTATCCTGGTTTTTTCATCCATGGGCAATCGTTTTATCGACAGGACAATAATCCAGGCACCTGGCACAACTGTAACAGTCGGCCCGGTTGGCCTGATAATCTTCTTTTCTCCGGAAAATAAGCTGATTTAGGGCAGTCAGACCGATCACCAGTCCGAGGAACCCACCAAGAATCATGGCGCCGATCCGAAATTTTTCTCTGATGGTAGCGGCATCTTCGGTGAGAGTTTCAAGCGTTTGCCCGGATGCTAGAAAGGTCTGGATATCAAGATTTAACGGGTCGCTCCTCAACTCAGGATGAGCAATCAATAGCTCAGCGAGATAGACTGTTGAGTTCGCTCGTGAGAGAAAGACATGCGACAGGCTTCCTATGAACATCCCGACTGCGATCAGGACAGGGATTAGTGCGGCGAATGTGAGGAATCTGCGTGTTTGGGTTCGGGGTTCGGGTTTGGTTTGTTCTGAATCGGGGAAATCAATAGCTTCGAAAGGGCATGCAGTAGTGCAGAGTTTACACTGTACACAGCTGGTTGGATAGATGGAGAGGTGCCATTTAGAGAACCTGGAGGTGAGACTGAGGAGGGCACCATAGGGACAGATAAACCGGCAGTAGGGGCGTGCGACGAAGAGTCCCATGAGCAAAAACGCGATGCCCAGGAGGATCATGATGAATTTGCCGTTCAACCGGTAGATGCCGATGAACGGATCGTACCGGCAGATGATGAAATCGGTGCCGGTTGTGGCAAAGAGAACCGCTAATCCCAGATAGGTCCACGGTAGGATACTCAGTGACTTGCGCAGCCAAACCGGTAGGTTGATGGGCTTGAATATGATCAGATCCTGGATGGCACCTAGTGGGCAGGCGGCGGCACAGAATACCCGGCCAAAGAATAGACTGAATATCAAGGGTAAAAGAAACACCAGCAGTGCCACCAAGGGCAATCGGTAGGTTGGGTCGGCCAGCGCCAGCGCCACGTTTTGAATGGATCCGACGGAGCAGATACAGCCCTGTTTGTAAAATCCAAAATAGAAGAGGGAAAAAATCGTGAGGATCAGGATGCCGTAACGCGATCGCCGGCGGATGGCAACCCAGGCAGTCAGGCTCATCACCAGTACGAGAATTGCCAAGTCGAGGAATTCGAGTGCAGGGCTGCGGGGGGCAGGATGCTCTGGTACTGGTTGGGTATATTCAGTTTTAAACTCCGGTTTAGGAAAGCGTTGCTGGGCATACGAATGGTTCGATGCACACAGGAGTACAATCAGAAGCATAAGGCTACGGATCAGACCGGCTAACCAGTTCATTCGGAGGGTTTTGTCAGGATGTGAACGCACCTTTTATCAGATAAGGATTTTCAATTGGGACTCGTTTGATGGCATCGGATGGGCAAACGCGTGCTATGGCGCACTGGTTGCAGTTATCGCACAGGTCGTGCCGGATCTGCAGGTGCAGGGATCCGTTTCCGAAAGAGGTACATCCTTTGACGCATTTACCGCACCCGTTGCAGAGTTTTTCATCAATGGCATACTCAAAGAAAGGCTCTTCCACAAATTTTCGCTGGATAGCTCCGGTGGGGCAGAGCTGGTTTTCTGCGCCGGTATTGAGATCCATCGTGTTAGGCTTGAAATAGCCCCCGCACAAGTCGCAATAGCCACAAAGATCATAGGCGTGGACACATTTAACTGCCGAAGGGGTCTTGATACATTCGGTAGCACAGCGACCGCACTGGGTGCATTTCATGGGGTCGATCTGCCAGACATACTGACCAGATGCTGATACCCGTCTTTTGAAGAAGATCTGCCCTGTGATAAAGAGCAGAGCTCCCAGAATTGAGTATCGCCCCACGTTGGTAATGAATTTTTTACGATCCATGCTGATCTTTTTTTTCGAATATTCTGATGCTATTCCGATCGAAATCCAAGGCCAGGATCTCCCCGGCGGAGGTAACAGCCAGATCGGGGGCTGTTTTTCCTGTTTCAAAAGATGAGGGAGGGGCCACCACGCTACTCAGTTCTCCAGAGGGTTTGTATTCTTTAACTCTCACGAGCCCTTTCTCGGCTGTCACAAAGAAACCATCGGGAAGAATGGCCATGTGAGCTGGATTACAGCATCCGCTGAAGCCGGAAATGTCCATGGATGGTTTTGCCCAGTGGCTTCGGAGATTCCCGTCTGTTGTGTAGTTTTCCAGGGCGTGCATGCCTGGATTGACGACCCAGAGTTCTCCGTCAGGAGTAAAAGCCACATCGAAATAGAAACTTGGCACGATAAAACCATGGAGATCTTCCGATTCTCTTTTCCCATAGATCTTCCGAATCAGCGTTCCATCCTCGTTAAACAGGAGAAGCACTCTTTGCCCGGCATCGGCCACAGCCACCAATCCTTCAAGAAAAGCCACTGAGGTGAAATGTGATGAGTCAGATTCGGATAGATAGCTCCGAATCAATTGACCTTCAAAATTATAGAGTGAAACCAGGTTATCAAAGCCGATGAATATTCCCGATTTCACTACCTGAATGCAGTTAGGTCGTCCGGTTAAAGTCATTTTCGATTCCTGTTGTCCCTCTTGGGAGATCACCTGGAGGTTATTTTCGGTGACCAGATAAATGTGGTTATCAAACCAGGAGATCCCTCGTGCCTTATCCTTGCCCAGCCGGATATTTCTGGTTTCGGAGTAGTGAATCATTGCAGGGTCAACTTTTTCAAACTCGCTGATATCATAGGCATAGGGATTATCGGGGCGCTTATCCAGCTGAGTTGATCGGTGGTCGGTATAAACAAGTACCGCAATCAATCCGGCGAGTAGAATCAGAAAAACATATAGGACTTTTTTGTTCATTTGATGATTTGGCTCTCGTGGTGACTTTCTGTTTTGATCGTTGTAATTATTTTATTTAGAGATATTTAGGCAAAACATGTGTTTGGAGTCTCTCAGGATCATATATCCATCAGCGATAGCAATAGGAGCCCAGGCATCCTGTCCATCGAAGAGTTTGATTTGGTCGATTTGAACATACGAATTAATATCAGGTTTTGCGATAGTCATAGTTCCGTCATCGCTGAGAATGAATAATTTATCATCTGCAATCAGGTAAGGGCCAAGGCCAAAGCGGTTGCCTTTATCGCTGGTCCACACTGGTTTGCGGAGGTTAGATGGGTTGACGCATACCAGTTGATTTCGAAGGGCTCCGGCGTCTTTTGGCTGGATACCGATCAGGTGACCTTTGAAGTAGAGGGAGGTTTGTTGTTCGGTAGCCAATCCTTCCGAAGGTCCATACTCGTCGAGAATCTCCACCTCGAACTGGTTTCCATTGGGCACCAGACGGATCATCATGGAGCCGGCGCCATAGCCTGCTGATAGGAAGATGCGTCCATCGGGCAGGCACACAGGTGATGGGGCCACAACGCTTTTGTTCCAGGCGCTGGTGCTCCAGAGCGTTCGTCCAGCATCCTGGCCATCGGCAGCGATGCCCATCACTCCGCCCACAGCGCTGTACACGAACATTTTCCGTCCGTTGAAAGTCATCGGCATGATAGAGGAGTGCGACATTTTCCAGTTGCCGGGATTGGGGGTTGACCAGATCTTTTCGCCAGTAGCACAGTCGATGGCGACGATAAATGTTTCGCCTCCCGTGGCAATGATGGCACGGTCCTGATCAACGAGAGGGCACTGACCGGTGTACCAGAATGGGATCTCTGGCGAATGTTCTCTTTCGGTATCATAACCCCACAGGAAATCTCCTGTGATCCGGTCGACACACATCACATGGCCCCGTGGCCCCAGCGTTACCACATAGTTCTCGGTAACAGCTGGAACAGTTCTTGACATGCCATGGTTTCGCCTGATAGTCAGTCGGTAACCTCGTTGCCACACCTCTTTACCATCGCTCAGATTGAAACATCGGAGCAGGTCGGCCCGGAGGACCTCATCATAGTCGAGAACATAGACAGCTCCTTGGTAGATTGCCGCTCCGGCGTGTCCTTCGCCCAACTCTTTTTGCCAGACAATTGGTGGCACCTGACCGTTGAAGTGATCAATCAGGGGTACCTTGGTGGTTGAAAGATTATCGAAGGCCGCTCCCCGAAACCGTGGCCAGCTCTCATTTAATGGGCTAATCTCACCCCCGGGGGCATGGAAATACTCTCCGATATTAATCATTTCAAGGGCGGTATCGGATCGTGCCGGACGGTTATCGGCTCCCGGGATGCTTGCCTTGATAGTCCTTGCGGGATCAAATAGCAGCCACCAGGCAAGCAGCAGGGCCCCGATCAGGGCCACTGATGCAACAATAATATGCAGGACCCTACTGGTCAATCAATTATTTCTTCTTGATGTCATAAACCATCAGCACATCGCCATGCCTTAGGTACAATTTTCCGTCATAAATGGCGGGATGAGCCCAGAATGGCCCAGTTCCCCCCTCTAGTTTGAAGGTGCTGATCATCCGAAACTCCGTTGGATCAGGTTTAACCAGCGCCACATTGCCAGTTCGCTCCTCCATCAGGTATAAAAGCCCATCGGCAAAAATGATCGGACCTTTGTTTTTCCAATCCTCGTCCCACTGAACCTCACCCGTAGCCCAGTCGAGACAGACCCATCTCCCCTTGCCATTATTCAGCCAATTGGATCCGTAGATGTATCCTTCATGAACGATCACGCCATGGTGGTGATTATCAAGGACATTACTTATCCATTTCTCGCTGACGGAACGATGATCAGGGGCAACTTTAAGCATCATAGCAGGATAGTCATACCCGCGGGTGATGAATATTTCATCCCCAACCACGACAGGGCTGTTCGGGAAGATATGACCACCGTCATCGTTGACTTCACGATCCTTAACCCAATGCCGGTAGCTCCAAAGAACCTCTCCGCTTGATGGATTTACGGCGGTGATGAACTCGGTAGTGACGGCCAGGATAAGCTCTTTCCCGTGAATTGTTTTCAGCACCGGTGAAGCGTAAGTGCGAATTCCACCCACGGATGGAGTTGACCAGACCGTTTTACCCGTCATCTTGTCGAGGGCAATCACGGTGGTCTGTTCGCCAGCTGGCGTGCTGATAACCAGGTTATTCCATATAAGTGGCGACTCAGATACGCCCCACTTGTGCCAAGTGCAACCAAAATCCTGATCTACCTCTCTCGACCAGATCGCTTTCCCATCACTGAGGTTGAAGCAGGTGAGGCGCCCCTGACCACTGGTGACATAAATGCGATTGCCATCAATTGTTGGGGTGCTACGGGTGTCGGGGAAAGATTTACCCCACGAATCTCCGCAGGGAACTTGCCATTTAATCGTCCCGAGTGGGGTGATGCAGGTCAGGTGATCCACCCGGTCTTTCATCCCGGTGACGTAAATGTTTTGCTGGTGGTCGATAACAGCGGAGGAGAACCCGACGCCAATACCTTCAACCGTCAGGATTTTCGCGGGACCATTCTCCGGCCAGCTCGTTAGCAATCCGGTTTCTTCATATCGACCATCGCGGTTGGTGCCTCTAAACTGAGTTCTTTGGGCTTGCAGTCCTGTTGTAAGGATCAGGAGCAGCAGGAAAATTGTGGTTTTTCTCATTTTTCTACTTTAACTGGTAGGCCATCAGGGTGTTTCCATGACGCAGATATAGGATTCCATTGTGAAGGACTGGGTGGGCCCAATGTTCACCGCTTCCCAGGGTAATCTGTGTCTTGCCAGTGATCTTAAACTCATCCGGAGATGCTGGGGCGATGAACAGTTCGCCACGCTGGGAATAGCCTATCAGCATTCCATCAGCATAAATAGTGACACCCTTGGCAGCCTCGCGCGATTTGTATTTCTGTTCCCCGGTTTTCCAGTCGATACACTGCCACTCTTTGCCGGAAATATCGCCAGAACCATAGAGATACCCGTTAACCAGAACTGCGCCACCCATCCGGCTATCCATGGTTTGTGCGAACCACTCCTGGGTTACAGAGGAGCCATCGGGACTCAGGCGAAGCTTTGGTCCGCCCTGACGGTAACCGCTGAAACAGAACACTGCACCATCATGATAGATGGGTGTGTTGGCATGAACGGAGTACTGGTTGGTCTGGGGATGCTTCCACAGCATCTTCCCATCCTCAGCGTCCAACCCGATGATGTGGCCAGCCGTCATGGTTACTAAAAGCTTGCGCGATGGGAGATTGATCAGGAGGGGAGTGCAATAAGCTGATAATTCACCATTTCCTGGGCTTGACCAGATCAGATTACCATTATGACGATTCAGGGCTATCACATTATTCGTGGCACCACCGGGTGTACAGTAAAGCACATCACCATCCACCACCACCGTTTCGGTTACACCCCACTGAATGTTCTTGCCATCAAAATCTTTGAAGAGATGTTTCTTCCAGCGAATCGCACCCTTCTGGATATCAAAGCAATATAGTCCACCCATTCCCGATTCCACATAGAGTAAATCACCGGCAATGGTCACAGACGAACGCGTTCCGGGCCAGCTTTCATAGAAATCCACCCCATATTCCCACCGATCGATCAGCTTGCCATCCATCGACAGTACGTAGATGCTACCAATCGTATCGGTCATTCCGGTGACATAGATGCGGTTGTTGGCGATAACAGGCGAAGAGTGGCCAATGCCAATACCCTCATAATGCCAAACCATTTCCGGACCGTCGGCAGGCCACTGTTTCAGCAAACCTTGATCGGGATAAATACCATTCCCTTCAGGGCCTCTCCAGCGGGTAGCTGTCTGGGCTGATAGTTCAATAGAAATCAGCATTAGGATGAGTGAAAAAAACGTTCTATACATAAGCTTTTATCTGATAAATTATGGCTTACGAAAATAGTCAATTTGTTGAATTCTCAAGCATTAAGGGGTGTCCTGGGTTGGGTTTGAGCGTTACGGTAGAGGCAAATCATTCCGTGCATTATTTCTGTACATTTGATCTCTGACGCTATGAAACAATCTGAACAACATATCGATGAGGCCATCCGCGGGTTTCTTTCTTCTGTCGGTCGTGCTTTTGACCCACACACCGAAATCGGCCAGCTGCCAGACGAGCTTTTCGAACTCGTTGATCATGACCATTCAAGGCTGGCCAAATTCCGGGCGATAAAATCCCTCAGCTCGCGGAAACAAAAGCTGCTGCGTTACCATTGTGAAGGGCATGAGCCAGGAGCCATCCTGGAATCTATCCAGTTTGATTCTCCCGATCAGCTCTGGTTGGAGCTGGGCGAGTCGATACAGGTGATCGTGGGGAAACCTGCCACAGGGAGCGGTGATGCGTTAACCCCTGAGCTGAAAGAACAGGTGGTTCGTACATTTGAATCCTATGATCAGCTTGCCGAACGTATTGCTCTGATTCAGGATCAGCTAGAAGATGAATCGGAGAAGTCGAAAAAAAGAGGGACCCGATTGCTAACGCTGGTGGTACTAGCGGCCATATTCCTGGGCGCGTTTCTGATCTTTTATCCTAAGATCACCCGCCCTGATGCTCTCAGTCTTTATGAATCCTATAAATCAGTATATCAGTTAGATGTGAACTATATTGATACAACTGATATCATTGGAAGAGATTTTTATGATGCAGTAGATTTATTTCTTGAAGGGGAGTTGTCAGCTGCTGCCGGGCTGTTTGAGACTGTATCGTCAGCGATCTCTAAACATACCACTGAGGCTTACTGGTATTTGGCTTTGATTAATTTACACAATGGGAATATCCGAGGATGTATCGAATACTTGGAGCTGATCAGGATGTCAGATCCTGAGTTTTTTGGGCTCTACGGAGTGAAACTGCTCCGAACTCTGAAATGATGGAGCTGCGAGTGGCTTCTTTAGTCGTCAAAATGGTAGAGGAATACGATAAAGCCGGTGAATGCCGGTTTTCTTTTGCCTTTGATTTCCAGAACGGCTTTCATCCTGGTTTTTATGATTCCTCTCAGGTTGACGAGTGAATCGAGGAACACTCGGACGCGAACCTGGCTGTTAACGCCAACTGGTTCTTGAAAACGAAAATCTTCAATGCCATAGTTCACCATCATACGGACATTTCTGACGTCGGCGATCATTTCCCAGAAGTAGGGGAGGAGGGATATTAGTAGGTAACCGTGGGCGATGGTTGTTCCAAATGGGGTCTCTTTTTTTGCCCTCTCTGGATCCACATGGATCCACTGATGATCCAGGGTAGCGTCGGCAAAATTGTTAATCTGATCCTGGGTGATGGTCAGATACTCCGATACCCCGATCTCATGTCCGACAAGGGACTCAAATTCAGCAAGATTGTTAATTACTCTTGGAGGCATATCATTAGAACATCAAGTTTTGCATTAATAACCATGAAAAGCACGATCAGCTCGGATCAAGGAGCATTATGGTGATGTTAATCAATCGGCCCGACTGCTTTTTCAAGATCTCGGGCCATGGCCAGGAACTCCTGAACGTTCAGATCGCGGAAGAAGATTAATCCATGGCTTGCGCGAATCAGCGGGTGGTTATTTTGGTAGAAGAAATCCTTTCCCAGCATGAGTTGAACTTCCTTGAACTGTTCCACCCAGATACGTTGGGCTAGGTCGCAGAAGGGGCCGTTGAGCTCCGGACTTGGGAATGCGGCATCTACTTGGCTTAAGTAGCACTGTCTGAAGCTGTTCTGTAGTAGCGCCAGGCTGTTCAGCGACACAGGTGAGTACACGTTGGCTTCATCAGCACGGAAGCGATACCAGACATTACGATAGGCGTGAATCCGGAGGTTAACCAGATTTTTTTCCAGGCTCCAGATGGTGAGTGCTTTTGCAATAGCCTGCAGCACTTTGTAATGTGTATCCGGACCGCTGCCTTCGGGATCCATGGTTAGGCTAAGCACATCCGGATTGACCTTTTTTAACAGCTCGACGATTGGTTCGACATCGCGCTCTACATTAGGCACTTCGGTGAAGGTTTCCCCCTGGTAAAAACCGAGCCGCAGGTGGTGGATGCGATCGATTTGGATTCCTGAGTGAGCCCAGAGCAGTTCCTCCTCAAACTCTCGCATCATACCCTTAAGTGTTTGGATATCAGGCGGATTCTTCTCTCCGTCGTAGCTTTTTTCCAGGATATTGATGGCTTTTGAGATACGTTCCTGCAGGATCCCTTTGGACTTGATGCTATACAGTTTAACCATACAACGAACGATTCGGTGGCTGAGGCCTCTTTTCTTGCCCTCATCATCCCGTTCGGCCACTTTGTTGAGATAGTGGCTGACATCCTTGTCCCATTTATAAAGGTATCCCTTAGAAAAGAAATCAGGGTATTCAAGCATTTGGATCTCACCCTGATCGATCAGGTAGTTCGTATGTTTCAGTGATTCAATGATGAAGCTGTTGCTGATGGCGGTGAATCCGGAGGTCATGATGGCAAAGTGCACATCATTAGAGGGGATTCTAAGTTGACGGTTGATAGCGGGCATCAATCCGAGCATGATGTCATCGTGATGCGGCCCGGTATGTAGAATTGTCTTGCCGTCGGGTATTTGTAATCCGCGGTTCATCCTCATCTTCACCTCCCGGATGATACTGCTGACTACCCGATCGTTCAGGTTGGGGATCATGCTACACCTGGCATCTTTTTTCAGGTCTTCGAGGTCGATTTTGTGGGCATACCGGTTAGTTTTCTTACAGTAATCCAATAGGGCTCTGACCGATTTATCCATATTCCATGGGCCGCTTTCGTAGAAGCGATTCAGCTGGTCGGTCAGTTGACTGGCTGCTCCTTCGGTCAGGTAGAATCGTGCGTTGGGCAGTTTCTGAAGGACGGTTGCTGGATACTGTGCATGTGGTTCCGATTCGATAGCTGCTTTGACCATTGGGGCTTTAGTCTCGCCCGAAGCGAATATAATCGCGGTGATATTGGGGTTGTACGTGATGGTTCCCAGACCGATGGTGATCACTTGCCGATTGGCAGAGATATTGATACCTCCCAGGTCGCTGGCAGCTGCTGCCTGTGTTTCGTAATTTGTGGGACCCAGACGTGTGGTTGAGTGGTGATCGCTGCCCCGGATATTGAAGGCGATGTGACCATCAGGGCCTATACCGCCGAGGAAGAACCCAATGCCGCCTTTGGCGCGGATCTGCTCTTCATATTGCATGCACCAGTTGTCAATCCTGAATATCGATTTCTGCTGAAGCTCTTCCCGCTTGCTTCGTGCTTCGCGATGCCTGAGGCTCAGGTCGATAGAGAGATCAGGAAAGACATCCTGATAGCTCATTCCGGGAATCAGTGGGATCTGATCGGAATTGATCAGAAGGGCCTTGTCAGGATTCAGGCCCAGACTTTTGATGTAATACTCCCTGACAAAATGGTTGAAGCTGTTATGTTGGGTGGGGTTGATCGGATAGAAATCATCCATCTGTACGAAGGTGATCCCTTCCATAATGGGTTTGCGCTTCGGATCAAGGCCATTTTCGTCGAGCAGCTTCCAAGTAGCTGATTTCGACCAGGTTTTGAGCAGATGCTGAGCCCATTTGATGAAGTATTCAGGAGTTCTCCCGGTAGGGAGACTAATCACACCCTCAGGGTTCTCCCGGACCCACTCCAGAAACCGGAGCGCAGCCATCAACCCCAGGCGGGGAAAGTTATCGACGATAATGTAGGGAATCCGACCAGTCTGTTCAGTCAGCTCAGACCGAAGGAAGAAATTTCTCTCAATTTCAGATGTAAACTTTGGTGTCATATCGATTTGTGCAATCAGCAAAGTTACCTTAAAAGTAACGATAAAAAAACCAGAATCCCTACCCATAATCTAACCGTATGCTCTGCTATCTGGTTTCTTTTTTCCAACACCCGATAAAAAGATCATTAAATAATACTATCTTCCATGTTGATTTATTAACTAATATAAATATATCGATAATGTCAACTGAAAATGTTCTTGGTGCGTTGTTGTCCAAGTTGGATGATAATGCTTTACAGGCTATCAGCCGAAAAGCCAATGCTACTCCTCAGCAGGCTCAAGGTGCACTGGCGAGTGCCATTCCGGTGTTGATGAATGCTCTGGCGAAAAACAGCAGCACACCCGAAGGAGCGGAAGCGTTACAAAGAGCGGTAGCCAAAGATCACGATGGCAGCTTGCTCGACAACCTCGGATCATTTCTTGATAATCCTGCCATGGCTAATGGTTCAGGTATTCTGAAGCACGTGTTAGGCGACAAGCAAAAGAGTGTGGCTCAGTATGTTAGTAAGAATTCGGGCGTAAGTGGATCATCCGCTTCCAGCATTCTGGAGATAGCTGCTCCTTTGGTGATGGGATATCTGGGAAAGAATAGCTCTGGTGGTAGCGGAGGGATGATTGGAGATCTGCTTAACTCTTTCGTGCAAACAGAAGAGAAAGCGGGAGGGAAATCGCAGAGCATGATCAATCAACTGCTTGATCGCGATAAGGATGGTCAGGTAGCCGATGATATTGCCGAGATGGGGATGTCCTTTCTTGGACGGATCTTGAAGAAAAAGAGGTAGGCGCGCGATTCCGTCGTCAGGGTTGCTTCTTCTGCCGGTTGTTACCACCTCGGCGTAGTCGTTTTGGACCTAACCACAACAACATTCCTGTAGTGGTAAAAGTGAGCAGAGCAATGCTCATGATCGTGGTGTAAATCAGCTTAAATGGGGAGCCTTTGGTTTTAAACCAGTGGTCGAAAATTGAACCGTCATGAATTTTTTCTATGATATCGGAACGTCTTTTCCCGATCTGGAGAACTTCTCCTGTGGAACCGTCAAGCTGAACTTCCCAGAAATGCTCCTTGAATACAAACTTGACCATCCCGTGGTCTTTTCTGATATCGATCCGGTCAACTGCCGTCGAAAGGTCGGGCGATACAGAATCCTGTAAGATCTTGCAGGCTTTCTGATGCAGCAGGTCAACCGGTAACCAAGTACTCAGCTCGGTGCTGGTTCCGCTGACAGACTTGGGCAGTAGCTGTCCATCGCTGTTCTTTTTCCACCCCAGAAGGATCCCGGTAATAGCGATGACAAACAAAAAGAAAAATACGAGAATGCTGGTAGTCCGGTGAATCTTTCTGGAGGTGCGGATAGTTTTAACCTGTGATTGCCGATTATTGTTTTCTGATGTGTCCAGGTTGTTAGTTTTTGCTCTTTTCAAAATCTGTCAAAATTTTTGCTCTCAAAGGTATAATTTTTCAACGTTTGCCCTCTGTCTCTGGCATACCAGGGCCACCTGTCCAGCAGACTTAGTTGATATGATATCCCTGACTTCTGATTTCGAGACTTTTGAACAGGTTGTACTTCTCTACATCATAAGGATAGTCCCAGCAGCCCAGACTATGAAAAATATGTCCTCCAAAGCCAGTCTTAAACCGGTGTAACCCATACAAGGGATGTGATTTGTCTTTACTTGGGGAGATTCCAAACATATCATATTCAGAACACCCCTTTTGTTTTGATATTTTAATGGCTTCCCACTGTAAGGCATAGGTTGCCATATAGTTACGATTCCTGCTCGAGGAGGCTCCGTAAAGGTATGACCCCCGGTTTCCGGAAATGATCAGGAACATGGCAGCTAAAGGGGTTTGGTCCACTTCGGCTATTAGATAGAACACTTCGGCCGGAGATTTGGTTTGATCCGCCCGAGCAGTAAGGATAGCCTCAAAATACCGAAGATCATTGAGATAGAGTCCATTCCGTTGAGCGGTTTCCGAATAGAGTTTATACCAAACGTTCAAATCGGCCAGATCTGCCGTTCGTACCGTAACCCCTTTTTTGTGTGAAATCCTGATGTTGTATCGGGTTTTGGGCTTCATTCGCATCAGGATGGAATTCAAATCAGCCTTTAAGTCGAGATATAATGTGTTAGTTGGCAGGATATTAGTTTGGGATTTTCTGAGGTTCCAGTGGATGGTGTTAAAGTTGAAGCGGAGCTCCTGCGACTGGATGGATGGCTCACCGATCAGGTTGCCCTCTGAGTCAAAGAAAGCCTGCTCTCCGGCCCAAAAGACTTCCCAACAGAGGTCATAGCGGATCATAAAGCAATTTTTTGGAAGGTAGGGACGAATGCATTCGGACAGTTCTTCGAGAAAAACACCTTGGAATTCATTTTCCGGCTCCAGTTCAGGCCCATAAGGAACATAAGCGATGCTATCGTTGTTGTTGAGTTGCTGGATGATCACCAGGAGGTCCGACTGGATGTTTGTATCGGTTACGATCCCGGTATAAAGGTTGCTTTTCCTGGAGTTGAAGTTCAGGGCGATTGACTCCTGGCCAGTCTTCTTTTTGACGATTGACCAGAAAGCGGTTTGTTGGACGATTGATGTTTTCTGCAGCTCAATGATCTGTTTTTTATGTACGTTGGATAGCATCGCGGATACTGTTTATGCGTTGATGCCCGGGTATCAACAAAAGACCCGGAAAGAGTGAATCCCTCTGTTTACGAGGGGTCCAACTCTTTACCGGGTCGTGTGTTTTAAACCGGCTTGTGATTAAGCTAACTCGAAAATCTTCAGGTCCTCCTCTACTGTTGTAATTCCCTGAACACCAAAATGTTCCACAACTGCCTTGAGGATGTTGGGGGTCAGGAATCCGGGTAGGGTTGGACCAACGTGGGTGTTTTTGATGCCAAGGTACAGAAGGGCTAGGTGAACGATGATAGCCTTCTGTTCGTACCAGGCAATATTGAACACAATTGGTAATTTGTTGATGTCGTCGAGATTGAGAACTTCCTTCAGTTTTAAAGCGACGAATGCCCAGGAGTAGCTGTCGTTGCACTGGCCAGCGTCAAGCACTCGTGGGATACCGTTGATATCGCCCAGGTTGAGCTTGTTGTACCGGTATTTGGCGCATCCGGAGGTCAGGATAACCGTATCCTTCGGTAATTTAGCGGCAAATTCGGTGTAATACTCACGAGTTTTCTGGCGGGCATCGCAACCCGACATAACCACCAATTTTTTGATTGCGCCGGAGTTAACGGCTTCCAGAACTTTATCGGCCAGGGCCATTACCTGATTATGAGCGAATCCGATGGTGATTTCACCATTTTCGATTTCGGTCGGAGGCTGGCAGGTCTTTGCCATTTCGATGATTTCGCTGAAATCTTTGTGACCGTTGGGCAAGGTTTTGTCGATTCGTTTCCACTGCGGCATACCTGTTGCGCCAGTTGTAAATACCCGGTCGTTGTAGGTGGTATGCTTTCTGGGTGGAACCAGGCAGTTGGTGGTAAACAGGATTGGACCGTTGAAGGATTCGAATTCATCCAGCTGACGATGCCATGCGTTGCCGTAATTGCCTACTAAATGCTTGTATTTCTTGAACTTAGGATAGGCGTTTGCGGGAAGCATTTCGGAATGGGTATAAACATCGATACCAGTTCCTTCGGTTTGAATCAGGAGTTGTTCGAGGTCTTTCAGGTCGTGACCGCTGATGAGGATACCCGGGTTTTTCCCAACGCCGATTTTGACACTGGTGATTTCGGGATTTCCGAAGGTCGAAGTGTTAGCCTCATCCAGGAGGGCCATTACTTTAACTCCGTATTCACCGGTACGTACTACCCAGTTCAGCGCATCGCCCAGTTCAATCGGTTTGGTGATCATCACGAGGCTCTTCTCCATGAAATCGTAGATGTCGTTATCCTCATACCCCAGGTTAAAGGCATGTTCCGCATAGGCGGCCATTCCTTTGATACCGAACAGGACATACTGTTTCAGGGAGCGGACATCCTCGTCTGTATCGTAGGTCAAGGTTCCAACCTCTTTGGCTTTGTTGTAAAACTCTGTATCTGAGTAACCTATCCAAGTAAGGGATGGGTGCGATTCAGTCACAGTAACCTGTGATTTCAGCGAATCACGGAGAGCAATAGCTTCCTTGATAGCCTGAATGATCGATGTGTCGTCGAAGTTAGCATTGGTGATCGTCATGAACAGGCAGTTGGTGATGTGCTTGCTCTCGCGATTGGTGTCAATGCCTAGCTTCCTGGCTTCGATCGTAAGATAGGATAGCCCTTGGCAGGCGAAGATCAAAAGATCCTGAATGTTTGAAGTCTCTTCAGACTTACCGCACACTCCTTTGATGGTGCAGCCCGTGTTTTTGGCTGTTTCCTGACATTGATTACAGAACATAACTGCTACGTTTTATTTAGTATTTATCTAAAAATTACGGCTTAAAGATATAACAATTCCCGATTGTCAAACTGTTCGAGAGTCTTCTTGGAATATTTATTTAGGGCTAGTTTCCTCGGGTGACGCGCTTATCGATGTACTTGGAGTTCAGGATTCGGAGAGTGCCCATGTAGTCCAGTTTAAACTCAAGTAAATCACCCACTTTGTAATTCTTGATATTGTCATCTAGGTCGATCACAAACATATCGGAGCTGCCTCCAACGATTGAGATGTTTGGATCGTTTGGCATGAGGTGTTTTTCGTCCACATCGAGCAAGCCAATGTCTATCAGCGCCCTGTAGCTTGTTTTGCCGGCCAGGCTCTCATCAAAAGTAACGGAGTTGCCATCCACATTGGTGCCCATTTCTCCATCAGGCTTTTGGGGTTTTTCGATCAGCTCGATGATTTCGGCATACAGTAGAAAGGCATCTGTCGCCATTTTTTTCAAGGGCTTATTGTTGTACACATCGGTTCCCAGGTAAAGGGTCTCTCCCACCCTGAAGTGATTGATGCCTTTAGGTAGTAAATTCTTGAAAATTAGAGGTATAGTAACGGATGATCCTCCTGAGACGTATTGCATTTTTTTGTTGAACTTGGCTTCAATGAGCTGTTGATAGAGGCTCAACTGGATCAACTTGTCGTGATTAGGTAGGACTCCATAGAGGCATGACAGGTTCGTTCCGATTCCGACAACCTGAATGTTCTTAAGTTTAAAGATCTGATGGTAGAAATCGATGAGATCGTCCCGCATGATTCCCTCCCTCAGTTCACCCATCTCGATCATGATGATCACTTTATGAATCCGATCCTGCTTTTGGGCCTCTTCCGATAGTAGTTTGATTGTTTCAACCTCGGTGTTCATGCTGATATCAGCGTATTGGACAATGCTTTTAACAGCCCGTTTCGCAGGAGGTTTGATATAGATAGTTTCGATCTCCGGATTGATCTGTTTGATCCGTTTGAGGTTGGATACCCGAGAGTCGCACACCTGCTTGATGTTCAGTTTTAGCAACTCCTGCAAATAGTCCCGATTTCCGCAGAGCATTTTGGTCACGACGGACCACTGTATGTTCTTCTTTTTGAATAGCTTATCAAGGTATTCAAAATTCGACTTCAGTTTTTCAACATTTAGTGTGATAAATGCCATTGCTATTTTTTTAGGTATCGCATTTCAAGGTATTTATTCGTAAACCCAATTTTTTCATACAGATACCTTGCCGGGTTGTCCGGTTCAACATGCAGCGCGACATTTCCCTCGGCAGTCTCCAAAGCTTTCAGCATCATCTCCTTGCCGATACCTTTGCCGCGCATATCATGATGAGTTGCAATATAGACCAGGATATTTTCGGGGATATAACCTTTCATTCCGGTCTTATTGACTACTACTACGCATGCAGTATCTTCGTTTTCAAAGGATTGCAGAACGAACCCCCCAAATGAGGGACCCTCCTTTAGGGCGAAATTCACGGCTTTTTCAATATCCTGTTTTGCATCACCAAAGTTTTCCAGGTGATGAAACAGAAAGTTCACTATTTGTTCTTTTTCTTTCAGATTCGGCTTGTTTTCTTCATTGAATAGTTTGATCTTCCTCATTGTAAATAGTTTATATTATTAAAGATGTTAAAGGGGATTTGCTTGGGGTCAAATATGTAAACGGGATCCTGTAGTTGACAGGCATCCGGATCGATGTATGCATTAATTGATGACCCACTAAATAGCAAAGGTAATCAAAAAAGCACAAAAAGCCAAATCAATAGTATTTATAGATCTGATAAATAATTGATTAGCGTTTCGGCTGTGAGGCTTAGGTTAACGGAACAACCTATCTCCTCAAGATTATTGGTCAGCTTTGGAATGTTTATCCATTGTGGACGTGAACATCCATTTGTGGGAATGGGATATTTAGACCTTCGGATGCAAAGGAATGGTAGATTTTTTCATTCATCGAGAAAAGGACATCCCAGTAATCAGCCGCATTGACCCAAGCGCGGACTGCAAAATTCACCGAGCTGTTACCCAGTTCGGAAACGGCGATGAAAACCTCAGGGTCGTTAAGAATTCTGTGATCTTCATTCGCTAGCCGTTTGATCACTGCTTTTGCTTTATCCACATCATCGCCATAACCTATCCCAAAAGTCCAATCGACTCGTCGTTTCTCTTCGGTTGAATAGTTGGTCATGGAAGAATTGGAGAGCCCGCCATTAGGAATGATTATCGTCTTATTGTCTGGAGTTTTTAGGATTGTGTTAAAGATTTGGATTTCGCGGACCGTCCCTGAATGTCCTTGAGCATCAATATAATCGCCTACTTTAAAAGGCTTGAATATCAATATCATGACACCACCGGCAAAGTTTTGCAGTGTACCGGACAAGGCCATACCTACAGCCAGGCCGGCAGCACCCAAGATGGCGATAAACGAGGTCATTTCAATTCCTATCATGCCAAGCACGCTGATAATCAGCAAGGCTTTCAGGAGGATAGAGACAGTCCCTTTTAAGAATGGTTTTAAAGAGGCATCGGTGTTTCGTTTATCAAGCATTTTTTCGAATGCTCGGGTTAGGGTTTTGATCACCCAACCGCCTATAATTAGTACAAGAATAGCGCCTATCAGTTTAGGGCCATATTCAACTGCCATGCTTGTCAACTTTTCACCTACATTTTCCAAATTCATGTCTGCTCCTTATTAGATTTAGTTAATTGATTATGATATCAAAATGGTACGATCAACCCTAAAAATAGTAACAATTTCGTGAACTGAAAGTTTTGATAAAGCAAAAAAGGCTAGAAGGTGTGGACCTAATAGCCTTTTAAATAGAGGGTTAGGGAATTTTAAAAAAGACTATAGACTACGGTAACTCCCGACATCACCACTGATACCATCGTCATTAATTTAATGAGAATATTGAGCGAGGGTCCTGATGTGTCTTTGAATGGATCTCCAACGGTATCGCCTACCACGCTTGCTTTATGTGCTTCGGAATTTTTGCCTCCGAAGTTTCCTTTTTCGATGAATTTTTTGGCATTATCCCAGGCGCCACCGGAGTTGTTAAGCATAATAGCTAAGGTAAATCCGGTAGTAAGAGTGCCCATTAGAAGGCCTACGACCCCGGCTACTCCTAGTACTAAACCAACTGCCACCGGTACAATAATCGCCAGTAACGATGGGAATATCATCTCTTTCTGAGCTCCTTTGGTTGAGATGGCAACACATTTGGCATATTCAGGCTTCCCTTCACCGGTAAGAATTCCGGGGATTTCTCTAAATTGACGTCGAACCTCATCAACCATATCGCCTGCGGCCCGGCCTACTGCTTTCATGGTTATAGCACTAAAAACAAAGGCCATCATAGCTCCAATAAATAACCCTCCCAGCAGCATGGGGTTGAATAACGACAGATCGTAGAAAGAAGAAAAATCGCGTAGGGATGCTTCACTAATGAAAACCTGACTGGCGCCTTCAACCATGGTTTCGGAACCATCCATAATGAACTGAATGCCATTTTGTGCCATTGTCTCGCCCTGATGGATCAGATCTTTTATCCAAATTTTAACTTCTTCCATGTACGCTGCAAGCAGTGCCATGGCTGTTAAAGCAGCCGAACCAATAGCAAAACCTTTTCCGGTTGCGGCGGTTGTGTTGCCTAAAGCATCGAGGGCGTCGGTACGTTCACGTACTTCTGCTGGCAATTTGCTCATTTCGGCGTTACCTCCGGCATTGTCGGCAATTGGTCCAAATGCGTCGGTAGCTAGGGTGATTCCCAGAGTGGAGAGCATCCCTACAGCGGCAAAACCGATTCCATATACACCAGCGGAGAAATTTGTGAATCCACCGGCAAAACCATAGGCTCCAATAATTCCCAGAACAATGGTAACTACTGGCAACCAGGTTGACATCATGCCAGTTGCAATACCATCGATAATGGTTGTTGCTGGCCCTTGCTGGGCTTGTTTGGCAATTCCTTTGGTTGGTTTGTATTCGTCAGAAGTATATCGCTCAGTTCCTTGTCCGATAATTGTTCCGGCAACTAAACCGACCACAACAGCGCCAACAATACCCCAAGTGATCATGCCGGCAAAAGCCATGATAACGACCACAGCAATAATGAGTATCGTACTTCCACCGGTGCCCAATAACAGGGCATTAAGCAAATTCTTTTGAGTGGCCGATTCTTTGGTGCGAACCATAAAAATGCCGATAATTGACAGGATAATTCCGACTGCGGCTACAATCATTGGGGCAAGCACATTAGCTGTTTGTTCGGCAGCGTTTACCGAAAGTGCAGCACCTAACGCCGCCGTTGCCAGTATTGAGCCGGCATATGATTCATACAGGTCAGCTCCCATTCCAGCTACATCCCCTACATTGTCGCCTACATTATCTGCAATGGTTGCAGGGTTACGGGGATCGTCTTCAGGTATTCCGGCTTCAACCTTGCCAACCAAATCGGCACCTACATCAGCAGCTTTGGTGTAAATCCCTCCGCCAACACGGGCGAATAGAGCCTGGGTTGAAGCACCCATCCCGAAAGTCAGCATAATGGCTGTAATCTCAACCAATTTGTGCGATTCTTCAGTGCCGGCTTTTACAAAGTCGAGTCCTAAAAATGTGAGACCTTGTTGCATATGCTCGGCGGTGTATACCAGTTTGGTTAAAATAAGATACCACAGTGAAATGTCGAGTAAGGCAAAACCTACCACAACCAATCCCATTACGGCTCCACTACGAAAAGCAACTTTAAGTCCTTTGTTTAACGATACAGAAGCTCCTTGAGCGGTACGTGCCGAAGCATTAGTCGCTGTTTTCATTCCCAGATACCCGCATAATCCTGAAAAGAAGCCCCCGGTTAAAAACGCTATGGGTACAAACGGATTTTGAACTCCCATATAGGCTAAAATCGTTAGGACAATGAGAATCACACCAAATACAATGGTAACAACACGGTATTGACGAGAGAGATAAGCCATGGCTCCTTCGCGGACATACTGTGCTATTTCTTTCATCTTGTCATTACCCTCTGGGTTTTTCATCATCGACTTGTAGAAAAACCAGGCAAATACCAGTGCGATTACAGCTGAAAGTGGTATTAAGAAGAAGTAATCCATATGTTTAGTTTTTATCTAGTTAATTTCATTAGGCAACAAAAATAAGGGCTGAAATTACAATTTTATCACAGAAATCCATGTCCCAAAATTTTTATGTTTTGTGTATTGGTTTTCAGTGAACGGTTCGAAAATTTGACTAGTTCAGCCTTTCCCTTTATCAAAAGAGTGCAGTAAATCCTCCTTTAATCTCTTCAACTTTTGAATACCCAAGGTCTCTGACAAAATTTAGGCACGAATCATGAATTGTTTGGCTATGAGTCGAAATAACTAAGATTGGCTTATAAGTTTTTAGTAATTCCCTTGAACCACACAAGGCTTTAAACTCTTCTCCTTCAATATCCATCTTGATTAAGTCTGGAGGGGCAATTGCTTTATCTTCATGTAGCTTATCTAGAGAATTTACTCTAATTGTAAGAGATCCTTTATCGGAAATCTTGCCAGTACCGGTTCCTCCTTTGTCATAAAAGGTTGATTCCCCAGTAAAATCACTAATGCCAATCCCAAGCAGTTTTATATTAAGGATTTTATTAAGCTTAATATGGCGATTAATATAGTTGATATTGATAGGTCTAGGCTCGAAAACGTAAACGGTACCATCTTTTCCAACCAGTTTTGATAATACTAAACTCAGATAACCAACATGGCCTCCAATATCATAGCAGCAAGAAGAGTTCTTAACATGTTGTTCAAGGAATGCCACAGTGGGTTGTTCATAAGTCCCCCGTATAAACGATAAACCACTAGCTGCGATAAAGCGATACTTTTCCAGAGGACCTTGTTTAATACGCAGATGAACTACTGATGATATGGATTTTATTACTTTTTTCACCTTAAAAAAATTTCTGAATCAAAGATAGCGTTTAACCAATGTTCCCAGAGCTGGATTTTAGTATTTATGCAGAATTGGATAAGTTTGACCTGAGATTATCTCAATAACTCAGTTCTTAACCTGTAACCAAAGAAATGTCAAGATGAAAAAAGTGTTATTGTTTTTTGTTCTGTTGCCGGCTTTAGTACTTAGCAGCTGTGATCCTGAACTGCCTGACGAGGAGTCATTCAAGGATGAGCGTGATGGGAATATTTACCAGACAGTCAAGTTTGGTTCGCAGCTCTGGATGGCGGAGAACTTGGCTTACCTCCCGGCAGTCAGTCCGGCTGATGTTGGTGCAGACTCGGAGAAGCACTATTATGTCTATGATTATGAGGGTACTAGTGTAGATGATGCTAAGGCGTTGCCAAATTATGCCACCTACGGTGTACTTTATAACCGGGAGGCTGCTTTATCGGCTTGCCCGGCGGGCTGGCATTTGCCGAGTGATCTGGAATGGTCAGTTTTAACCGATTATCTTGAGGAAAATGGATATGGATTTGAGGGAGACGGATCCGATATTGCCAAGTCGATGGCTTCAACCTCCGAATGGACCAGCTCCGATTTTGAGGGTGCTCCAGGGAATGCACGGACCACAAATAACAGTAGTGGTTTCAGTGCCCTGCCTGGTGGTTACCGGAGTCAATATAATGAGTTTGCTGGTTTGACTGATTATGCCTACTTCTGGTCGTCAACCGAGGCTAATGGCTCTTACGGCTTGCTGCGTAGCATCTTTTACGGTGGATCAATGGTGGATCGGATGAACGGTGCATTCAAGGGAGGCTTCTCCGTTCGCTGCCTCAGAGATGAGTAAAGTAGGCTGATTTTCACCGTGGAGACGAACGGAATCGAACCGTCGACCTCTTGACTGCCAGTCAAACGCTCTAGCCAACTGAGCTACGCCCCCAAAATCGGACTGCTAAAATAGATGTTTTTTTGTTTCATCCCGATGACACCGGGTAGAATTTTTTCATAACCGTGTCAAACTAGCTGGTTGTCAGCACAACAAACCATCTAATCCCAACGTAAAACTATGTAGTTGAAGGTCATAGGGCTACAACTCAGGGTACAGAATAATCCCTGAAAAAGTGATGCCGGAATACCTTTGATATTGTTTGGAGAATTCATACTTTTATCACCTCAAAAATTTATTCTGATGGTACCAAAGAAAACAGATCGGGCAAACCTTGAGACGAAGAAAGGACTCTTCATCGAGATCGGGCTGGTCATTGCATTAGCCCTAACGCTGGCCGCCTTCGAATACACTAAAGAGGATTTGAGAACGGCAAATATTCAGGCTATCCGTGATGTACAAGGTGAAGAGGAGATTATCCCGATCACCCGTCAGGAGCTCCAAAAACCACAGGATCCTCCAAAACCAAAAACCGTCATCATTGACCTGAATATCGTGGAAGATGATATTGAGCTGACCGATGAGCTTGACTTTGAATCTTTCGACGCTAACCAAGATGACGCTATTCAAATCGCTGACGTCATCGGAAATAAGGAAGAAGAGGAGGAAGATGTGGAGGTTTTCTATATCGTAGAGACCATGCCGCAGTTCCAGGGAGAAGGAATCGAAGCTTTCCGTGCTTACATCCAAAAGAACGTGACATACCCACAACTCGCCCTGGAAAACGGGATCAGTGGTATCGTCTATGTCAGCTTCGTAATCAACCGCCGTGGAGAACTTACCAATATCAGTATTCTCCGTTCCGTTGACCCATCTCTGGATGAAGAAGTAATCCGGGCCCTGAAAGCTGCCCCTAAATGGGAACCAGGTAAACAACGCGGGAAACCGGTTAACGTATCTTTCTCTATCCCAATTCGATTCATTCTCAATTAAGTAGTTCATTCATAAAGGGAAAGGCTGCTCCTAAAGGCAGCCTTTTTTAATATCTGATTTACAGGGTAATAGATATATGACAGCTGGATTGATCGACAAAGAACTTTCACGGGGCGAACGAGCACTCCTGATTGGAGTGGTCCGGAAAAACCAAGACATCAGAACGGTTACCGATTACCTCGATGAACTGGAGTTCCTCGCTAATACCGCCGGCGCTACGATCCTCACCCGCTTCATCCAACGAATGGAGGATCCAAACCCGGCAACCCTCATCGGTAAAGGGAAGATGGAGGAAATCATGACCTATATCGAAGATCATGCGATCGATCTGATCATCTTCGACGACGACCTGACCCCTACCCAGCTCCGAAATATCGAGGGATTCTTCAAAATAAAAGTGCTCGACCGGACCAACCTTATCCTCGATATCTTCGCTAGCCGTGCCCAGACAGCCTATGCAAAAGTCCAGGTGGAGCTGGCTCAATACCTCTATATCCTGCCCCGCCTGGCGGGAATGTGGACACACCTTGAACGGCAACGAGGAGGAATCGGAATGCGCGGTCCCGGTGAACGCGAAATCGAAACCGACCGCCGTATCATCCGCGAACGAATCGCCCGCCTTCGCGAAGAACTCAAGAAAATCGACCTCCAAATGGCAACCCAGCGGAAAAACCGCGGGAAACTGGTCAGAGTCGCCCTGGTAGGTTACACCAACGTGGGAAAATCTACCCTGATGAACCTCGTTAGTAAATCCGAAGTCTTCGCCGAAAATAAACTCTTCGCAACCCTCGATACCACCACCCGTAAAGTGGTCATCGAAAACCTTCCATTCCTGCTCAGCGATACCGTGGGTTTTATCCGCAAACTGCCACACCACCTCGTCGAATCTTTCAAAAGTACTCTTGACGAAGTGAGAGAATCCGATATCCTCCTCCATGTAGTCGATATTTCTCACCCAGGATTCGAAGAACAAATCAGTGTGGTCGAACAAACTTTGGTCGAGCTGGGTTCAGGAGATAAACCCACTATTCTTATATTCAATAAGATAGATGCTTTTACCTACGAGGAAAAAGATCCCGACGACCTCACTCCGATCCGCCGCGAAAATTTTAGCCTGGAGGATTTGATGAACTCCTGGATGGCAAAAAACAATAATCCTTGTATTTTTATCTCCGCAAAACAAAAAACTAATCTGGAGCAGTTAAAACAGTTACTTTATGACAAAGTCAGGGAGATTCATGCCGCACGATACCCATATGACACTTTCCTCTATTAAACCTATTCTTCGTACAGTCGCCTTTATCCTCCTGGCAGCACTTCTCGCCCCGCCAGCCTGTGTGCGTTACCAAAGCAGCGGCGGCCAGGCAGAACCCGACGATCCTTACTTCGCTAATTTCCCAATTTATGCTGAACTAACGCCCGAAAGAGCCGAAATCACCGATAATCTCAGCACCTATTTCGAGCGAATGAATCGCGCCGGATTCAATGGCACCGTCCTCTTCGCCGAAAATGGCGAAATCGTCTTCGCTAAAGCTTACGGTTACTGCAACCTCCAACAAAAAGATTCCCTGTCGCTGGAATCATCCTTCCAGCTCGCCTCCGTGTCAAAGCCAATAACAGCTTTGGCTGTCCTGATCCTGGAAGAGGAAAAGAAACTATCTGTTGATGATACCATTACCCGGTATCTACCCGGATTGCCCTATGAAGGTATAACCATCCGACACCTGCTCTCCCATCGGAGCGGATTGCCAAACTATATGTACTTCTGCGAGGATTACTGGACTGATAAAGAGGGCGCTGTCTCAAATGAGGAGATGATCCACCTGATGATCCGCCATTCTCCTAAACGATACTATCTGCCCGACCGACGATATAATTATTCCAATACGAATTATGCCCTTTTAGCATCAATCGTTGAACGAGTCTCGGAAATGCCATTCGAAACATTCGTGAAAAAGCGCATCTTCGAGCCGCTACAGATGAAAAATGCCATGATCTATAATAAGGCCGCTCAACCATCAAACGATAACCCGGTGCTGGGTTATGTCTCCTCTAGATTGGTGGCCGAAAATAATTTTCTCAATGGCGTCGTGGGCGATAAGGGAGTCTATGCCTCCGCCTTCGACCTGCTGAAACTCGATCAAGCCCTCTATACCGATAAACTGGTCAGCCAAGAAACCCTCAAAAAAGCTTTCGAGCCCCAGCATAAGGACCTCCGACCTAATGATAATTATGGCCTTGGCTGGCGATTGGATGTGTCTGATGAGCTTAACCCGGTTGTGTACCATACCGGATGGTGGAAAGGCTTCCGAACCTATTTTATCCGGGAACTGAGTGAAAAGCGAACGATTATTATTCTTTCTAATACATTGAAAGCCAGTCGATTCAATACCAGAGAGCTGCGCGAGCTCTTCTGATTATTCGACAATCCCTTCAGCTACCAAATACTCAGCAATCTGAACAGCATTGGTCGCTGCTCCTTTTCGTAGATTATCTGATACAACCCAGAGATTAAGGCAATTATCCCTTGACTCGTCGCGGCGAATCCTCCCCACGAAAACCTCATCCCTCTCGTGCGCTAAGAGTGCCATGGGATACTCAAAAGCAGCCGGATTGTCCAATACGACGATCCCCTCAGTGTTTGTCAATAGCTTACGTACCTCAGCCAAATCATAGTCACGCTCGAACTCAAGATTGACAGCTTCGGAATGCCCGCCGGTTACCGGAACCCGCACGGCAGTTGCCGTAACCATAATGGAATTGTCGCCCAAAATCTTCCTGGTTTCATTCACCAGCTTCATCTCCTCCTTGGTGTAGCCATTCTCGAGAAACGTGTCGCACTGCGGTATGCAGTTCCGATAGATGGTATGCGGATAGGCTTTCTCAATAGAATTGGTTGCGGCTGGTAGGTGACCCGCAACGGCCAGAACCGTGGCCCGCTCTTCGTGCTCCAGCTGCCTCAGTGCCTTAATACCAGTGCCGGAAACAGACTGATAGGTGCTGACTACAATTCGTTTAATGCGGTACATGCGATGCAGGGGTGCAAGAACCATCAGCATCTGAATGGTGGAACAGTTCGGGTTCGCTATGATCCGGTCGCCCTGCCGTAGCATTCCGGCATTGATCTCGGGAATCACCAGCTTCACCTTAGGATCCATCCGCCAAGCCGAGGAATTGTCAACTACATACGTGCCAACTTTGGCAAACTCCGGCGCCCAACGCTGCGAAGTGCCGCCTCCAGCAGAAAAAATCGCTATGGCCGGCTTCATGGCAATAGCTTCCTCCATCGACCTGACAAGGTGTTCTTCTCCCCTAAAGATGACTTTCTTACCTACCGATTTTTCAGAGGCAACCGGAATTAGTTGACTGACAGGGAATTGTCGCTCTTCTAGTACTTGTAACATCTTACTGCCAACCAACCCGGTGGCACCTACAACTGCAACTTTCATTTTTTCCAATCCAAGGTTAAAAATCCATCTATACCATCAAACCCACAAAGATAAACGCAATGCTGTTAATATTTCTGGTCCTGATTAGTGAAATTATGTTCGACCCGGATCCATCGGTCGGATTACCGGCTTATGAATATGTTGAGTTGTATAATCCAGGGAATGAGTCGGTTGACCTGACCGGATGGATGTGGGTGGTTGGATCTAAAAGTCAGACAGTCAAGATGATAAAAAAAGGAGTGGTACCACCCGGCGGCTTCCTAATCCTCTGTAGCCAGTCGGCTACTAACCATTTTCGTCTTTTTGGTGAGGTGGGAGAAATAGAATCGTTTCCTGCTCTACGTAACACCGGTGACCGGCTCTCTCTGCTCAACCGAAATAGGGAGCTGGTGCATACTGTTTCTTATGCCCCCGATCGCTTTGACGACCTGATCAAGGAGAATGGGGGATGGTCGCTGGAATTGGCCGATTATTCAAAGCCTTGCTCAGATGAGGCCTGGCGACCTTCATGCGATCCTTCGGGCGGAACGCCGGGAAGAGCCAACTCACAAAACCTAGCCTTGCCCGATGTGGATCCGCCGCTGTTGCTTCGAGCCGGATGTTATGATTCTGGGGAGCTTTTCCTGCTCTTTTCCGGAGGATTGGCTCCGCTTCAGGCCCATGAGGAAATCTGCTGTAGGTTTTCTCCGGGTGAGCTGATTGCTAGTATGATACCATCACCAATGTATGGGTTTCCGGGGCTGTTTTTTGAACTACCCGAGGGTGTGGAGGTTGGACTAACCTATTCTATTGAGCTCCAGGGTGAAGTCTTCGATTGCTCAGGCCAGAAAGCCCTAACTTCTTCGATCTCTTTTGCTCTACCTCAACCGCCAGTCGCCGGCGATCTGGTCATTTCGGAGGTCATGTTCGATCCAATTCCGGGACAAGTGGAGTTTGTCGAACTGTTCAATCTATCGGATCATACCGTAGAATTGGGTGATCTTCTTCTGGCACGCGCCGATACTGCCGGAAAGGTGGTTTCGTTTTCGGATGATCAGGAGTGCTCTTACTTACTTTTGCCGGGAGAATATGCTCTTTTTACCGGAAATGGACGGCTTTTTCATCAGGCCTGGCCGGATCCAGGCCTGGCCTGCGCAGCAATCCGCTCCGATATGCCAACGTTGGTTAACTCAGAGGCCCGCCTGCTCCTGCTTACCTCCACCGGCGATACCATCGATCAGATCTCCTATTCACCCGATTGGCACTACCCATATCTGGCGGAAAAGAAGGGGATATCTTTGGAACGTGCTGATTTTCAGAGATCGGGATTGAATCAGACTAATTGGTTCTCGGCCTCTGCGGGAAGCGGTGGGGCAACGCCCGGAAGGATAAACTCCAACCGACCGGTCGCCCGGCAAAACGAGGGAACCCCTTTCACCATAGTTCATCAGGCAGAATGGAATCAGAATCATCAGGATCAAGCTGTTGTGGTTATAGCATATGCCTTTGATGATCCGGGCTGGTTTGCCCAGGTTTCGGTTTTTAATGATGTCGGTAAAGCTGTTCGGGTTATTTTCCCGTTCAATCAGTTGGGAAAAACGGGCTCACTGATTTGGGATGGTTTGGATCAGCAGGGGCGACTGGTGGAGGAGGGAATATACCTCTTGATAGCTGAGTATGTTCATCCATCCGGTCAGAAAGGGCGGTGGAAAAGTGCTTGTGGGGTAAGACGAGATTAGCGTACCAGTGCAAAATTATGGGCGTCGGATTCCCATCCTGGCGCTGATTCAATGGCTGGTAGAACCTCCTCAGGCTCCTTAACCACCTGCCACATCTCCCGGTGCCTGCTTCCGAGAAACTTGTTCTCTAACATGGAGTCCAATAAACTTACCAGAGGATCGTAATAACTAAAACTGTTCAAGATGATCATGGGTTTGGTGAATTGGCCTAATCGTTTGAGGCTCAAGGTTTCCATGAACTCTTCCATGGTCCCGCAACCACCGGGAAGGGTAACAACGGCATCAACCCGGTCAATCATGGCCTCTTTTCGTTGAGCCATGGTATCTGTCAGGATCAGTTCACTCAGATTGGGATGGTTCCACTCAACGGCGGTCATGAACCTGGGCATAATCCCGATAGCTTTTCCCCCGCTGGCCATCACCTCATCAGCCAGGACGCCCATCAGGCCGCTGCGACTGCCACCAAACACCAAATCAATACCCTCGTTGGCCAAGAGCCTTCCCAGCCGGCGCGCAGGTTCGATGAACCGTTCAGGCGTCAGTGTACTGGAAGCGCAGTAAATACAGATGCGGCGATGAACGAATCGGGTCATGCGAACGATGGTGAGTACGGCGATACGGGTAAAAGTCCGGAAAACAGAGCAATGAGTCGCGACCCGGCCCGACTGGCTGCTTCCTGGACATCCTCATGGGTGTTTTTGTCAAAACTGCCCGGAATACTGACGTTGGTAATGACCGATACTCCCAGAACCGGCAGGTCCATGTGCCTGGCCACGATAACTTCAGGTATGGTGGACATCCCGATGGCATCGCCGCCAATGATGCGGTAATGCAGATATTCGGCAGGGGTCTCAAAACTTGGGCCTGGGTTTCCCACGTAAACGCCTTCATGAATCGTAAACCCCAGTTTTTCAGCCGTTTGGTGAGCCAGGCCAACCAGTTTTCGGTCGTAGGGTTCCGACATGTCCGGGAAGCGAGGTCCCAACTCTTCAACATTGGGTCCGCGTAACGGACTCTCCGGAAAAAAGTTGATATGATCCCGAATAACCATCAAATCACCTACACTAAAAGAAGGATTGATTCCTCCGGCAGCATTGCTTAGAAACAACTGTTTGATCCCAATCATCTTTAATACTCTGATGGGCAGTGTGACCTGCTCCATCGAGTACCCTTCATAATAGTGGAATCGACCTTGCATGGCGACAACGGGAATTCCCGAAAGCCGACCGAAGATCAGATTACCGGAATGACCCTCTACTGTTGTAGTTGGAAACCCGGGGATATCATTATATGGTATAACTGTCTGATTTGTAATATTTTTAGTTAATCCTCCCAGACCTGTTCCCAAGACAATGCCTGCTGCCGGAGCTAGTCCGGGCAGGGATCTGAGATAGCTGGCTGCTTCATGAATTCGGTGCAACATAATTATTATCAGTGGTTTAGTCAGCGATTTCTTAGCGGTTTTATCAGGGGTAATATTTGTGTGATAAGATCTTTTTCCCGATCGAAAGAGGGTACTGCTGGGATTCGGTACACCGGTAAACAGGTTAGTTCGGGGTACCGGGCGAGTTTGACAAAGTCTTTGCCGGTGGTGACAATAACCGGCGAATCGGATTTGTACTGATTGAATGTTTGTACGATTCGATTGACATCTCCTTGGGTATAGTGGTGGTGATCGCCAAACTTCAGGTGAGTCAGCACTTTGCCAAACTGTTCTAAATGCGTATGTAGAGGGCCGGGAGAGGCAATGCCGGTAACCAGGATGAGTGGTTTAAGGTCACTCAGTGGATCGGAGGAGCGATCCGGATGGGAGGGCAGTACCAGTTGTTGCGGGGTAAACAGGTTGAAAAGGTTGACGGGTGCTTGATAGTGAATCCTGCTGTAGAAGGTTGGGATGATCTGGCGGTATTTGATTGGAGTGTTGTTTGGAGGGTCAACTCCGGGTGGTATCTTGGTGATTATCAGGATGTCGGCCCGTTTCAGCTCAGAGAGAGGCTCTCGTAGCCTGCCGGTAGGCAACATTTTTTCTCTGAACATTGGCCGGTTGTAATCATCCAAAATGATTGAGAGTGTTGGCCTGATCTTTCGGTGTTGAAATCCATCATCCATCAGGATTACATCGATCTTTCCATACCGGCCGCTGGTGATGGTTTTGATGCCTCTTGATCGATGCCCGTCGACTGCCACCAGAATATCAGGGTGCCTGAGCTTAAGCTCCAGCGGCTCGTCTCCTGTCATCACCGGGGAAGAGGAGGTCTCAACGACTAAAAAGCCGGAGCTCTTGCGTTTATAACCCCTGCTGAGGACAGCCACCCGGTATTCTTTTTTCAGCTTATCGGCCAGCCACCCGACCATTGGTGTTTTTCCGGTGCCTCCGGTGACCAGATTCCCGACCACAATAACTGGTACTGGCGGATCGTAAACCGACAGTAAGCCTTTGTCGTAAAGGAAGTTCCTGGTTCTGATGATCAGTTCATACAACATAGTTTGCCGGTTAGGATCAATACACTTCGATCCGGTAAGGTAATCGTGCCTGCATCCTGCCGGAGTTTATCATCTCTTTGATATCCTGAATAATCGGAATATGGCGGGTCAGAAGTTCCTCTTCCGGAGAGGATTTTCCCATTAGGCTTTCAATTATCTGATTAATAGGGTCTTTGAGTTGTGGCATTTCGCGAACGCGCCAGGTGGCCAGTCCGGCCTCCGAGGCTGCCAGCCTGATCGCGTCATGGAGCCCACCGATCTCATCCACCAGTCCCAGCTCTTTTGCGGTAACTCCAGCCCAGATTCTTCCTTCGCCAATGCGATCCACCTCTTCAACCGGCATTTTACGGAACTTGGATACCTGGTTGAGGAAATAGGAATAGGTTTGCTTCAGCTGGTCCATAAAGAGGGCTCTTTCTGCTTCTGTCAAAGGCCTGAAGATCGTCCCGGCGCCGGCTAGTTCATTGGTTTGCACACCATCGATGGTAAGTCCGATCTTATCTTTCAGCAGTTTCTCTGCGTTTGGAATCATCCCAAAAGCTCCGATGGAGCCGGTGAGGGTCGTTGGGCCGGCTACAATCTTACTTCCCGGGGTTGAGATCCAATAGCCTCCCGAAGCGGCCAAGTCACCCATAGAGATGATCACTGGTTTTTCCTGGGCGGCTAGTTCCACTTCGCGACGGATTACTTCCGAAGCGAGGGCGTCACCGCCGGGAGAATTCACGCGAAAAACTATGGCTTTCGTTTTTTTGTCGAGCCGGGCTTTTTGAATGGTTTTGGCCAGATTAGCACCGATGGATTGTGGACCGGTTGATTCCATTGCGATGGAGCCAGTTCCGTAGATCACTGCGATACGGTCAGCTGTGTAATCCTCTTTCGCGGTGGAGGCGGCATTGGTATATTTGCTGATGGATACCGTACTGAGTTTGGCTGTCGATTTGGTGTTAGTTAACTCTTTCAGAAGATCCTGCACCTGATCTTCATACAGGAGACTATCAACCAATCCAGCTTTTACAGCCCCTTCGGGTGAGCGGCCCGACCACTGATCTGCAATCAGGTTGAGCTGTTCCGCTGTGAGGTCACGACTCTCTCCAACAGCTGTGATGATTCTGTTCCAGATCGCCTGCAGATAGGCATCCAACTGTTCGCGGTTTTCCGGGCTCATCGACTGTTGTTGGAAAGGCTCTACGGCAGCTTTAAACCGACCCTGACGGATGATCTGCATGTCTATGCCGATTTTATCAAGAGCCTCTTTATAGAACATGGTCTCCGCTCGTAATCCTCTGAATTCCAGGATGCCCAGAGGATTTAGAAACACTTTATCCGCAACGGAGGCGACAAAATAGGAGCCTTGCGAATAGATGTTGGAATAGGCAAATACAAATTTCCCCGATTCTTTGAATTTAGCCAGGGCATTTCTGATTTCATCAAGGGATGACAATCCATTGGCTTGCTGGCCAGTGAGGATAAGAACACCTGAAATGTCAGGGTCTTCTGCTGCCTTTTGCAGGTTGTTGACCACTTCATACAAGCCGATGGAGCTTCCCATACCAAAACCCTGAAGACTGCTAACATCAAAGGGACTATCAATGGTGCGGTCGGTAATAGGCTTGTTCAGATCGACAACGAGGACTGTATTAGGCTTAAGCTTAATGACTTCGGGCTTGGACGAAAAGAGTGCTGAAAAACTGCCCAGTCCGAGTAGAAAGATGGCCAGAAGAGCTAACAGGATAGCTAGGAAGCTGGCCAGGAAGTATTTAAGAAAACCTTTCATGGTAATATGGATGTGTTAGTATCAAAAGTAGTTTTAAAGGTCTAATTTTACGAACATTTTCAATGAGATGAAAGAGCTGGTCATCGGTTTGGGTAGTAATCTTGGTAATCGGGAGTGGAACATTTCGGAAGCCATCAGATTATTATCACTGGAATTCGGTCCACCACTAAAGGTTTCTTCCTTAATCGAAACCGAGCCTTGGGGCTTTAATTCCGATTATGCTTTTCTGAATGCCGTAGCTCTATTCAGTCCGGTGGTTGATTCAGAAGCATCTAGTGCAGAGCTTCTTGCCGGTTTCATGCGACTGCTCTTTCAGATAGAAGCTCAGTTGGGGAGGAACCGGACGAAAGAGGGTTATGCTGATCGAACCATTGATCTGGATCTATTATTTTATGGTGATACAGTATTGTGTCATCCGGAGCTTACAGTGCCTCATCCGCTGCTGCATAAGCGGGGCTTTGTACTCATCCCACTGATGGAGACCTGCCCCGACCTGGTTCATCCGGTTCTCAGGAAAACCACTAGGGAATTACTGGAAACGCTTAACACTAAAGAATAACAGCTTTTAGTAGAAATCCTCACCCCAGGCGGTTTTGCTGCCATAAGCCAGATCTCCGGCATCGCCCAGACCCGGAACGATGAATGCCTTGGATGTTAGCTCATCATCGATGGCTCCTACCCAAATCGTTGCTTTCCTTGCCGGAATCTTTTTTCTCAGGAATTCAATTCCTTCCCGACTGGCAACCAAAGTGAGGATATGCACGTGTGACGGAGTTCCTTTTTCAAGTAATGCGTTGTAAGCTAAGGCGATAGATGATCCAGTGGCAAGCATGGGATCAGCTAATACGACTACTTTCCCCTCGATAGATGGGCAGGAGATATGCTCGAAACGGATATGGAAGGTTCCATCTTTTTCATAAACCCGGTAGGCGGAAATAAAGGCATTTTCGGCTTTGTCAAAGAAGTTTAGGAGCCCCTGATGGATGGGAAGACCGGCCCTAAGGATAGTTGCCAACACCAGCTCGTTGGTTGGCAGGGCTACTTCGGCGGTGCCGAGGGGGGTTTTGACCTCTTTCCTCTCATAATTCAAGGTTTTACTAATCTCCATGGCAAAAACCTCGCCTGCTCTCACCAGATTATGACGAAAGCGCAGGGAGTCTTTCTGGATCTGTTCATCCCTTATTTCGGCTATGAATTGGTTGAGGATGGAGTTTTTGGATCCGAGGTTTATGATCATAATGGGCGGCTTTGGTGTTCCCAAAAGTAACAAAAAAACCTATCAGCAAAGCACTCAGGATTTTCTGTTAATGGAAACGTCCAGGTGTGACAGCTTTAAGGAGGGGCGGCAGTCGATTGAACCGCATGGAAGGGTAGCTTTGCGGCTCTGGTCCAAACCCTTTGTAGAAGCGGGCGACATTTGGGATGTCAGAACCCTCAAAATCTAACAGATAATCTTGGCCTGCATACTGATGAATGATCCGATCGATTAAGTAAAACATGGCACGTTGCTCCTGACCTGTATTGGTCATGGCCGGGGCTAGATAATAGAGCACCTGCCGATGGATTCCCGTCAGCACTGCTGCAATAAGGCTGCCTTCCGGATCTCTAACACCAAAAATAATGCCCGACCGCTGTCGAGTCATGGCGCTAATAAGCCTGATTAACAGTGGTTTATTGGTGTCTGATAGCAGAATCTTACTGCCTGGGCTTTGATCAGCTTCGAGGAGGTCGAGGAATTCATCCTGGTTGATTTCGGACGTAAACCGGAGATCGCGGTTGGCTGCTTTTTGTAGGTTTCTGCGATGATTGGAGGAGTAGTGCCGGGCAATCTCTTCATACGAATCATTTAGTCGAAGCAGGTAGGTAGTGTGCCACTGAAACCGAAATGGTCCGGGGCAGATGGGATTGCCATAGTTCAGGGTAATTTCGGCAAGCCGAAAGCGTGTCGGGATGGAGCTCATGAACTCCTGCACCTGATCAGGTCTAACCGCGGTACTCGAAAAGATGCCGGCCTGCTGGCTCAAGAGTGGTTGGTACAAATAGCTAATGCCCAATTTTTTACGCCAGGTTAATGGCATCGCCAGCTGATAATTGTTGGCTACCAGAGCATGCCAATTGGGACTGACGGCATCCAGGTACCAAGAGAGGTGGTAAATTTTGCCGGTGAGGGAATGGTTCACGGCATGATCCCACAACTCGCGTCGAATCTGGTTATTATGAAGATACCGTATGCCCATAAGTCTGTATTGGTCCTGCAGCATGCTGGATGAGTTCGCGATAAACGGACGACCATCCTCTCCAGGCTTTCCATTCACTGAGTGACTCGTTGTGCCAGAGGCTGATAAAAGTACCACCAACCTCTCTGGTGGTGTCAATAAGCTTCTGAATGAGTTGGGTGGCTTGGGTGGGATCGAGCTTCATGTATTGCCTTAAGGTTGTGTCCATTACCTCAAAGGGATACACCATGAGCTGTGTCGGGGTATTCTCCCGAAGATCGAAAAACCGGAATGGGATGGCAATACCTGCTCTGTACCCAACCCGGTCGGCGAAACCCAGGCTGTACTCTTCCCGGATGCCGGCCTGGAGTAGGTCTTGGTAAGTTTCCGGAAATCTGATTTTTAGATAGTGCTGTCGACTTCGGATGACAGGCTGGCCCGTCATGCTAGTCAGTGTTTCCACCTCTTGGAGCAACAATGATGGATGGATATTGGAAGCATACGAAGGGTGAAGGCCGGTTTTGAATTCTTCCGACAGCTGCTTGACCAGTTGCCGGAAATTTCGGTTGGCAGGATTGATATTCTTATCGAACCGTCCATGCTTGCCCACTTGGAAGAACCAGATGGGTTCCGAAGGGTTCTCGTGATGAAAATACCGGAATAGGTTATAGGTGTCGAAGGGATCGGGTTGGTTTCCTCTTAAGACGGAAAATCGAAAATTCCTCCCTTCCATATCCCGCCGGTCTTTCCAGATTCCAGCCAGTGTTCGGAGAATACCTTTACCACTAAAGGCATAGGCGCTATCCACATCAATTGTTGGAATAAATTGATATTTAGGTTGTAAAATGCTGATAATTAGGGTAGTATGCTCCTCGAGTAGTTTTGAGAACGCGATAGCCCAACGATTAACTATTGGTTCTTCCAGCACATCAAGTCGGTAGGCCAAACTTTCATGCGATGGAAATCGGCCGTGTTGATCGGGTTTAAAGGGCAGATACTCTTCGTAACGGGCTACGAAATAGAAGGTGGCAGCCAAGATGTCAAAAGGTACCAGGGTTTTCTCCAGATCATTCCGCTGGGCAAAGATCACAGGCCAACCGTTCCATAGATCTCCTTTAACCAGATGATCAGTTTGAGGGTGTATGCTGTTCTCGAACAGCAGGCCGCATGCTTTTATCCAGGGGATATCATCGATAGGCTCGTGAGAGTAGGCCAGCTTAGGGCCTTGGTATTCGCGGATCTCATCAGTCCTGACCGTGATTTGGCAGGGTTGTCCCAGCAGTTGGCGAAACAGCAAGTCAATAGTCCAGGCGACTCGGTGATTATTTTCCGGAGAATAGATCAGCATTTTGTACGGATAATCGGCCAACCAAGATACAAAATATTAAGTGTGCTGACAGTTTAAGGCATCAGGTTCTCATCGGCCATGCTGAGGTATCCTTGATCTGAGACGATGAGATGATCGAGTAGGGAGACATCAAGTAAGTTGGCGGCATCCTTGATCTTTTTGGTGATCTTCAGATCGGGTTCCGATGGGGTGAGGTTACCTGATGGATGATTGTGTGCCAAGATTAGGGCTGAAGCCAACCTTTCGATTGCAGCATGAAGAATTAGACGGATATCGGTTACGGTACCTGAAATGCCACCCTGACTAATTCGAACCTGGTCGATCAGTTGATTAGCACGATTTAAAACAAGGATCCAGAATTCTTCGTGTTGTAGGTCAGCGAGTTTACCTTCGATAAGTCGATACGCATCCTGACTGCAGCGGATTTTTGGTTTGCTGGCAGGTGTGGCGTTGCGGCGCCGCCGTGCTAGCTCAAAACCGGATTGAATTTTAACAGCTTTAGCGTGACCGATGCCGGGGATCTTTTCCAATTCGGCTATGGACATCTGACTTAGCCTGACCAAATCGTTTCCAGCCTGTTGAAGAAGATTCCGGGCTAGGTCGATGGCTGAATGGTTCCGATTTCCGGTACCGATGAGAATCGCAATTAACTCTGTGTTGCTCAGGCTTCTAAGCCCTTGGCTCAATACCTTCTCCCTGGGGCGTTCCTCAACGGCCATGTCGAGGATCTTGATAAATGGGTACTCCATCGTCTTTGGTATTACTTCTTTCTTCTTTAGACGATGGTTACCCCAGTCAACGGAAAATA
>Ga0265294_10000339_pt1 | contig 62120 bp, 54 predicted proteins | sample MunlanPumphouse3_FD_192504 | JGI IMG/M metagenome (GOLD analysis project Ga0265294, IMG submission 192504) | Groundwater microbial communities from a municipal landfill in Southern Ontario, Canada - Pumphouse #3 | ecosystem: Environmental > Aquatic > Deep subsurface > Groundwater | place... | reverse complement strand
TTTCTTCAATAACGCTTTCATCCCAATCAAATTCATGATTACCAATAGTCATTGAATCAAAACCAATGGCATTCATACATTCGGTAATTAACTTACCTTTATTTAGGTTACTATCAGCAGTTCCTTGCCACATATCACCACTCGATATAACAAATGTATTATCTGGGTTTTGTGTCTTTTTATTAATTAAGTAATTACCAATTCTACTCATTCCTGCAGCACTACTTGATTCAGCATATGCTCCATGGAAATCGTTAAGTGCGTAAACAGTAATATCACCTTCTAAATTAGTTGGTCTTACGACTTTTCCCTCGCCACAACTTACTAAAGATGTAAATAAAGTAAATATGGCAAACGACATTATTATTTTCTTAAACTTATTCATATTCTTTTCCTCCATGTAATTATAGCAAAATGAAGCAAGAGTTAGTATCTTAAAAGGTAATAAAAAAGGAGCCCTTTTAATTAGGCTCCTTAAATTTTTTCGCTGGTGATCCTCCGGAGACTCGAACTCCGGACCCACTGATTAAGAGTCAGTTGCTCTACCAACTGAGCTAGAGGACCAAAACGCTTATTTATTATAAACAAATAGAGTCGTCTTGTAAACTTATTTTACACATTGCCAATATATACAAAATTTAGATATTGTTTTGCAATCTGGGCTAATTTTTCTAAACTAGCAATTTCAGTTGGTTCTCCTCTATCCATCTTATAACGAGGAAAATAACGCGTAATGTGAAGTGGCATATCTTTATTAATACTCGATATCCATTTAACTTCTTCCAAAAAACTCTTTTCATCATCGTTTTTCCCTGGAATTATTAATGTTGTTAATTCAACATGACATTTTTCATTTGCGCGAACAATAAAATGTTTTACCATCTCTAAATCTCCACCAACAAAATCATAAAATTCTTTTGTAAAACCTTTTAAATCAATATTCATTGCATCAATATATGGAAGAACTTCATCGATAACGAGGTCACTAAAACAACCATTCGTAACGAGAACGGTTTTTAGCCCTTTTTCTTTAGCTAATTTACTAGTATCACGAACATATTCATAACTAACCAGAGGTTCGTTATATGTAAAAGCAATACCGATATTTCCTCTTTTAATTAAACCTAAAGCTGTATTTACAAGCTCATTAGGAGAAATGTATTTACTTTCGTTTTTAAGTGTATATTGAGATATCTCATAGTTTTGACAAAAAGGGCACTTTAAATTACACCCATAACTTCCATAACTAAGAATCATGCTTCCTGGATAAAAATTTTTGAATGGTTTCTTTTCTATTGGATCTAGTGCTAAAGATGTACAATAACCATAATTATCACTAATAATCGTGTTATTTAAGTTTTTCCTTCCACGACAAAATCCATAAAAACCATCCTTTATATCGCAATGCCTAAAACAATTGTTGCATTTCATTTATGTCTAATAACCTCAAAACGGAATAGTTCAACATTGTCATATTTACCAATGCCAGCTTTTCTTTTAGCAATTGAGATTTGTTCATCAATTGTATCAACCCCTTCTAAGTTTGGTAATAATAGCCCTTGTTTATAGCCATTTTTAACAATAACGCCGTAGCGTTTAACATCTAATTCATCTTTGTTTTTAATTTTACTTATAGGTCCTAAAACATCTACTGAATAAACAAGGTCTTTCAATTCGCTTTCAAGAACCTGATTAAATCTAGGGTCTCTTGTTGATGCTTCAATTGCATTATCAATTATTTCTTTTGCAATCGATGATTTTGTTGCTTCAATTGTTCCTATACATCCGCGTAATTCACCAAATTTCTTTAAACTTACAAAAACGCCAGCTTTTTTATTCAATAACTCGGAAGATAAATCGTTTGAAATATCGATGACTCTATTTTCTTTAATATAGCTTTCTAATGATAGCCTTGCAAGACGACAATATTCATCTTCGTTTTTAAGTCTTCGCATATATGCTTCGTCTTCTTTTTTTCTTACCAAAGAATAAAAATCCCTACTTTCATCAATTCCTTTAGGATAAAAAGAACAAACTCCATATCCAACACCAAAAGGAGCTTCATGTGATAGTTGCATAGATGCGACACCCATTTTATTAAAAGCTCCAGCCATAATAACAAAAGATTTGTGCCCACATTCCTCTGCTTTTTCTAAAAAATCATAGTCAAAACAAAATATTTTATCAAAATTACCATGACTCATTACTTCCATAATTTGTTTATCATAAATTGGGCCTTCTTCTTTAAAGCCATATGGTCCATCTTCTTTTTGACAATGAGACAAATCTCCGCTAGCGACAAAAACAATCTTCTTATTTTGTTTTTCACTAACTTCTTTAATAAGCATACCCAATTTATAATGGTCTAATAATGAAAAACCAGACAATCCTATTCTTACTAATTTATAGTTTGAATAATTTTTATTTATAAAATATAAAGGCACCATAGAGCCATGATCAATAACGTCATATTTTCTACCTTCAGTACCTGCCGAAATCTTATTATTTTTGCACTCTTTTACAAGCTCGTTTATAAAATCCAAGTCGTTATATATACTAAATTTCACATTTCTTGCATTAAAGACACTTAAATCACTTTCAAATTTTTTATCTCCATCAATTTGAAAATAATCTAAGTATGCTTCTGCATGAGGCGAGGTAATTATTATTGTATCTGGTTTAAGTTTACTAATTTCTTTAGCCACTTTTAAATAAGCGCTAATTGTAGCACTTGCTTTCTTTTCTTCTCCTCTACCAACTTCTGGAATAATGATTGGTGGATGTGGCACCATAAAACCTGCGATAATACTCATGCCTATATTATATATTTAAATCCTAAAATGTTAAAAGCCACACCCTTTCGGATGTGGCTTTAATTATTACTTTTTATGCAAGAATTTCGTGAAGTAACGCTTTCGCTTTAGTGAGATGATAAATCTTATCGTACCAAACACTAAACAGAAAAGGGTAATTCCTCCACCAATACAAGCAACAAAGAATTCAAGCGACATTGGAGTGAATACACGCTCCTTAATTGCATTATATTTAAATGAAAGAAGTAAGAACACAGATGAAATCACTAGCAAAATACCACCGATAACGACAAAGCTTAAAGCGTTGTCTTTCATATCGTTAGCTTTGGTAAGCGATGCATGTCCATGTTGGTTTATATCATGCTTCTCCTCATCATTGTTATATTTGATATTCTCTTTATGACAATGAGGACAAGTCGCACTTAAAACATCTTCTTTATCAGAAGCAAACTTTTTTCCACAATAAATACAATAGCGTTTCATTTAAATCCTTTAATTATTGAGTAACAACAGCTTTATAAGCATCATTGAATGCAGTATCGACTAAAGTAGCGATTTCAGCATCAGTTTTGGCAGTCTTATCATCAAATACAGTCTTAACAAGATTACCAACAGCGGTACGGCAAGCACTGCTTAAATCAAAGACAGCGGTTGACATATATCTATCAGCATCAGAATAGGTCTCATTAAGTTTTAAAACTTGACCAGTATAGTCAACTTTCTTATCGTTATATGAACTTTCAAGAGTTGTAGTTCCAGCAGCATCAACAATGGTCTTAACCTTATCAGTGCTATAAGAACTTTGTCTTAATGGGAAGTATGATTTAGCAATAGCTAAGTTTGCAGCATTATCAGTATTGGTTAAATGTTTATAGAATAACCAAGCAGCTTTTTGATCATCAGCATTTGATTTCTTAAAGAAAGCTAAGCTTGGTCCTTGAGAAATAACAGTTGATTTAGCAGTTGAACCAGTTCCATTGGTCTCATAGATTGATTTATCAATGACTGGGGTTTCGTTTAACTTAGCAAGGAAACTTGCGCCATCTGAGAAATAAGTTGCACCAGCAGTTGATGAGAAAGCGACGAAGCATTTTCCATTAGTGACCATGGTTGAAGAATATTGATGATATCCCTTTGCTTTATTACTATAATAAAGTTGATTTTGAGTAGCAAGTAATCCTTCGTTGTTCCACTTCTTTAATTGAACAACCATCTTACGAGCATCAGCGTTATTAAATAATACTTGATCTTTGACAGTTGAACCACTAGCAGTATATGGAATTCCTAACATCTTAGAGAATGAAATATACATATTTTCTGCACTATCATAGCAAACTGGAATAGCAGTAAATAATCCATCAGAATTAACATTATCTTTAAATACATCTGGATAATCAATTTTCATTTGACGAGCAGTAGCCATTAATTCTGTCCAGCTTGTTGGAGTAGCATATGCTTTCTTAGTATCCTTAGCAACAGGAGCTTCGTAAACAGGAATTGTTGGATCTTTATAATTGAATGAATTGACACCGGTTTCGCCAGCACCAACTTTATCAAATAAAGTTTGGTTAATAGCCATAGTTTCGCCAGACTTTGAATATGGCATTGAATAATGCTTATTATCTGAATATTGAGCAGCTTCACCTTTTAAATAGGCTTGGTTAAAATCAGCTTTAGTAGTATTTGCATCAGCAATTACCGTACCAGTTGAATCAATAGTCTTTCCAAATCCAAGTTCGGCATCATCAAAATATTGACCAACATCAAGAGCAACACCAGCACTGACATAACCTGCAACTGCATCTGGATAGCCACTTGCAATTGAAGGAATATCACCACTATTCATACCAGTATTAACTGCTTTTTGAATATCGCTATAACCACCTTTATATGTGGTTTCGACAGTAATATTTGGATAAATCTTGTTGAATTCAGTGATAGCATCTTTAGCGAAATAATATTCGGTATAATCACTCTTTTTACGAGCTTCATCTTCAGCAACACCATCAGCAACTGGATCCTTATAGTTGTTCCACCATGTAACTGTGGCCTTAAGATCTTTTAAGGTTGTCGTTGGTTCATCTGGTTTATCTGGAGTATCTGTTCCTCCGCAACCAGTCGCGCCGACCAATGCTACTACTGAAAGAGCCAACATTGGTAAACATTTCTTCATAAATTTCTTCATTAACGTTTTCCTCCTATATAGTTTCTATATTCGTTAATTTTACTTCCTTAGATTAACCCTTTATGCCGGCTCTACCAACGCCACGCATAATGTATTTTCTAAAGATAATAAATAAGATTAATAATGGCAGCGTAACTAAAACAGTTGATGCCATAACCCAAGATGTTTGGGTAACATACGTATCAGGTCTTTCTTCAAGTTGTAAAGCTTGACCTCTTAAAGCAACACTAACAAGCCAATATTTTTGATTTGAAACAACAAGTTTTGGCCAGACATAAGCGTTCCAAGAACCAATTAAACCAAGAATAAATATTGTAATTAAAGTAGGCATTGAAAGTGGAACCATAACTTTCCAAAGATAATTCCAATCACTCTTTCCATCAACTTTTGCCGCTAAATATAATTCGTTAGGGACTTGTTTAAAGTTCTCACGTAATAAATAGATATAAAATACACTAGTCAAGAATGGAAGAATCATTGCCCCATATGATTGCCAAGCATTAGAATTAATTGAAATCATCCCAAGATTTGACATCGTGGTGAAATTTGTAATAACCATCATTTCGCCAGGTATCATCATGGTTGCAAGGAAAATCATAAATAATGCATCTCTTCCTTTAAATTTTAGTTTTGCAAAAGCAAAGGCTGAAATAACAGTAATAAATACTTGACCAACAGTTGTACAAACGCCAACCAATAAAGTATTTCCAACATATCTAAAATAATCAAATCTACTCAAAGTTTCGCTATAGTTATAAACAATGTTCTCAAAGAAATTACCTTGTGTTGGCCAGAAAGTATTTCCAAGTTTAAGTTCAGCTTCACTCATAAATGAAGCAATAATCATATAATAGAATGGAAGTAAGACAATAATTGCGGCTATCGCAAGTAAAATATACATGATAACCATTCCAAATATACGCCAGAACTTATCACGCTTTTCAGTGTTTTTAACATTATTCTCTTTTCCAGGAATAATTAAATTTAGCTTTGTACTAATAATTGCAGGTTTCATATTAATAATGGACCCTCTTCTTTGACACTCTCATTTGAATAACAGTAAACACCATAATAATTGCAAAGAGAATAACTGCACCAGCAGCAGCAATTTGCATATGTGGATTATTACCTTCAAGTTGTGAATAAATGTAATAAACAACAGTCGTTAAATCGTGAACGTTACCACTAGCAGTATAGTTACGATTGAATAAACCAATAACCGCATTATATTCCTTAAATGCACCAATAAAACTAGTAATCATAATATAAAGAATTTGTGGACTTAAAAGTGGAATCGTAATCTTTAAAGTAGTTTTCCATTTTGGTGATCCATCAATCTTAGCGGCATCATAATATTGTTTATCGATATTTTGTAAACCGCTAGAGAAAATTAAAATCTTGTATGGAAGAGCACACCAAATGATATAAGCACAAAGAACAATCATAGAGTTTCCCCATGATGCCGATTCAGTAACCCATTTCGTTCCAGTTATTCCAAATAAGTTATTAAATATACCATAATCACCAAATATAACCGCAAAGACCATACCAACAGCAATAATATTTGTTACGTAAGGCATAAAGAAAATTGTTTGTAAGAATTTCTTACACCACTTAACACTATTAATACCAATTGCAATAAATAAGGATAATAAAATTGAAATTGGAACGGTAATAAAGGTAATAATAAAGGTATTTGGTAAGGCGTATTGGACAAATTCAGTAATCTTTGATTCTGGAATTCCAGGTACTTTTTCAACAAGTCCTAAAACAAGTCCATAGTTATCAAAGGTAAATCCACTATTTGCTCCACTACGATAATCAAAATCTTTCAAAAAAGAAATAACAAAAGTATTTATAAGTGGATAAAAAGTAAATATCGCCATGAGTATCAAAACCGGCGCTAAATATAACCAAGCTTTCCAATTATTTTTACTTTCCATATCTATTCCTTAAAAATAAATTCTTTCTTCAGTCTTCTTATCAAAGATGAAAACTTTGTTTCCTCTTAATTTGAATTCTGTTTTACCAACTTTAGCATTAACATCACTATCAACAATTAACTTAATTCTTTCACCTAAGAAATTTTTATTAGCGCAAACAAGCATTAAATCACGACCCATTGTTAATACTTCTTTAACATCTAACGTAATCTCTCCAGCAGTAGCTTTTTTGTCAGTAGTAACTAAGAAACCTTCTGGACGGATACCAACATAAACTGGACCATCTTTAAGTTTCTTATCGCTAGTTAAAATCTTATCTTCGCCAACATATATAGCATTCTTCTTAATTTCACCTTCAAAAACGTTAATTGGAGGAGTTCCTAAGAATTTAGCAACAAATAAATTTTTTGGATCCTTATAAACATCTTGTGGTTTATCTTTTTGCATTTCTGCACCAATCTTCATAACAACGATATCATCACAAATGGACATTGCTTCTTCTTGATCGTGAGTAACAAAGATGGTTGTAATATGTGTCGCTTGTTGGATACGACGAATTTCTTCACGAGTTTGAATTCTAAGACGAGCATCAAGGTTACTTAATGGTTCATCAAGAAGTAAAACTTTTGGTTTTTTAACAAGTGCACGAGCAATTGCAACACGTTGTTGTTGACCACCACTTAATTCATTAGGTTTACGGTCTAAATAATCACTAATTTGAACGATTCTTGCTGCTTCACGAACAAAAGCATCAATTTCATCTTTACTTAATTTTCTTCTCTTTAAAGTCTTTTTAAATACATCACTATTTTGGTCTTTACTCAAAACATAATACTCTTTATCAAGCTTCTTGCCTTTTCTTTCAACCTTCTTAATCTCTTCATCAAGCTTAGTTTGATATTCAGTTGTCTTAACTTTAGCAAGTTCTTCAGGATTTTCAGCTTGTGCTAATCCTAATTTAAAAATTTCTAAACTAACGCCACTTGCAATATGATATTTTTCACATAAAGCATTAACAGCACTACTTTTATTTACTTTTCCATCAATATTACTACCAACAATTACTTTAACAATTGTTTTGGTATCTTTAAGTAATTCGATAATTTTTGCATATTTAACACATTTCTCATCTTTAATGTTTTCTTCAACACGTAAATTGGTTAAAGGGAAAGAAATGTTTTTATAAACAGTCATATGAGGATATAAAGCGTAGTTTTGGAAAACTAAACCAATACCTCTTTTTTCAGGAGCAAGATGGGTAACTTCTTCATCACCAAACCAAATTTCACCACTGGTTGGTTCAAGTAATCCAGCAACCATATATAAAGTTGTGGATTTTCCACAACCAGAAGGACCAAGAAGGCCTATTAATTCACCATCTTTAATATCTACATCAAGATCATCAACAGCAATGGTATCTTTTCTCCCTTTTTTCTTATCGCCAGGGAATACTTTAGTCAAATCTTTAAGTTTTATTTCCATTTTTGAAATCTTCCTCCGATTACATCGCTAAAATACTATTTATAATTTGTTCTCATTTATACTAACTTATTTCGTGCCTATTTTCAATTAAAAGCTCATTAATTTAGCTAAGTTTAATATCGCTATTTTCAATCATAATTTTTTCTTTATTTTCTTTTGCATTTTCATACTCGCTTAGATTTAAATATATGTCATCCTGACTAATATCAACGGCATAGGTATTTAATACATAATCATGCAGTGTTTGCCTTCTTTTTGAAAAACCAAGCATAGAAAAACTTACAATTAAAGGAATTAAAAACGCAATTAATGAGAGAATTATTTCAATAAAGAAAAAGAATAAAAATCTTAATGTAAATTTAGAAAATTTACAATTTAAGCCATCAAAATTTACAATTCCAATTTTAAAAATCTTTTGCCCTAAGGTTGTATGCCCTCTACGAAAAATAAGTGGCATTATATAAAAGAAAATAATTATTGGAAATAAATAACAAGCAATTAAGAAAATCGAGTCAATAATTACAATTTGTTTAGCAATATTATAATAAGCTTCACTTCTTGTTAAATAACTAACCGCAACATTATCAACTGTATCACAATAAAAATTATAATAAGCCTCATCATAATCTGAATTTACTAAAGCTCTTGAATAATCTTCATTAAATAATAATTTATCATCATCTTTAGTGCTTCTTTTTGCTTTATTATATATAGCAACACCATCTTTATCAGGAAAATAAGTTTCTAAATTGAAATAATAGTTTAATTTCTCATCAATAAGATTACTTTTTTCATTATAAGTTAGATCGTTATTATCATCATAAAAACTAGAAATTCTTTCAGTTTTGTCTTCACTATTTTTAATATAAAGACCACTTTCTATAACAATTTCATCTCGTTTAGTAAATAGCGAAGAATAATTTTCATTTCTTTCGGCTATCAACAAAACTAAGCATAGAAGGATAAACCCCGTAAAAATTGAAAATAAAAAATCAACCAAACTTGCAAGAAGTCTTTTTGACATTGGAACCATTTTGTAGTTTATTTCTTGAAGATTATTGTTTTCTTGTTTATTTTCCATTTTCGTCTTTTACCTCAAATTCCATCGTATCTTTTAAAACTTCACGTGATAAAAATTCTGATATAGTTTGTTTTTTATCTTTATTGATGAATACCAATATGAATGAACAAATAGTTAAAATTAACGAGAATATGCTTATATAGAAAATACTAATTGTTCCAAATAATGGATGCATCATGATATAGACTCCACTACTTGAGAATAAAACTAAACAAAATAAATCTATCACCCAAAATTGCATAACAAATTCTATTAAGCCTTTAACTAAATTATTTTTCCAATTTACCCGCAAATTATCAACATCAGTAAAAACTTGTTTTAAAACTCTAAACCCAAATGTTCTACCATCTTTAAATATTAAAATAGGTAATAAGAAACTACATAAAAATCCAAGAATATAACTAATTAATATTTCTAAAACTTGTACATTAAATAAATTTAATCGATATGATTCAAAAGTCTCGTTTAAAAGAACGTAACTTGAATTATAGGTTGTAACTTCATCTATAGCATTAGAATAACCATCATAATAAGCATTATAAATCGTCGTATAAGCAGTTTTACCTACACTATAATTTTCTTCACGAAAATAATTATCTATGCTCTTTGCAATATCTATTTTTATATAAGGATAATCACTATCTTCAAAATAATTATTCTCTGTAGTTTTTAAAATATTATTTAAATAATATTCTTTCCCATAAGCGTCTTTATTTTCGCTTGGTGCAGAAGAATATTCACCTAATTTATTGGGTTTATATTCCGTATAATACATGAAAAGTTTATCAGTTTCCGGAGTAATAGGTTTAACGTCTTTATATGATGTATAGGATATTTCAACATCACTAAGTCCACTCAATTTAAGGGTATATAATACGCTGCTTTTTACATATTGATCAGCCATATCGCTCGAATCTTTTAAACTTCCACTTTCATCTAATTCTCCAAGATAAGTATTTTCAACAAAACTATATAATTCACCTTGACTAGTAGCTAACGTACTCTTTGTATTTTTAACATATGGAATCGAACTTCCGATTAAGTTTACAAGAACATAAAAAGTGATCAAAAAAACAAGGGTAATCATATAATCAAATGTATAACCAAGAAATTTTTTGCCATTAGAAGATAAGACATTATCTTTATATCTATTTGCGTTTCTATCCATGTGAATAATTATACTTGAAAACATTTTTAATGTATATTTCAAAAGGCCCAATACATTAAAAAATGTATATAATTACATTCAATATGAATATTGTTATTAAAAAAGCGGTTATAATAAAAATATGTTAATAGATAAATCGATTGAGAAAAATATCTCTAAAATGAAGAAAGCAATTGATGATGACATTGCAAATCGACTAAATAAAGAAATCCTTCCAACAGGCATTATTAAAGAAACTTATAATTATGCAAATGATAAACAAGAAATGCATGAAATGAATGTTTTTTTGCCTAACAATAAGGAGGATTCATTACCTACCATTATTGATATTCATGGTGGTGCTTGGTTAAGTGGTGATAAAGAATTAAATCGTAATTTTTGTATGCATTTAGCAAAATATGGATATTGCACAATATCAATGTCTTATCGTTTATGCGCTACAAACCATATTGAAGATGAAGTAAAAGATATAATCACATGTTATAGCTATATTGTTAAGCATCATAAAAAACTACATGTTGATTTAGATAATATTTATTTAACCGGAGATTCAGCTGGAGGTATGCTTGCTCTTCTCACTTATGCAACTAATAATAACGATGATTTAGCCACAGGTTTTAAAGTAGAAAAAGCTCCAATTCGCATAAAAGCAATTACCGTAAACCATCCAGTTGCATATATGCATGACATCCAACTAACAAAAAATAAATTATTAAATAAGATAACTTTAGATATTTTAATTAAAAAAATTGCTGGAAAAAAGAAATCATTTTCTGCTAAGAATTTTTCTTTTGAAAATTATAAAGATAAAGTTGATTTCCCACCTATTTTAATTATTACTTCAGCTGGTGATGAAGCTTTCTCTCCACAATCAAAAAAACTCTTTGAAGATCTTAAATCTAAAAACAGCAAAGTCGTTTTAGATTTTAAAGAAGACAAGAGTTTACAACACGTTTTTAATGTTTCCTATCCAGATACAAAAGATGGAAAAGAAACTAATAAACGAATCATTGATTTCTTCAAACAGTACTAATGAGAGGATAAATATTCTGGAACTTTTGCGCTACCACCAATAAAATCTACAAGGTAGTTATTTTCAACAATATAAATTGCTGGAGTATACATAAAATAAGTTTCGCTTAAAGTTGAAGCTTTTCCATCAATCATTTCGTTTACTAATTTTGTAACACTAGCTTCATCGCTACTATTAAAATCACTTGGTTTATTTTTAAATAAATTTCTTTGGTATGTTCCATCAGTACTTCCGAATTTTGAGAATTCTAATAGATATAAATTATCTAATCCCCTATCTTCACCTTTATTTAAGCTATCTTCATAATCGAAGATTGAGTTTTTAATATCGGTACAGTGGCTACAATATGTACCAAAGACATAAACACCATATCGCCCATCTTTTTTGTAGAAGTCATCAAAAGCAATATCGTGATCATTATAGTTATCGTAATCACGTGTCGCATCCGTGCCACTATTGTCGCATCCAGGCAACACAAGCAAAAGAAGCGGTAAAAGAATAGCTAATTTATTAATCTTCATAGTTTCTCAAGTACTCCGCAATGTTGTTCTCTAAAACTATTGATTTAAAGACTTCGCCATTTTTAATGTGAAGAAGCATTGGAACATAATAATAATTAACATCTTTTAAATCTTTTGCACCAACTGAATCGAGACAATATCTTTCAATAAACTCTTTTTGTGATTCGCCTCGATACATTTCAGTATTTTTTAACAAATATGAATCTTTTTCTTTAGTGTAATCAAGCAAATATAGTTTAACCTTCTCTTTACCATCAAGATAACGAGTAACGTCACTAACAATCGCTAAACAATGAGGACAAATAGTCCAATAGAAAAGAACAAAATATTCTTCTTCTTTTTGCTTAAGAGTACTTTCTAATTCTATGTAGTTATCACGATATTTTTTATATGGTTCCATACGCACTCCTATTTTTGTAATTTACTACGAACGAAATGAAATAAAACAACAAATTCATGAACAATAAGAGGTGTAACTGAAAGTCCAAGTGTGATTAACCATTCTTGCCAACTTAAGTTAAATGTACTAAATACTGTGCTAATTCCTGGAACTTCAATAACTAAAAGTTGTAAACCAATTCCAAGGAAGAAAGCAATTGCCATCATATAATTCTTATTTTTGAATATTGTAACAAATGAACGTTTTGTATTACTCATACCAAGCATATGGAATAATTCAGCAAAAGCTAAAGTTGTAAAGGCCATAGTTTGTGCTTGATGTAAGATATCTCCATTAGTTTCATATAATGTCTTAATTGCCATAAATCCAAATGTTCCATTAATCCAAGCACATGAGAAGTAAGCAAGTAAAACGGCAACTGTAATAACTGCACCATAACCTATCGTAACAGCCATTCCACCATGAGCAAATATGCCTTCGTTTGGATCACGAGGTTTATCGTTCATATTATTTGGATCTTTAGGATCCATTCCAAGTGCAATTGCTGGTAAACTATCTGTAATTAAATTAACCCATAATAAGTGGATTGCAATAAATGGAGCAGGTAATCCAATACAAACAATAAAGAACATTCCTAATACTTCAGCAATATTACTACTTAATAAGAATAAAACAGTCTTTTTAATATTTGTATAAATGCCACGACCTTCTTCAACTGCTTTTTCAATACTTGCAAAGTTATCATCAGTTAAAACCATATCTGCTGCACCTTTTGCAACATCGGTTCCAGTAATGCCCATTGCAATACCTATATCAGCTGCTTTTAAACTTGGTGCATCATTTACGCCATCACCAGTCATTGCACAAATATTTCCGTTCGATTCAAAAGCTTTAACAATATTAACTTTATTTTCTGGAGAGACACGAGCAAAAACACGAATTGTTTTTACCTTTTCTTTAAGTTCAGCAAATGATAGTTTATCAAGATCTTCACCCATCATACATTCACTTTTTTCTTTCGCAATTCCTAAATCTTTAGCAATAGCAAAAGCGGTATCTTTATGGTCACCAGTAATCATAACAGTTGTAATTCCAGCCGATTTAAATTTAGCAACTGCAGGTTTAGCTTCTGGACGAGCTGGATCAATCATTGCTACAAGTCCAACAAAAATTAAATCTTCTTCTTTAATCTTATCTTTATTTGTATAAGCAAGAGCTAATACTCTAAGTGCTTTATCACTAAAGTATTCATTAGCTTTATATATATCTTTTATATCATCTTCAGTTAAGTCTCTTACTTTTCCATCAATTAAGATGTGTTTTGCATACTTTAAAATGCTATCAAGAGCGCCTTTTGTATACACAACTTTTTCTTTCTTCCCATTAACGTGTTGTGTTGACATCATCTTACGAACACTATCAAATGGAAGTTCATCAATTCTTGGAGTAAGCTTTTCTAAATCTTTCTTATGCATTCCAAAATCATTTGCAAATACAACAAGAGCAATTTCCGTTGGATCGCCATATAAGCCTTCATCAACGGTAGCGTTACCACAAAGCGACATACCAGTCGCAAGTAAGCGTAAATCTAAAGTCTTGTTTTCTTTATTAAAATCAGGTGTCTTAAAATATTTATTATCGGTATAAGCTTCTAAAACTGTCATCTTATTTTGGGTTAAGGTTCCAGTTTTATCGCTACAAACAACTGAGACCGCACCAAGTGTTTCAACACTAGGTAATTTACGAACAACCGTATTTGCTTTGACCATTCTTTGAACACCAATTGATAAAACAATGGTTACAACTGCAGCTAATCCTTCAGGAATTGCTGCAACTGCAAGAGCGATTGCGGATAAAACGGCTTCAATCCACGACTCAATATTGCTGCCATTTCCATCAACAAATATCCAAATAATATCAACAATTAAAACAACAATAACAATACCTAAAGTAATTATTCCTAATACCTTTGATAGTTTTGCTAAGACCTTTTGTAATGGAGTTTGTTCATCTTCTTCGTTATCGATAGCTTTAGCAATTCGCCCAATTTCGGTATCCATTCCCGTACCAATTACAATACCAACACCACGACCATAAGTTACTGGAGTACTCATATAAGCCATATTTACTCTATCGCCAGCAACAACGCCTTTAGAAAAAACTATTTCACTATTCTTTTCAACTGGTACACTTTCTCCAGTTAAACTAGATTCATTCGCTTTTAAGTTAACGGCTTCAATTAATCTTAAATCAGCACCAATGGTATCGCCTTCTTCAAGAACAACAACATCGCCAATAACAAGCTCACTTGATTTAATCTTCGTTCTCTTTCCATCACGAATAACGGTTGACTCAGGACTTGATAACTTCTTTAGAGCATCAAGAGAAGTTTGAGCTTTTATTTCTTGAACAGTACCAATTATTGAGTTCATTAATATAACGGCTAAAATAATAACGACATCTGGCCAATCACCAACATCTAAAAATACATTAGTGATTGCGTTTCCGCTACTATCAACCCAACCAGCATTTGCACAATTGATTGTTTCGTAAATCGAAACACCAATCGTTACAGCAATTGCAGCAAAAAGAACAAAAATCATTGGATTATTCATTTGTTCAAAAAATATTTGAATCCAAGACTTTTTCTTTTTTTCTTCTAGTTTATTAGGACCATACTTTTTTAATCTTTCGGCGGCTTCAACACTTGTTAAGCCTTCCTTAATATTAGTTTGTAATCCTTCTTCAACTTGTTTTGTGTTTAGTGTTTCGTAAGCAATCTTCTTTTTACTCGATTCACTAACAACTTCTTCGGTAGCTTCTTTCATATCTAAATCTCCTTTGATTTAATATATGGTCTTGCTGATTTACTCTAGAACTTGCGGGTAATTAAACCGTGTTGACGCAGGTGTTCTATTCGCTACTCCCCATGTGTTAAATATTTTACTCGTTCTCTTAAACTTTTTAAATCTAAATCAAACCAATTGAACAATAAGTAGAATAATTATTTTATTTTACTATTTTCAATATCGATTAAAGAATTGATTTCTTTAATTGCTTCTTCGTTTATCTTTAATACTTTTCGATCAAAAGTAAATAAACCATTTACTTCATCTTCAACATCACTTACTTGAGTGTAAATTGTTCCCATTAAACCACCTTTAATTAAAGGAATAATTTCTTCTTTATGTAGTTTTTTAAAGTGAGAAGTTAATTCATCCGTGTCTTTATATCGACGATAACCAAATGGTTTTTTACCATAAAAATGGTCTTCTAAATATAATCCATAACCACCATATTCACTTAAAAGATATGGTCTTTCTTTATTAAATCTATCTTTATGAATAGAGTTTTTATAAAAATAATTATGAATTGATAAGAAATCACTCATACCAAAATCAACCCAACCTGAAGTGGTATCGTATAGTCTTGTTAAATCGTTTCCTTTAAAGCGGCAATAATTCTTTTCCGAATCAAATTGTCCCCAACCTTCATTAAAAATGGTATAAGCAATAATACTAGGATGGTCATAAAGTTCCCTCTGAATTAATTTACATTCATTAATCCATTCAGTTTGTCCTTCGCTATTACTTCTTCCATATACTTTATAATCTTGAGTATCTTTTTTACCTTTATAATTTGGGAATAATCCAGGAATAAAAGTAGCCTTTTTAGTATAGACTTCACCACCATTAATAAAGTCTTGAATAACAAGCATTCCAAGTTTATCGCAATAATAGTAAAACAAATCATTTTCAGTTTTTATATGTTTACGAATTGTGTTATATCCAAGGTTCTTTAAATTTAAAATCTCATTATAATAATCACTATATTTTTCAGGAGTTAAATTCCCTAAAAAATAATAGCCTTGATCTAAGACACCCTTAATAAAGGTAAGTTTATTGTTTAAATATAAACGTTTAAATCCATCACTTGCTTTTTTAAGTTCAACTTTTCTTAGACCAAAATACGAGGTAACAACATCATCAAAAAAGATAATTGAAACTTTATATAAATATGGGTCTTCTAAAGTCCATGGATGCGATTCAGCAAGTTTAATTAAACTCTCTTGATTCGTATTCATGATAATTTCTTGATTATCGATTTTTACTTTGCAAACCCCATCTCGATTGGCTTTAATCTTCATTCTTATACAACCTTGATCAAGCATGGAAGTATAAAAAATATCTTGTATATAGTTTTCATCAAGAGCTTCAAGCCAAACAGGTTTATAAATTCCACTTGTTGTGGTGTAAAAAATTCCACCTCTATGCAAAGCTTGTTTGCCTCTTGAATAAAAAGACGTATCGCTATAATCCACTACCACAACATGGATTGTAAATTCATTACTTGTAACATACTTTGTTATATCAAAAGAAAATTTGGTATACCCACCAACATGGGAGCCAACTTTTGTTTTATCTATATAAACATCACAAATTTGATCAACACCTTCAAAATGCAAAATTAAGTTCTTTTTTAAAAATCCATCCGCTAAAATAACGTGTTTCTCATAAATGAGATATTCATTTGGACATAAAAGATGGTTAACTCCACTTAATGGAGTCTCTACTGCATAAGGCACCATAATATAATTTTTGCATTCAAGAACTTCTTCGGGCTTTTTAGTAATTAAATACTTCCAATCGCCATTTAAACATAAATAACTATCTCGCTTTAAAAGAGGGCGAGGATAGTCTGATAATGGCACGCTATTAAAATCAATATTTACTTTATTTATCTTGGTCATAAATTATCCCATCATTCTTTAATTTTTTATTTTTATTTTCTCTAACAATTAAAATAATTGCAGGAATGAAAACTAATAACAACGCAAGCGCTGCAAATAACCAAATATAATTTGGTGGTAATGATTGCGTTTGACCAAAATCATTAACATAACTTGCATTACTTAAGTTATCAACAATTGCTTCACCAATTAAAGGTCCGGTAACCATAGGTAAAGCAACTTGGAATATCATTCTTATTCCTTGGAAACTTCCCTCTTTACCAACTGGCGTATATTCTCTTATTGAAGCATTAATTGCGGTTCCTGAAACAATGTAACCAAACATCATTATAATGCCTGAAATAATTGCAAAAACAAATTGCCCTTTTTGCACAAAGAACATCATAACCATTCCAACAATAAATAAAACAACCCAAATAATAAGTGATTTAAATTTAGATACCTTATCCATTACTCTTCCAGCAAAGACAGCAAGTAAAGCGCTAATAATTAAAACCGAGCCCATAAAAATCATAAAATTAGTATCAACAATTTCTAATGTTTTACTAAAATATATCATCATATATGGGAAGAATATTTGTGCTGCCATACAATAAATAAAATCAGCAATTAAAATAATATAAAGTATTTTATTTTCTTTAATTACTCTTGGTTTAAATCCTTCAAGTAATAAACTAAAATATTTTTCATCACTCTTTTCTGTAGTTTCTTTTGGAAACAAAAATATAGAAACTAAGCCAACGACAAATACAAATCCACCAACTATATAAAAGAAAAGACTCCAATCAGTTCCATCTTTTTTAACACCAATACTATAAAGTACTGTAATTAAAAGCATGCTTAATAAAGGTAATACACTTAAGACACCTTCAACTTTACCTCTATTTTTATTACTTACGCTCTTTGTTACATATGAATTAAAGCAAGCATCATTTGAGGTGCTACCAAAGAAAGTCATAACGCAATCAAGAATAATAATTAATATTGATGAGGTAAATGCAGCAACATTAACATCAGCAACAATATTTAAAGCAATTAAATTATCTTTATCAACTAAAGCAAAGGCGCCAGTTGATAATCCCCATAATAAATAGCCAACAATAATAAATGGTTTTCTTTTGCCAACTTTGTCACTCAAACCACCCATAAAAATAGTAGTTAAACAAGCAGTAATCGCACTTAGAGCGGTAGTCCAAGTAATCATCGATTGATAATCACCATAACCTTGATCAAAAATGTAATTATTTAAATACATATTTTCAAGAGACCAAGCAAGCTGTCCAGCAAGACCAATAATGATAAAAATGAGCCAATTACGTGCTCCGACCTTATCTTTTGTGTTCACGTTCATAAAACGCCTCCAAAAATGATAAAACAATTTATTAATATTATAGTCTTAAAGGGCATATAAAAAAACAAATAGGTTTAAAAAATATAGTTAATTTTATTAAATTATTTCGTAATTCTACTCTTTATATAATTGCTTAATTCTTTATCTTCACAATAAATAAAACAACCTTTTTGCCCTCTCGTTAAAAGAACCTTATAAGTGTTTTTGATAAGCGTATCAGCGAGTGTCGCATTCTTGCAACTCCTAATTCCACTACTTTTATCATCTTTAGAGATTGCTTCTTTGTTAGTTATAACGTGTCCATTTCGATATAACAAATCTTTACCAATAATGACGCCAACATAATCAAATTCAAGACCTTGGCAGGTATGAATACAACCAACATTTTCAAATGAACCAGGATTGATTGCCCAAACTTTATCCGCTTCTGCATTCCATTTTGCTTTAAAATCATTTTCTAAACTTATGTCGTATTCAGAACGTCCAAACTTAACATTCCAATCATAACAATAACCGGCCACCATTCGAGCTTTATTCTTGATTTTATTTAATTCTCTTAAATCATTTCTGAATTTAATTGGGTCATCATAAACTCTAAAATCAAAATCTTCGATATCAAAATTATGATTTGCAGTTTCTTTTTTCTCTAGTAAATCATCAATAAAAGCAATATAACCATCGCTTCCATTACAACGAAATTGACTCTTCAAAACATATTCATCTCCACAATAAATATTCTCTTTTAAAACGCCTAATTGATGACCAATTTCCTTAATCGCATCTACGCTACCGATATCTTTTGTGGTAATTCTTTGGTCTTCATCAATTAAAAAGATTGTAAGTCTTGAGGCATCTATGCATTCCTTAATTTGATTCTCACCTCCCCAATCTCCATACATCTTTTCAACCAATCTATGTGCTTCATCAATAATCAAACAATCATAACTATCTCTTGGTAATTTGCATAGACCAAATGGTGATTTAAAAAGGGTCTTAACTGATACTTTTTTGAGTTCATCATCTTTTGCTAACATATTTAAATAACAATTTCTTGGTGCACTATTCTTGGTTATGTATGCGACATTATTACTTCTTTTTAATAAATCACATAATAAATTTACTGCTAAAACTGACTTCCCAGTTCCAGGCCCACCTTGAATAATAATCACTCTTTTTTCTTTATCATAATTTGTATCAATCATCGCACGAACACATTTATCATAGATGACAATTTGGTCATCTATTAAACTAAATTCTTTATTACCTTTTAGCATAGATGACAAACAATCTTGTAAAGCTTTTGCTGGTCTAATTCTTCCGCCTTCAATTTTATAAAGAAGGTCTCCATTTTTACTCTTTTTAAAGATAAATTTCTTGATGAAATTCGTTAATTTTTCACGTTCGTTTTTTATAAAAAATGGTGCTTGTTCATACCAAGTTTTATAAATAGGGTCACTTAAAACTGATTTTTGATTTGGATCATAATTATGCAAGTATGCACAAGGCTCAATTTTAATATTAAAATCTTCAACAACCTTTGAATAATTTTTTATTAAAACTGAGTAACTATAGGCTTGGTAAGATGGATGTGCTTCGCTTCTTTCTCCACCTCCAACCTCTGTTAAAACACTATGCATTTGGACATCATCGATTTTTTTGGCTTTTTGCCATTGCTTTAATTCAACAATAACAATATTGTCTTGGTCATTTTCATCAGAACCAGTAATAATAAAATCTACTCGTTTAGATGTTTGAGGAATTTGATATTCGATTGAAACATCCACATCATCAGGAATCTCTTTATCAATTAAAGCATTTCTCATAAAAACTAAACTATTTTGCCATGAACGAAACTCTCTTTCATTATTATCGTTGTATCCATGCTCTTTAAGAGCTGCTTTTACTTTGTCAGCAATGCAATTATCTAAAACATCTCTATCAAATTCAGCTTTTGTTTGATGATAAACAATCATATTTATGTCCCCTTATATATAACATAAATATAACACTTTTATTACATTTTACTATTTATTTCTTGCACACAAAAAAAGCGAGAATATCTCGCTTTTGTTCACTTAAAATAGATTAGTGGAATCTAGAATATTTATCTTTAATAGCTTCGTGTGATTCGTGTGATTTAATAACATCACTAATCATTTCAGCAATCGATAAAACTCTAATCTTTTTGCTTGATGCAAATTCTGGATGACAAATGGTATCCGTTGTAACAACTTCAGTGATATCGTCATTTTGTTCAAATCTGTCAAGAGCATTATTATTGAATAATGCATGTGCGCAACAAATATAAACTTCTTTTGCGCCTTTTTCTTTAAGAATATGAGCACCAGCACAAATTGTGCCACCAGTATCGATAATATCATCAACCATAATACAAATCTTGCCTTCAATATCACCGATAATAGATGTTATTTCCGCAACATTTGGCTTTGGTCTACGCTTATCAATAACGACAAGTGAAGTGTTTGGAATGAAATTTGCTAAATCACGAGCTCTATAAATAGCACCATGATCTGGAGCAACGATTGCAATATTACCTGAGCTTCCCTCTTCTTTGCTAAACTTATCATTTAAGTATTTAGCATAGATGACAGAAGGCGATAAATTGTCCATTGGAACACTAAAGAATCCTTGGATTTGCGAAGTGTGAAGTTCAATCGTTAAGACACGAGTAACTCCCGCATTAACAAAAAGGTCTGCAACCATACGAGCAGTAATTGGCTCGTTCATGTGTGCAATACGGTCTTGTCTTGCATATCCGAAGTAAGGACATATTAAGGTTATTTCCTTACAGTTTGCTCTCTTAATTCCATCAATAAAAATCAGCGTTTCCATTATTCGATCATTCACAGGAGCACATGTAGATTGAATAATGTAAATCTTTTTACCACGAACATCGGCCTTACTTGTAGCAAGGACTTCCCCATCAGCAAAGTGATGAATCTCAGCTTGAGATCTATCAATCCCAAGATAAGCACAAACTTTATCTGTTAGTTCGACGTTAGAAGATAATGAGAAAACTAAAATATCTTTGATCATATTTAGACCTCCGGCTTCCTAGTCTGTTTTGATTATATCAATATTTTTTTCAATATTAAACCACAAAAATTACGTTTTCTTAACATTTTTACTAAATTGTGATTCTTTTTCAAATTTTGTCTCTAGCGATAATAAAATGGTCCTAAATTTTTAGCACACTTTTTAACAAAATAGAGAATTGAAACGACTAGCAGGTAGTATTAAAATATAACTAATAATCAAGATTAACTTGAGGAAGTAATAATCATGGATAAGACTAAAAAAGCCAAACATAATTTTGGTGCGGGTGAGTTTAAAGGTGAAAAACCACCAAGAAGAACTGAGTGGATTTATTCAATGTCAGGAATTTTTCGTGACGCTTGTTTTGCTCTTGTTTCTTATAACTTTTTAAATTATGCAAAAACTGCTGGGTTATTAGACAAAGCAAACTACACGGCTCAATTTGGTGTAATGATTGGTTTATTTATTGCTTGTCTTATTTGGGATGGCCTTAACGATCCTTTAATGGGAATAATTATTGAAAAAACGCATTTTAAAACTGGTAAATATCGACCATGGATTTTAATTGGTGCGGTAGGTACTTGTGTAATGGTTTTATTAATGTATTTATTAAAACCACATGGTTGGTGGTTTGTTGCTTGTTTTGGTATATTTTACTTCTTATGGGATTTTGTTTTTACGATGAATGATATTGCTTATTGGTCAATGCTTCCTTCTTTAACTGGTGATACTAAAGAACGAAACAAATTAACAACTATGGTTACAGTTGCAGCTGGTTTAGGACAAGCAGCAATGGGTGGCTTAACTGGGTTACTCGTTAATGCTGGAAACATTAATACAATATATGGGTGGCTTGCTATTCCAACCGCTTTATTATTTTTGCTTAGTCAAGCTGGTGTTTTCTTTCTTTGCAAAGAACATACAAGAAATGCTAAACAAGATGAAATTAGTCAAAAAACAAAACTTAAAGATTTGTTTATTATGATTAAAAGAAACATACCTTTAAGAGTTGTTGTTATTGCGATTTTCTTTGATTACTTAATGGGAGCTTTAACTAATTCTTTAGGTTATGATTATTTTATTTTTACTTATGGTTATGGTGGCTCTTTAGGTGGTTCAATATATTTTATTTCTGGTGTATTTAATACAATTTTCTCGATTATTGCCCAAGCTTTATATGGAAAAATTAGTCAAAAAGTTAAACTTATGAAAATATTAGATATTACTTTTTATTCCACTATTGCTTTATACGCAATATTTTATATTCTAGCTGTACCAATTTTTGGAGATCATCCATTAGCATATTCTCCTCGTGTTGGTGAAGGTATAAGTGCATCAGTGAATATTTTCTCTGGAACTGGATGGCTGGTAATAATTCCTCTAACATTAATTTCAATGTCTACTGCTGTATTCCTTCTTGTCTTAATTGTTATGATGCAAAATTCTATCGAATATAATGAATGGAAATTTGGCGAAAAGAAAGAAGCGGTTGCCTTTGCTTGGCGACCACTTGATGCCAAAGTATCAAGTGCCGTAAAGCAAGGATTATATATGTTAATTCTTGTTCTTACTGGAACAATTGGTGTTTATAACACTATTAATGAAGGCACAAAAAATATTAATGCTGGTCTTATAAATGAGGACGAAGCAAATACAAACGCTTTAAATGCTGTTGATAATTTATCAAAAGCTCAAATCATAGGTTTTGATTCGGCTTATATTGGTTCAGCAGTTCTTTGCTTAACTGCTTCCTATTTATTTATAAAATTAGGATATCATCTAACTGAAGAACAACATGAGCAAATCATGAAAGACCTAGATGAAAGACATAAAAAAGAAGCTAAGCAAATAGAAGAAAATAAAGAAACCGTTGCGTAATATACTCTAAATTTAAACAATTGGCATGCATGCCAATTAAAAAGCATCTCACTTAAGAGATGCTTTTTGTTATTTTGCTTTATAGAAATCTAAGACGTTTTCGTAAACGACATCGTGATTTGTTTCATTTAAGACTTCGTGACGCATATTTGGATAAATCGTTAACTTACAATTTAAACCATACTTTCGATATAACTCATCAAGTTTCTTTGGACCTTTTCCATTATTACCAACTGGATCAGCGTCACCAGCAATAATATAAATTGGTAAGTCTTTATTAATGGTTTTTAAATTCTTTGGTCTATTTAATGAAGCTAAACCTTTGAAGAACTCATAATAGAAACCATTTGAACATCTATACCCAGAATATGGATCATTATCATAAGCTCGATAATTATCTTTATTATAAGATAACCAAGCATTTGGACTATCAGCATTTTTAACAGCTTTTGCATATCCACCAACTGCTAATTGATTTAAAAGTTCAGCTTGTTTATTGTAATTTCTCTTATGAACAATTAATCTAGCTAATCCAAAACCAACTTTACCTAAACCACCCATACAATTACTACCACAAATAACTACTTTATCAGCATTATGGTAATGTTCAATATAACTTTGAACCATAAAACTACCCATTGAATGTCCAAATATATAAGCAGGAATGTTGGTATGATTCTTTTTATAATTTAAAATAAACTCATCTGCTGTTTTTACAAATTTCTCAAAGAAATCATGTCCACCTAAACCCAAAGGACCATTTTTACCATTTCCTTGACCATATTGGTCTAAAGAAGCACAAGAATATCCATTCTTATTTAAAAATACTGCAAAGTCATTATATCTTTCAGTATGTTCAGCCATTCCAGTAATAATCAAAACAAAAGCTTTAGGAGCAGCAACCTCCCAAGCGTTTCCATATAAAGTATCACCAAAGCTATTCTTGAAACTTATTGTTTTCATATCAAAATCCTCTTTTTTTTATTATAAAAGATTTTACAAAAATATGTTATATAAACTAATCAATATTTTTAACGTCGTCTTTAAGCATAACATTAACGTCTTCTGAATTAATTGAACCAATTGTATCTAAAGGTAATTTAATATAGTGAGCTACGCCTTCTGCTAAAACGTTCCCATTCATATCCATAATCTTTCCTTCGCCTTCAAAAAATTGATCGCTTTCTTTAATGACTCTTCCCACTGCTTTAAGTTTTGCATTATAAGGAACAACCTTACGATACTTAATATTTAAAGACATCGTTACACCATATTGTTTTGGCTCTTTTATCCATAATGCTCGACCAATAATTTCATCAAGCATTGCTGATATCATTCCACCATGAACTCTTCCTGGATAAGATTGATGTTCTTCTTTAAACATAAAAACAGTCATTACAGAATTATCTTCCATGTTATAAAATTCGGCTTTAACGCCAAATGGATTATTAATTCCACAAATAACACACATCTTACTATTATTTTGTTTTGAAACTACTTTCATTTTTATTTAGTCTTCTTAGTAAAAATTTCGTCTTTTGTAATCTTTTTAAATTTATGGAAATCTTCTTCATGGAAGATTGAAAGAGCTAATGGAGTAATTGAAATATAACCATGGGATGTTTGATATAAATCACTATCTTCATCATCAAAATCAATATCACCATTTTTATCTTGATATAAATTGCCATCAGTTCCCCACGTAACTTTACGTTTATTAAAAGAGAGTCGTGATAACTTAATACCTAATGCTTTTTCAGTATATGGGAAATTTACACTAATAATGTTTTCCATATTTGGTAATTTGTATTTTAAAATATAATCCATAACTTGCTTTGCATAAATCTCAGCATGTTCCATATGATTTGGACAAGCACTAAAGGCAATTGTTGGATAACCAAGATAACCTGCTTGAATGCAAGCACCTAAAGTTCCGCTCCAAAGCGAAGCGATAGAATCATTTAATCCTCGATTACATCCGCTAATAACTAAATCAATATCTAATTTAAGTTTTGTAATTGCAAGATCAACACAATCGGCTGGAGTACCATCAACTACATAATTAAAATCATCAATCTTTTCATAATTAATTGGTTTACCTACTGTAATCGATGTAGCTTTTGCTGACATCGCATTTTTAGGGGCAATAGTATAAACATTGCCATATTCATATAATTGAGACTTTAATCTTTGTATGCCTTCTGCATAATAACCATCATCATTTACTAATAAAATATTTATCATAACTTCTACCTTTGCTATTTAATAATCTTACTACAATAAACAATGAATTTGTATTGTTAAACACGTGTTTACTTTTTTGTACAAGGATTAATCTACTTTATGTTATAAGCAAGAATTAAATTTCCAAACATATTTTGATAAACTTCTTTAAAACCATAATGTGAATAGAAAGAATATCCTCTCGTCTTTCTATTACGGGTAATTAAGTATATTGATTCAAAACCTTTTTGCCTTATATGATTGCATAATTCATCTAACAATCTAGGACCAATTCTATTTCCTTGGTATTTTTCTTTCACATTCATATGAAAACCAACACCATACTTTTTATCGGCTTTAATAGAATTTTTAAGTACAAAATAACCAAACACTCTATGAGCGATATTCTTAAATTCCGAACGGGATAATATATCTTTTTTCATCATTTCAGCAAATTTAATACAATTAGTTGAAGCCACAATATAACCACAAATCTCACCAGTGTCATTTATGCATACAAAACAATTTTCTGGTTCATATTGGATGTAATATTCAACAAAAAGCAAACAAGAAATTTTTAGTTTTATTTCGCTATTGCATATATGCGAATCTGAAGTTTCGCGACAAATATTTCTAACTTCATGAAAGTCATTTGTTTTAATTTTTCTTATTTTATATTCCACTCGAATATAATCACATTTTATTAAAACTAAATCAATTAAAATAAAAAGTATCTAATAGATACCTTTATTGGCTAGGGCGGGTGGATTCGAACCACCGTATGAAGGTTTCAGAGACCTTTGACTTTACCACTTGTCTACGCCCTAATAAATTTACTCAACAGTAATTATATTGTTATAAAGAGAAATAATCTCTGAATCTGGAGCTTCCCTAGATTTAATCATCGTCTCTAAAGGAGCATCTTTTACTATTTTCCCTGGAATATGTAATTTATTTCTTTTGCGACAAACTTCAGGGTCAGTATCAAAATAAACCAAATTAATTTCATCATAACCATGTAATTTACCAAAATATTTTAATCGCAATTTATTTGTTAAACAGGTTGAATCTAAAATAATATTTACCTCATCAAACTTACTAACCATATCGTTAGCTCTACCAAAAAATAGGTCCCATACCCTATTTTCTTCTTCAAAATATTGATAAGCTCCACCAATTTCCATTCTTATATCATCACTTGCAATGATAAAAGTATTGTTTGGATTTTCAACTTTGAATTTATTGGCCCAAGTTGATTTTCCACAACCAGGGATTCCACTTAAAACAAAAATCTTTCGCATTTTACCTCCAAGAAACATCTAACCTACTTTTTACTTTCTTCTTTTACTCTTTTTTGAAAATTGTAACTATCTCTACAAGCATCTTCTATTGAATGTGTGCAAACAAAACCAAGTTCTTGTTTTGCTTTATCACAATTTGCATAGTTTTCAGGAATATCTCCTGGTCTTCTTGGAGCAAATTCATATTTAATTTTAATACCAGTAGCAGATTCATAAGCACTTACAATATCAAGTACGCTTGTTCCACGACCTGTTCCTAAGTTATAAATTACTAGCCCTGGTTTTTCTTCTAATTTCTTTAAGGCTAAAACATGTCCTTCAGCTAAATCGCAAACATGAATATAATCTCTAATACCGGTTCCATCTGGAGTCTTATAATCGTGACCAGTAATCTTTAAGCATGGTAATTCTCCAGTTGCAACTTTAGCAATGTATGGAAGTAAATTGTTTGGAATTCCGTTTGGATCTTCACCTAGTAAACCACTTGGATCAGCACCAATTGGATTAAAATAACGAAGTAAAGCAATATTATAATCAGTATGCACATGTGCGACATCCTTTAAAACACGTTCAATCATAACCTTAGTTTCGCCATAAGGAGAAGTAGCTGATTTTACAGGATCCGTTTCGTATAATGGTACTCTATCTGGTAAACCATAAACTGTACTTGATGAAGAAAATACAAGATTTTTACAACCATATTTTTCCATGCATTCAAGCAACGCAAAGGTTGTACCTAAATTATTTTCATAATATTCTAATGGTTTATAAACTGATTCAGCAACCGCTTTATAACCTGCAAAGTGAATAATCGCTTCTGGTTTTTCTTTCTTAAAAACTTCGGCTAATTTTTCTTTATTACAAACATCAAATTCATAAAATTTTGGTCTAATCCCAGTTAACTCTTCAATATGATCTAAAACTTCTAATTTAGCATTAAACAAATTATCAATAATTACGACGTCCATTTTGTGTCTCAATAAACTAACAACTGTTTCTGATCCAATAAATCCAAGCCCGCCAGTTACCAATACTTTCATAATTTTCTCCCTTTTAACGATTTCCTATCTTCTTCGCTTCCTTATTCTGCTTTTTATTACCAAGAGCAACTTCTTTTCGAGTTTCTTTTAAAACATCTTTTGGCAGCAATTCTTGAGAAACTTGTTTCATAATAATATCAGCAAGTTGTTTTGTCGTCTCAGATTCTATATAAAGCCTCAAGGCTATATAAGATAAATTTAAATTCTCTATATCTTCTTTAGTTTTGCTATTTGAAGATTTCTTCTTATTATTTTTAGCTAAAGAATCAAGTCTAACCTTCGTTTTATGAACTTCTTTATGTATTGTTTCATCTTGTATTTCTTTAAAGAAATTATAAAGATTACGCTTTTCTTGAAAAATTTCTTTATCTAAATCAATAAATGTCGCAATATCTTTCATTGGAACAACTGATTTTAATAATGAAATAGCTAAAAGATAAGCCATATGTTCTTTATTATATTTTTTCTCTTTTGGTGGATTAATAATTCTAGCTTTTACATAGTTATTAACCATAAAGGGCGTAATTATACTATTATCATCACCATCAGTAAGTGAACAAAGGCATTCCGTAACGTAACTTACAACTTGTTCCATATATAAAGGAATAGGCGGAAATTCTTCGTAGGTAGGTAAACTAAAATCCTCTAGATTTTTTAAATACTTTGAAATTTCTTCTACTTGTTTGCTCATACAAAAATATTTTATCATAAAAGCGACTTTTTTTAATCTAATTTAAACGATTAAAACGCAATAAAAAACACCTCTTTTTAAGAGATTTCTTAAATGGAGGTGTAATTTAATTAATCAGCTAAGATTGAAATCTTACCACTAGTAAGTTCAGTAACGATATCAAGAATAGCAAAGACAACACCAACGACGAAGAAGCAAAGAATACCAATGATTAAGGTAACAACGTTCTTGCTGCTAATGTACTTGAAAATACGATATAATCCTGAGAAGATCCAACCCCACCATGGAAGTAAAAGAATAATCTTTACTACTAAACCTTGACTATCAAACCATTTGCAAAAATCCATAACTAACTCCTTTCGAAAGTTTACCTTATAATATCACTTTCATATTAGATAATTAATACCTTTTATTAAAACATTATTAATTTTAAAAGAATTAGAAACATTAACCTTTTTATAGTAAATCAAAATCGCTATAATCTCGATATTAAGAGGAATTTATTATGCGAGAAACAGTACTTTCGAAGGAAGAGATTCAAGAAATTTGCAAGCGAATTGGATCACAATTAGATGAGAAATTTAAAGATAGTAAAACTATTCCAGTTTTTGTTGGTGTTTTAAAAGGGGCAAACTTATTCTTTATGGATTTAGTCCGTCAATGCCATTTCCCAATGGTTATGGATTTCATCCAAGTTACAAGTTATGATGGAACTTCTTCAACTGGAGTTATTCATCTTAAAAAAGATGTCACAGCTGATATTACTAACAAGGATTTAGTAATTGTTGAAGATATTGTTGATACAGGTCTTACCTTAAATTATGTTAAGCAATATATCCAAATTAAATATAAACCAAAATCAATTTCAGTTGTTTGTTTAATTGATAAGAAACCACTTCGTAAAATTGATTTTAAATGCGATTATGTTGGTGCAACCTTAAAAGAAAATAAGTTCTTATGTGGTTATGGATTTGATTATCATGAAATTCTTCGTAATCAAGATTATGTCTTTGTTCCTGATAAAAAAGAAATTGAAGAAATTGATAAATTATTAATCCAAGATGCTAAGTTAACTAAGGTCCAATAGTAAAAAATACCATCTAGCGTAATTGCTAGATGGTTTTCTTTAATAATTTTTCTTCAATAGATTTCGCTGCTAATAGTCCCGCTTTAATTGCTTGAACAACTGTTGTTGGTCCAGTAACTGCGTCCCCTCCTGCATAAATATTGTTTTTATTCGTTTCCATCGTCTTTTCATTAACTAAATAATATCCATGTTTATCAATATTTATTCCATTTTTAGATGCAATATCATTAGTTTCGGCAACGCTCCCCAAAGCCATAATAATTAAATCGCAATCAATAACGAACTCCGAACCTTCAATTGGTATAGGCGAAGAGCGTCCACTAGCATCTGCCTCTCCAAGTTTCATCTTTATACATTTCACACCTTTTACATGCTCGTTTTCATCTAAGAGAATTTCAATAGGATTTGTTAAGAACCTAAAATCTATGCCTTCATTAATTGCGTTTTGATATTCTTCTTTTCTTGCTGGCATTTCTTTCTCGCTTCTTCGATAAAGGTTATAAACTTTATTTGCTTTTAATCTTAGAGCGGCCCGATCACAATCAATCGCAACATTGCCTCCGCCAACTATAACAACATTCTTTGCATGATAAATATTTTCTTCTTTTGAAGACTTTATATCATTAGGAACATTTACATAGGAAAGATATTCATTAGCATTATAAACATCGAATGAATATTCACCTATAATATTCATTAAACGTGGTTTATTTGCTCCATGAGCAATAAAAACCGCATCATAATCATGACTTTGAATTATATTATCAAGTTTATTGTTATCACCAATTTTTGAATTTGCTAAGAATTTAACACCTCTTTTTTTAAGTGTTTCAATTTCATCAAAAACAATTTTATGAGGCAAACAAAATTCTGGGATTCCATAAACTAATAAGCCACCACAAATATTTTCTTTTTCATAAATAGTGACCTTAAATCCATCTTGAGACAATTTGCACGCACAAGAAAGACCTGCTGGACCACTACCAATTATCGCAATTGAAAAAGGATTTTTTATAGGATTTTTTATAGTTGCATTCATGCCACATTGATGAAAATCATATAAAAATCTTTCAAGTCTACCAATAGCAATAGGTTCCGAATTTGGTATCTTTCCTCTTTTACAAACTTTTTCACATTGGTTTTCTTGTTGACAAACTCTCCCGCAAATCCCCATTAAAGGATTCGTTTCATTTGCTAATAAATAAGCTTTATCAAACTCCCCTTCTTTTATTAATTTATTAATTGAAGGGATATTATTTCCTAAAGGACACCCAGAAACACATGGAGCATCTATGCAACTTAAGCATCTTGAAGCTTCTAAAATAGCTTCTTCTTTTGTATAACTAAAATTTACTTCACCAAAATTAGAAATTGCTTTCTTTGTTTCTTGATGTTTATTTTCTACCCTTTTGTTTTTATTAAAATCCATAATTTAATTTTACAACTTCTTAAAAAAATAAAGCATCAATTTATGATGCTTTATAATGCACTTCCTAATGGTTTTAAATTATATTGGAATAACGTGCTATTAACCTCGAAAATATTTGGTTTCCCTTTATCTAAGTAGTAACAAACAATTAAATCACTAACTACTGAAGGTTCAAATACGAATCCTTTACTAATTAATAACGAATTAGCCTCTACTTTTGAAAGTCCTAAACCAACTGCTATCGATATAATCGTTTCTTTACTTATTAAGGCAAAGTTCTTAGAATCAATTAAATTTTGTAGATAACTCATTCTTTGATTACTTCTAAACGCTATATCACTGATTGTTAACCCTGATTTTTTAATATAATCAACTAATAATGGCGCAAAACTCTCATCTTCTTTTTGATTTGAGAATACTGTTGATGAATTATCAATAATATATTTAGTTAAAGCAACTTGTACGCTATCTTCAATCATTTGTGGGAAGTTCTTATACATAACCATATAGATATTGATATCTTGATGGGTTTTTAAGAATTCCGTAAATACATTTAAAGCAGTTGCATAACATTCTTTAAGTGGGTAATTGAATTCTCCACTTAAAAGAGGAAAAGCAATGGATTTATATCCATTACCAACCATTAAACTTAAACACTTTTTATAAACGCTAATTAAGTTTTCTTCTTCATCATGTTTCCCGTTAATATAAATAGGACCAACAGCATGAATAATAGCTTTAGTATTTGTAATACCAAAACTTGGTGTCATAACGGCATCACCAACTTCACAATGACCAATTTCTTTGCAAGCTTTTGCAAGCAAAGCATCACCAGCTTTGTGATAGATAGCTCTACCAACGCCTTCGACCATACTTAAATTAACGTTACTAGCGTTAACAATACAATCAACATTCATCGAAACTAAATCACCTTTTTGAACAAAAAATGGCATAATAAATCTCCACCTCGATATTATAAAAAAATCGAACTCGTTATTCAATAAATATATTATGAGTTAGCTTGCTTATTTAGGCGGTTATAATTCTCTAAATTCTCATCAATTCGTTTGTTATATCGTTTCTTTAATAGCACAAACATTAAGGTGTTCCCAATAACGGCAATTAACCAACTTATTGGGTAACAAGCATATAATAATCCTAAATTATGCATTGCACTATTTGGATCACTAGAATATACACAAAAATCCCAGAAAATACGGAATAAACAGCAACTACTCAAAGTTATTAATAATGGCGAAATAGAATACCCTAAACCTCTAAGTACCCCACACTCACTATCCATTAGCCCACATAACCAATAAGTTGATAAAATTACCCATAGTCTACTTATAGCATAACCTTCAACTGTTTCATCAACATTATTACCCATATAAATTCTTAAAAGTTGCTTACAAAATAGGAGTTCTAATCCACCCATCACAACCCCAATTACAATAACCATAATACTTGTCGTAATAAATACTTTTTTAACGTTTTCCTTGAAGCCACGACCATAATTTGCAGCCGAAAAAGCGCTTGCTGTCGATGTAACTGAGAAAATCGACACATAAGTAAAACCTTCAATTGATGAAGCATCACTATTAGCAGCAACAACAAGTGGTCCCCAAGTATTCACTGAAGATTGTAGAATAACATTACTTATAGAAAAAATAATCCCTTGTATACCACTAGGAACACCAATTCTTAAAATTGGTGAAAGCGGTTCTTTAGATATCTTTAATTCTTTAAATCTAAAACGCACAAATCCCTTATTAAAATATAGATAAATAATAACTAAAAATGCGCTAAGAGCCTCACTAATTACTGTAGCCCATGCTACACCACTAACTGACATATTAAAGGCATAAACTGAAATATAATTTAGACCAACATTTGTTAGACCAGATATAAATAAGAATAATAGAGGAGTAAGGCTATTTCCAATTCCTCTTAAAATAGCGGTTCCAAAATTATAAACAGCTAAAAATGGTAAACCAACAAAGTAAATCTTTAGATATGTGTTTGCCATCTCAATATATGATGAATCAACATTCATCCATTCGAGGAAATATCTAGAAAAAGCAAAACCAAATAAACCAATAGCAATCCCACCAATTAAAGCTAAAACAAGCGATGTATGTAAAGCTTTTGAGCATCCTTCTCTATCATTTTTACCATAGGCACGAGCAATAACTACGTTTACACCATTATCTAATCCTAAAAATCCAGATGTAATTAGCGAAATTAAACTATTATTTGCTCCAACTGCTGCTGCCGCCAAACTGCCATCATGGCCTTGGACAACAATTAAATCAAAAGCAGTATATAAAAGTTGCAATAATCCAACAACAATAATTGGTAAAGTAAAAAGAATCATCTTTTTAACTAGTTCTGAGGTTGAACCATTAACAAGGTCCATTTCTCTACTGTTCTTCAATACTTTTGCTATGCTCATATAGATGGTATTCTACACTTTATTTTTAATAAAGATACTTTGATGAAGCCTTTTAAGTTGGCATTTTTTTGATATTGTCAAAATATCTAGTTTTCAATACAAGATTTTATTTTTTTATTCGAGGTAGTAATATATCCCACGTGGGGTAAAAAATGAAAATTGTTATTGTTACTGATGATAATTCTGGTTTCAAAAAAGATGAAATTAAAGGATTACCAATTTATATATTGCGAATGCCAATCTTAATTGATGGCGAATGTTTCTTTGAAGATGAAAATTTAGATGAGGATACTTTTTATAATAAACAAAAAACTTGTGATAAGGTTTGTACATCACAACCTTCTCCTGGTGAAATAATGAAAGTCTGGGATTTGTTATTAAAAGAATATGATGCTATATTGCATATTCCAATGTCTAGTGGCTTAAGTGCCACATGCGAAACCGCAAAGGCTTTAGCCGAAAATTATGATGGGAAAGTAGTTGTTGTTGATAACCATAGAATTTCTGTTACATTAAAAAGATCTATATATAACGCCATCAATTTAATAAAAGATGGCAAAACGCCAGAAGAAATTAAAGATATTTTAGAAAATGGCATGAGTGCAACAAGCATTTATATCATGGTTGATACACTTACATATCTAAAAAAGGGTGGTCGAGTTACCGCTGCAGGAGCAGCAATAGCCAACACCTTGCATATCAAACCAATACTTGCAATAAATGGTTATAAACTAGATGCAAAAGCTAAAGCTATTGGTACCAAAAACGCCAAAAGGATGATGATCCAATTAATTCATTACGATTTAGATACTAAATTTAAAGGCATTCCTATTGAAGACTTAGAATTTGGTATGGCATATACTCATAATTTAGATGATGCTTTAGAATTTAAAGAAGAATTCATTAAAGAATTCAATCCTAAAAACTTTATTATGAATCCATTATCGCTTTCTATAGCGGTTCATATTGGCCCAGGTAGTTTAGCCGTCACAATTTCAAAAATTGTTAAATAGACTAGAACGTTAATTTATAGTAGTCAAATGTATCATCACTTTTGGTATAATTAAAACCAACTTTTTTCAATAAATCTATTGAATTAGCGTTCGCTTTATAAGTTTTAGCATTTATGCCACTCATCTTTAAGGCGTTTTTAAGGTATTCAATTACTTTTAAAACACTCTTGGTGGCTATACCTTTATTTTGTTCTTTTTTAATTATTCTATAACCAATTTCGCATTCATTTTGATTGTTTAATTCGCCTAAAACTACTTCTCCAATTAGATGGTTATTTTTCTTTATTCCAAAAATAAACCAATCCTTCTTTCTAAAATCATCTTTAACCATATTATAAAAATAATCAAGAGTGGCTGGTTCGTTTCCTAAATCAACTTTATAGTCATAACCCCATAACTTATTTAATTCTTCATCTGTATATAAATCAAAATAAGCTTCTTTATCATTTTCAGTAATCATGGAGAGAGATATCTCATCATTTACTTTTAATACAGGCAATTCGTCAACAAGATCAAGATTGTTTTTTACGCAAAACATATATTTTTCTATCATTTTACATGGATGATAATCTTCTTTTGAATAACGCAAACCTTCGTCTCCAGCATCATCTTCACGATTAAAATAGACAATATCCTTATAATAATTCGCTATTTTTTGTACAAAATAAGGATAAATTGAATCATATTCTCTAAGAGCTTTTTCTATATGATCATAAACGCAATCATTAATAACTTCGCAAATAGAAATTCCAATAATTTGTCCCTTATATTCAATAAAAAAGCAATCAAAGCCAAGTTCATCGAAATGTTTTGCTAAAACAATTGCTTCTTTATATTCGTTAATTGCTTCGGGTGTTTCTGCTTTTTTTGATTCATCAAATCTTTCTATAAACTCAACAAGTTTTTCTTTATCACATTTATCGCATTTTCTAAAAGTTGCTTCAGGATAATTCTTTAAAAATCTTTTAACATGGTGTCTTTTATTTGAGTAACTTCCACCTTCGAAAGTTTGAAAATCTTTATTATTATAAAGATAGTCAGACCAATTTCTATCAGCATAATATTCGCTATGTGGAAACATTCCTTTAAGCAATTCTAAGTGCGTCTCATCTACGCAACAAAACTCTAAACATTGAGTTAGATTTGCTAATTGATACTCTTTTAACGATTTAATCATTTCGCTTACATGCTCACCCATTGGGTAATAGAAAGAATATTTATCCTTACTATAAATTTCTTTTAAGGTTAGTGTATTATCCTGAATGGCATACGTGCTACTAAAATAATTGTGCCACATAAACTTAATTCCAAGTGTGTAATCACAACTATATAAATGCTCGGCTTTAAAATAAGGTAAAAACGACTTTATCTCTTCTAGACCATATTTCTGAAAACTTATCATAATTATTTTATATAATTCTCCAATGCAAAACTAACTCCATCATTTTTAACATCTTTCGTAACAAACTTAGCGACTTTTTTCACTTTTTCATTCGCATTCCCCATAGCTACACCATCATAATTCTTAACCATCAAATAATCATTCATTTCATCGCCAAAACAATAGCAATCTTCATTTTTTAAATTAAGATATTTTCTTAAAGTTTCAACTCCTCTTGCTTTATCCGCATCTTTATTAACATATTCGTGATAAAAAGACGAGCTGTCGACCCAATGATATTTATTCTTTTCATAAGAAAAATCTATATCTTCCATATTTTCTTTTTTAGCAGCAATCATAATCTTAAGAATTACATCATCATCTTTTAAATGAACTTTATTTAAATCGATTAATGGAATTCCATTATTACATTTTGATTCCATAAGTGTGTTATGAGTCATTCTAAAATAGCCGACTGAATCGAGTGTATAGCAATAAATAGAACCTTTTTTACTTTTTATAACATCAGCATACTTTTTATTCATCTCATAAAAGTCTTTATAGGTTAGTGCGCAAGTATCAATTACGTTGCCTATGTAATCATATGTTGCTCCGCCATTTGCAGCTATTGCGAATTTTTTGCCTTCACAAAAACAATCAAGATATTTTTTGATTCCAATATATGGCCTACCACTAGCAATAGCAACAGCATCTCCGTTTTTTAGACGTTTATTTATACTGCTAATCGTCTTTTTTCTTAAAATTCCTGTCCACGTTACGAGCGTTCCATCGACATCAAATACAAATAATTTCATAAAAATATTATACCCTAAATACCTATAAGATAAATAAATATGCACTAAAAAAGCGACAACTTAATGTCGCTTAAATTATCCAACAAATATTAAATATTAAAATTCTTTGGATCGACGCTATTAACAAAAGACTCTACAAAATCAATAAAACTATTATTTAATCCAGTCTTACTCTTTTTGGAGAATCCCATAGTTTTAGCAATTTTTTTCATCATCTTTGCCATAAGTATGTTCTTCCTCCTTCTTTTCGTGAACAAGCTCTTAACTTGTTGTCCGATAATATTAACATCTTTTTGGGGTATGTCAAGAAGAATAATGAAAAATGCTGACTCATTTTCATGAAAGCGCTTCAAAACCAAAAAACAACCTTCAAATCAATAATTAATCAAATAATAACAGCATTTTTTTATTTTTGTGGGATAATAATTTACATGTGTCAATCAAAACTAAACCTAGTTGAAACAGAAAAAGGCATTAAATTAATTAAAGATAACTTCGAAAAGAAATTAGCTAAAGAATTAAATCTCATGCGTGTTAGTGCTCCTCTTTTTGTTACAAATAAAAGTGGCCTTAACGATAATTTAAATGGAGTTGAAAAACCTGTTAATTTTAAAATATCTGGAGTTGATGATGATATAGAAATTGTTCATTCGCTTGCTAAGTGGAAAAGACTTGCACTAAAAATGTATGATATTCCTGTTGATTCCGGAATTTATACTGATATGAACGCAATTCGTAAAGATGAAATCGAAGATAGTATTCACTCTATTTATGTTGATCAATGGGATTGGGAAAAACATATATCTAAAGAAGAAAGAACAATTAAATATTTAAAATCTATAGTAAGAAATATTTATAAAGCAATGCTTAAGACCCAAAAAACAGTTTTAAAAGAGTATCCAAACTTAGAAAAAGTCTTTGTCGATAAAATAACTTTTATAACCTCTAAAAAACTCTTAAGTTTATATCCAAACTTAACATCTAAAGAACGAGAAAACGAAATTACTAAAAAGTATGGTTCTGTGTTTATTATTGGTATTGGCAATAAACTTAAAAATAAAAAACCACATGACTTAAGAGCGCCAGATTATGATGATTGGAATCTAAATGGCGATATTTTAATCTATTACCCACCGCTTAATGAAGCTGTCGAACTCTCTAGCATGGGAATCCGTGTAGACAATAAGTCTCTTGTAAGACAACTTGAAATTACTAATAATATGCAAAGATTAACTTTGCCTTTCCATAAAGCTTTACTAAATAATGAATTACCCCTTTCAATTGGTGGTGGCATTGGGCAATCAAGGTTATGTTTAGTTTTACTAAATAAAATTCATATAGGCGAAGTTCAATCCTCAATTTGGGATGACGAAGAAACAAGTTTAGCTGCTAAAAACAATATAAAACTCCTTTAATTAAGAGAATATTTGATTCCTTGTATCGTTTTATTAATGTCATTATTTCTTATTTTAATATAAAATTAAAAAAGAGGCGAAAATATGAATATTATTATTGAATTTAATAAAGAATCAAAGAACTTAAACGCTTTATCACAAGCTATTAAAATTTTTTTAAGAAACCACAATAAGGATTATACTTTTACACTAATTGGTCCAATCGATTTACTTTTTACCGTGAATGATGATGAAAAAATTAAACTTATAAATATTGGCTCAGAAAAAGAAACTATTGATAAATCATTAGCTTTGTTAGAAGGCAATAATAATGCTCTTCTTTGTCTTAGTTCGATAAACTTTGTTATTGGAGAAGCTAAAAAAAGTAACATCCAATATAGTAACAAAACACAAGTGTTGATAACTGGAACAAGATTCAAAACAAAAGATTTTAAGAATCCATTAATGCTTATTAATGCAGATAAAACAAATGACGAATCAAAAGAAAGTTATTTAGAAGGCATTAAATTATTTAATGATTACCTTTCAAAAAGCAATAAATCTAAAGATAAAACATATAAATTATTAGTTAATGACGAAAATAATGAAGCAAGTTTAATTGAAATTTTTAAAGACGATAAAGCTTTTAAGGGGTCGATTAAAATTGACGAGATTACCAAACCAAATTGTGATTTTATAATTGGCAACAGCACTTTAATTAACGCCTTCTTATCAACTTTTAAAATGACTTTTGAAGCAATTGACACTATCAAAACCGATAAACTAAATGATACATTCTTAATTAAAATTGGAAAATCTTTAACGGCAAGTGTCGAAAATCAAATTGATCGAACTTATGATAAAAAAACAAGATCGTGTGGAACAATCTTGCTTGGATTTTCTAAGCCAATCTATTTTGCTAAGAATGATGACACAGTCACTAGTTTCTTAGACATTTTTGAGAAAACTATAATCAGCTAAAAATAATAACTTTAAAATATATTAATAAAAACACTAGTAAAGATTGGAGAATCGTATAAATTATTCCAAAGATTAAAAAATAGTGTTTTTCATCGTCTAGTCTGACATCACTATAAAGATTATATAATAGTAAAATGGGACCACCAAAAAATATAGCGCTTGCTAATATTTCACCTTTTTTAAAGCCTTCACCATTATTTCTTAATTTTCTTATGTGCGAAACCATAATTAAATAATTACTTAGGAGACCAAAAATAATAATTACTACCAATATATAAAAATTCATTTTTTTAAAAAAGGAAGGGTTTTGCTCCTTCCTTATTCTCCTTTTTAATCTACTTCTTCTTTAAATACTTTAAGGAATCGAGACAAACAGCTGCCATAATGATAACGCCTTTAAAAATATATTGAACGTTAACATCGAATCCTAAATTACTTAAACAATAAGTCATACCTGCGAAAATAATAGTTCCAATAACAGCACCTCTGATTTTACCAACACCACCAGAGAATGAAATACCACCAATGACACAAGCAGCAATGGCATCAAGTTCAGTACCAAATGCAGTATTTGGGTTTGCAACACCAACTCGAGCACCTTCTAAAAACCCACCAATACCATAAAGGATACCAGCCATAACGAAGATTCCCATAGTTACTGCGAATACGCTAATACCACTAACGCTTGCGGCTTCAGCATTGCCACCAACAGCATACATGTATTTGCCAAACTTCGTCTTATTCCAAATAAACCATACAATTAATGTGGCAATTGCTGCAAAGATAATTAAATTAATATTACTATCTCCTGCAATGATTTTCTTGATTTCAAGATTCATATTGAATGCTGGAACAGCACTATAAAGAATCATCATAATACCAAAGATCAATAATTGAGTAGACAATGTAGTAATGAATGGGTGCATCTTAAATTTTGCAGTAAAGAAACCAGCAATAGATGAGAATATAACACAAACAATAATACAAACGATTAGACCAACAATAATACGTGCAGGCCAAACCCAACCAGTTACATCAATTGAACCACCAAAATTATCTGTATAAATGGTGTTAGACAAGAATAAACAAGCAAATGATGCCGCCATACCAGTCATACGACCAATAGATAAATCGGTACCAGCAATCAAAATTAAGCCCGCAACACCAAGCGAGAAGAATAATTTCGTTGATGATTGCGACAAAATTCCAAGGATGTTTTTGCCAGTCAATAAATTTCCGTTTGACTTAATAATACAAGCAACAAAGAAGATGATAATTATAAAGTAAAGAGCATTTCTTAAGAAATAATCTTTAAATGCAAAATTATAAATGTAAGTCTTTGCTTTAAAATCAAGCGATTCAACAATTGAATAATGCAAATTTCTAACCTTACTTATATAATTATATTTTTGAAGATATACATTATAATGATTCGTTTTTGCGTGTCCAATTTTTTCATCACGATTAGTTTTAATTTCGTTACATTTTGAATTATATAAAATCTTTTCCGCTTTTAAATCAATCTTGTGAGCTTCAACATCTTTCTTTGAAGCACCTTGAGGAAGTGGTTTAATTGCATTTAAACGAGTTTCGTGATTAGTTTTTTGCTCAGCAACATCCGCACGATATTCTTCATTTGCAGTTCGGATTGCTTTTTGCTTAGCAAGTTTACTTTCAGCATAAACTTTTTTATAAACAGCTTCTGCTGCAGCAGCAGCTTTTGCAACAACCTCTTTAACTTGTTGGGCATTCTTGCCAACAACTTTTTTAGCTTCTTCAATAAGTTTTTTATCGTTATCAATAACTTTTTGTTTAGTTTCTTTATCGATTTGCTTATTTAATTTTAAGTCACGAATTTCATTATGGAGAGCGTTAACTTTATTCTCCCCATCTTTACGCAATGTATTTAATTCAGTAAGGTACCCATTAAATTCAGGAGTATCAAAAATTGCGCTTTCTGAAACATCAGCTTTTTTAACTTTCTTTTCCATTTCAAATCGCCCTCCTATAAATATTTAGCACAGAGTCGTAATAATTCTTCTTGGTTTGTATCTTTAGTGTTTACAATACCTGCGACTCTATAGTTTGACATAACAACAATTCGATTCGTAACACCAAGAATTTCAGGCATCTCACTAGAGACCATGATAATGCTTCTTCCTTCGTTTGCTAAACGAATCATCAACTCATATATTTGATACTTGGCCATAATATCAATACCACGGGTAGGCTCATCCATCAAGAATAAGTCAGGTTGTCTTTCCAACCATTTACCAACAATAACTTTTTGTTGATTTCCGCCAGATAAAGCACTAATTAAATCTTTTGATCCATTACATTTAACATTCGTTAATTGAATTTCTCGATCAGTTGCTTTTCTCATCAACCCATCAGAAATAATTCCAGCTTGTTTGTACTTATCAAGGTTAGTGATGCAGGTATTAAAACTTAAATCCCCAAGCGCATACATACCATTTAATTTTCTTTCTTCAGTAATAAAAGCAAAGTTATTGTTAATAGCTTGTTTTGTATTTTTAAAAGAAAGTCTCTTGCCTTTATAAACAATTTCTCCTTCACTCATAGTTCGAGCGCCAAAGAGTGTTTCTAAAAGCTCGCTTCTTCCGGCTCCAACGAGTCCGTAGATTCCGAGAATTTCACCTTTCTTGACATCAAAAGTAATATCTTGAAGATGTGGAGTATATTTTGTACACAAACCTTTAACTTGCAAAACAACCTCCCCAGGTTTGTTTGTTAATGGTGGGAAACGATTATCTAAAGATCTTCCGACCATCGCCTTAACAAGCTCATCAAGGTTTGTATCTTTAACGTGTTTATCAAGTGTGACTTGACCATCACGAAGAATAACAACATCGTCACATAATTCAAAAATTTCATCCATTTTGTGAGAAATAAAAATAAAACTAATGCCCTGTTTTTCTTTTAAATCTCTAATAATCTTAAATAGTCTTTTAACTTCACGTTCTGACAATGAACTAGTTGGTTCATCAAGAACAATAAGTTTTGCGTTGTAACTGACAGCTTTTGCAATCTCAACCATTTGTCTTTGAGAAACAGACATCGTTCTCATAATTGTTTTTGGATTGAAATCCATATCCAAATCAGCAAAAATTTGCTTGCATTTTGCAAGCATTGCACCTTCGTTAACAAGTCCAGCAGGACCGATATAACGACCTAAGAACATGTTATCAAGAATAGTCCGATCAAGACATTGATTTAACTCTTGATGGACCATAGCTATACCAGTTTCTAGAGCTTCTTTAGGCCCAGAAAATGAAACATTCTTACCATTAAATACTATCGAACCAGAATCCATTGAATAGATGCCAAATAAGCACTTCATCATTGTGGATTTCCCTGCGCCATTTTCACCCATAAGACCAAGAATGGTTGCTGGTTTAACTTTAAGATTAATATTTCTTAATACTTGATTCTTTCCGAAGGATTTAGATAAACCATTGATTTCAAGAACATACTTTTCTTCCATATTTATCCTTCCTTTATCAAAATTACAATAGAGGCCCACTTCTTTCGTCATGGGCCTCTTTTTTAAAACTTGCTAATTATTATTTAGCGTTAGCTTTTAACCAATCAACAATCATTTCACCTTGTAATTGACCACCTTGAATAGCATCAAATCCAACGTAGTAAATATACTTAAATCTCTTATCATGCATAACGGTTGAATCGACTGTACCATCAGCATTAGTTCCTTGTCTATTCCAGAAAATAACTGGGACAGAACTTGGTTTAGCTTCAGTAGCGCCAGTCTTAGTTGCAATCATATCAAGATAAGTGGCAGTACTTGTAGTCTTAATCATGTTAATGATATAAGCTTGGAAATCATTATCAGCTGACTCTAACTTATCACTAACAGTGTTCTCAGAGTTTCCATCACCTTGTAAAGCGGTAATATCGAAATTAAATGTATCTTTATAGATATCAAATAATGGTTTCATATTACTGTTAAGGAATGTATCACTTTGTGAATAATATGACATCCAAACTTTAGCTTTGGAAGTGGTTCCTTTTGTAACCTTAGTATCAATTAAATCTTTAGCAGTCTTACCTAAATAACCAGAAACATTATCTTTAGTAATCTTGAAGTTATCAACAAGCATCGAGTTATTGGTTGAATTTAATGTATAATTAGATGAAATTTGTCCATAACCTTTACTACTAGCAGTTGAGAAACCTTCCTTAGCAACCTTATCTGTACCTAAATCATCAATACAGTTACGGGCTAACATGAAGATACCAGCAGCTTGAGCACTAGCATTTTGGTTAATAGTTCCCATAGTCTTTCCATCAGCGATATATTGAAGCATATCGGCATTGCTATCATAACCGAAAATTGGTAAATCTTTAATCCAGTTTGAAGCACCAATAGCACCAACAGCCATACCATCATTATTACTGACAGCTAAATCAATATCATTGCCATAACCAGTAGTAGTAGCATGTTTATTAATCCATGTTTCTGTAGTGTTAGTAGCAGTTTGTTGATCCCAAGTAGCACCAGCAGTGTTCTTTTGTTCAGCATGTTCAACTTCAATAACCTTATAAGTCTTTCCGTTAATATCGAGTTTTCCTTCAACTGGATCCTCAGTATTTGCGTTTGTCTTGACAGTTCCACGAGTTCCTAAAGCATCACGAATACCAGCAGTACGAGCAGCACTATCATTGTGATCGATTTGACCAATTAAAAGTGTGTATTTAATTGTTCCATCACTTGAAGCATCGGCCCAGTTCCATGAACTGTTTAAAGCGGTTCCGCCACAACCAACGACCATAAAACTAACAGCAGCTAAAGCAAGAATTGGAATTAATCTCTTTTTCATTATAAATATGACCTCCTATAATTCCTTTTGCAATTCCGAATGTCGAGAATATCTTAACGATTATCCCCAAATTGCATATTAACTATAGATTGAAAGCGCTTCCAATTAGAATTGAATTTTCTCTAACTATAATGTAAAAATCTCTAACAAGAATTAATAACCTGTTTTTATTATTTTAGTCATTTATATCAGCTATGGTTATCTCTTGTCCAGGGACATAAATTTTATTACCACTTGTGAAATCAACACCATCCAAAGACTTATTTTCAATTATTAAATTTGTAAGTTCAGAAATAGTCTCAGCTTGTTTCTTTGCATCATTTTTAACAGTTCCATACATTAAATGATTAGAAATTGCCGTACGTGCAACACTAGTCGCATCTACGCCTATTATCTGAATAGGTTGCTCACTAACATCAGTTGCAGTCGAAGAAAAAATATTTTTTTCCAATAGGTAATCAATTGCACCTAAAGCCATATCATCATTATTTGAGAATATTAATTCAATTTGATCGCCATAGGAATCATAGATTTTTTCCATCTCTTCTGCACCTAAACTTCTAGACCAATTGCAATAACTTGTTGTCAATAAATCAACTTTATAACCAGAGTTTTCTAAACCTTGAATACAGTATTTACTTCTGTTTTCCATATCTTGATGGCCTTGCTCTCCCTTAAGTAAAACAGTTTGAATTTTTCCATCCCCATTTTTATCATATAAGGAATTTAAAGAGTAAGGACTCCCAAAAAGATTTTTTGCCATTTTTGCTTGTAATAGACCTTCGCTTTTTGGATTACTACCAACATAGTAATATTTAGAACCTTCTTCTAAATCTTTATCTAGTGGCTCACGATTAAAGAAAATAACTGGCAAATCGTATAACTTTGCTTTATCTATAATTGATGAATCAGCTAATCTATCTACTGAATTTACAACAAGTAATTTGTTGTTATTATTTTCTATTTCATTTGTAATCTGCTCATTTTGTTTTGCTTGGGATCTGCTTGCATAATAATAATTTGCATCAATATTAGATTCGTTTATTAATGTTCTTAAATTACTAACTAAACTAGAAATGAAGGTATCATCATAAGTATAAATAAAGATACTAATATGTTTTGAATTATCGCCGCAACTGCACAAAATTATATTGCATAAAAGTAGCAAACTAAAAAGTTTATTTTTCTTCATTATTAATTGCTCCTTCAACAGGTATTATTATTGAAACTGTCGTTCCGGCATCTAAAACAGAAGTTATATTAATATTTGCTTTTTCACCATAATAAATTCTAATTCGTTCATAAACATTCTTAATTCCAACGCCATTATGAACATTTTTATCGTTAAATGAAGCATAAATTTCATTGATTTTTTCTGGTAAAATTCCATATCCATTATCGATAACATCAAGCATAATTAATCCATCTTTTATATAACCATTTATTGTTATTTTCCCAGTCTTATCACTCATTTCACTAATACCATGACCAATAGCATTTTCAATAATTGGTTGAAGAATTAACTTAATTACATAATATTTATATAGTTCGGGATCAACATTAATATCATAACTAAAAGCTTCACCAAATCTTAACTTTTGAATTTGGAGATAATATTTAGCGTGTTCGATTTCTTTTTCTAAAGGAATTATATTCTTTCCTTTTGAAACTGAAATTCTAAAGAATTTGCTTAACGCAACAATCATCTCTTCAGCTTTATCATTTTCCCCTTTATCAATAAGATAAATAATGCTATCAAATGTATTGTATAGAAAATGAGGATTAATTTGATTTTGAAGCGCTTTTAATTCTGATTTTCTTTGTTCTTCTTGTTCTTCCAAAACCTTACCCATTAATTCTTTTATACGGGTCATCATTTGGTTAAAAGAATGTTCAATATTTTGAACTTCTTTACTACCATTTACTTCAATACTAGGATCAACAACATAATTTAAGTTTTCAACCTTAATCATTTCGTTTTGTAATTGTCTTAAAGGATTAGATATTGAATTACTAATAATAAATATAAAGACAACGAAAATCGTAATAACAACAATTGCTAAAGTTAACATAATGAATAAGAAACTAGTTAAAGCAGTTTTTAGACCACTATTATTTGTAAATATTGCAACACGCCATGTGGTGTTTGTAATTGTCGAAGCAAATAATACATAATCTTGGTCAAGACTTATAGATTTAACACCCATAACAAGCGATTTAACTTGATTCGTTTCTTCATCAGTAATATCAGTTTGGGAAGAATAAACAATATTATAATTCCCATCATAAATTGAAATATGTCCGCCAGTTCCTAAGTCTGTTTGGGAAATTAAACTAATAATTTTCTTAAAATCAAAATCAATACGTAAAACCCCTTGATTACTACCTTTGTTGTAATTTACATATTTAGATAAAGTAAAAAAGTAACTGCCTTGAGTATTTTCAACACGTGAGAAAATATTAATTAAAGGGTCACTAATAGCATCATTTAACCAACCAGTATCATCATTTTCATTGATAGTATAATATTTTGCGTTTGAGACAATTTTTTGACCATTTGTATCAAATATTGCCATATTTTTAATTTCGCTTTTGAAACTCATAACTTCATCAAAATAATTACTTGTTGATGATTTTTGCGATGTTAAATTTAAATCAATATTATCAATTTTAACTTGGACATTTTCACTAATTGTAATGACACTCTCAAAATAAGTATCATAGTTTGATAACACTTGTTGAGACATGGTTTTAATTTGGTTAATTGTTTGTTTTGTAACGTTATTTGAATAAGTAAAATAAGCCGTTAAAGACATTGCAAGAGTAAACAAAACAAAAAGAATCGTTGTAGGCAATACAAGTTCAAAACGTATCGAATGAACCTTTTTACTTTTTGTTTCTGTACTCAATTGGACTCACTCCATAATATTTCTTAAAGCAATGACTGAAATAATATGGATCTTCATAACCTACTACTGATGCAATTGTAATTAATTTATTATTTTCATCAGCTAGTAAAGCCTTTGCCTTATCCATACGAATATCAGTCAAATACTTGGTAAAAGAAGTATTATTTTTCTTTAATATAGCACTTATATAAGAGACACTATAACTTAATTCGTCAGCAACATCATAAAGAGAAAGTAAAGAATTTGAGTAATTACTTTCAATATATTTTTTAATTTGTTCAAAAGAAGACTGAACACCCGTCATACGACTCTTTTCATTAATTGCAGTAATTTTATCAACTAAATCGCTGAAAAATTGTTGGATACTATCAGTTGTTTTACTTGCATATAGTTTTTGAACAATATCAACATGAGGCATAAAGTCCTTATAAAGTTTTCCTAAATCAACACAAGATTTAAATAAAGAATCTAGAAGATTGCTTAAAATAAAGTAATAAGAATCTTTGTATTCTTGTTTAGAAATTGTTGTAACAAGTTTAGCAATCTTTGCTTTTGCTTCATCTTTTTTGCCATACAAAATTTCATAACTAATGGCTTTATATTCGTTTTCATCAACTTTGCCAACTTTAACCGTGCTTTGCTTCTCTAAATCTTCAAAAAATAGAACAACATTTGAACCAACAACGGTACGATATTCAAGACACCTTAAAGCATGTCTATAAAGTTTTCGATAATTAACCTCATCTTTTAGCATGACGTCACTTACACCAACTGAAACACTAATTTGAGAAACCTTTAAAACCTTAGCGATTATAGTGTTTAATTTATCTAAAATAGTCTCTTTTTCAAAATTCTCATTTATGCAACATACTGAAACAAATTGATTTCCATCCATGAAATCATAGTGTTTTATGAAATCGTGGAACTCTTCTTCTATAAAACGAGATAAATAAACCCTTAATAATTCATTCTTCTCGTATGATAAAGAATCAGCTTCTTGATCGGTATCAAAAACAACAATAAATTGCTTTTCATAATCAAGATTAATTTGATCACTTACAAGCTTATTTCTAAAGTTTTCGCTGATAGTTTTCATTAATACTAAACTTGCTAAATCATTTTCTTGAAGTAAAGCTAAATTGCTTTCAGCTTGTTTCTCAAGAGTAGCAATATTTTCATCGGTATTTAGTTTCTTTTCTATTTCAGTTTTGGCTTTATAGATAACTTGTTTTAACTCTTCAAAACTAATTGGTTTAGAAAGATAGCCAATAACACGTAAATCAATCGCTTGTTTTGCAAATTCAAAAGAATCATAACCAGAGATAATTATTGATTGTAGTAAAGGGAACTCTAATCTAGCTTGTTTTATAAGCTCAATTCCATCAATATATGGCATTTTAATATCGGTGATTAATAGGTCTGGTTGAAGCTTCTCAATACCTTCAAGAGCATCATAACCATTTTCAAAACTACCAACTACTAAAAAGTCATCTTTAACTCTACTTAATAAAGATAATAATCTTTCTCTAACAGTACTTTCATCATCTGCAATAACAATTTTATACATTTAAATTACCATGTCTTCTTCATAATTATAGGATACATAAAGTAAATTACAGTAAATCCTATGCTAGTTAAACTTATAAGCATCTTTACTATATACATAAATATTTGCACAAAAACATTAACTGTAAAAGACCCAGAACTAATAATTGCGATAATTCCTTGGACACCAATTATTGTTGTTAAAATAAAGCTAACAAGTCCTAAAACAAACATAATTGAACCAACAACAATTAAACCAACAAGATATCCACTACTACGTTTTTTATTCTCTAAACATAATAAGATAAAATAAATAATTCCAAGAATTGTTGAAACTGAAAGAATATAAAAATCAATTTGCATATTAATAATGGAACTACTAATTACTGATATTAAATCAATAATTGCAGGGAACACATAATCACTAATAATAAGCATTAATATCGCTACATAAGCGAAATAGAAATTGCCTTTGGCTTTATTAAAATTCATAGCAATAATAATGTAAAATATGATATTAATTGCGTAATTTAGAATTCCTGTTGTTGTTATTCCATAAACAAAGGTATTAAAGCAAAAATTTATGAGATTTAAAATAACACAAGCGCTTGCTAAAAATAAACCAATCTTTGAAAGCTTATCTCTTGTAAAAAATCTTTGATTTGACATATGGTTCCTCCATCAAAACTGATATTCGCATTTATGCTTCACTTAAATTTAAGCAAAACAATAAATTAAAAACTATCAAATTACTTAATTATTATAGTTGGAAATTAATAGTTTCACCATATAAAATTGAGATTAGTTATGTAGATAATAATCTGAAAAATATCATTATAATAACAAAGCTTGTGATTCACTTGTAATCCAATAGTAACGTGCCATAATGTTTTGGGGGAATCATGAAGCAATCAAAAACAATTTTTGCTTTAATTTTTAGTTCCGTTTCAATTTTATGATTTCCGATTATCCAGTTATATATTGAATTTCTTAGATACATATGTTTTATTCAAAAAATATAAACGACCATCATATCTAAGTTATAACTGGCATACTATTGATATTTCTAAAATTCCTTACAATGTAAAGCCTTTAATAATCTGCTTTGTTTTCAAGCAATTTATTTCTGAATATTAATTTACATAAAGGGTATGATAAATATATGAAAAGAAAGAAATTTTATTGCCTATTATTAACTTGTATCTCGCTTCTAGGGCTAACAGGATGTCTTAAAAGTTTACCTACTGGTCTTACCACAAAAAACAAAGTTTTATGGACTATTGAAGGCGTTAAGGACACGTTTTTAATATATAACAATAATTCATTTACGTTTAACATTAAGCATTCATTAACACAAGCAGAAATGGATTTAACTCATGGCAAAGCAAATATTTATGGTATTAATTATTATGTTGAGATAAGCAATTTACAAATGTCAACAAATTCTAGCCAGATTTCATTTTTTATTGTTTGTCCTACTTCCTGGTTTGATACTTATGATACCTTTTCTACTGATGAGGATGGCATAAATCCTTATCTTGGATTATCTACAAATAGTATGTTTGCTGTAGGTTATGATTATAGCGTAGATACGCTCAATGGTTATAATTATCGATATAAAGTAGACATTAATAGTGTCGATTATTCTTTTTTTGAAGATAAAAAGATTAATGATGGTCATCCATTTGATGCTGGTAAAACATATTACTTAAATGGGAAACAATTTTAAAACATATTAAAGACGTAATGAAGTCCATAATTAACATAATCTAGAGTAATCAACAATATTTTTCATTTTCACACTAAAACTATAAAAATAATCATTCAAAAATAGTAAAATAGTGTTTATGAACGATAAAAACATTATTGCATCAAAATCTATTGGATATTTTTGGTCATATTTAATTGCGCTTATTCTTTCAATTGGAATAACTATTATTATGGTTATTCCAGTATTTAAGATCGGAGATAATTTACCATATCTATTAACAAGTATTCTTTTTATTCTCATTGATTTATCTCTTATAGTTTTAATGAGTAACTATTTTGTTAGACCAAAAAACTTAATTGAACTTGATAACAATTCTCTTTTATTAAATAGAACGAAAAAGAAAACAACTACGTTACAACTTTCTAATATTAAAAGATGCACTATTTCAATGGGCTTTTTTAGTATGTTTCTATTAAATACTGGTACAATTAAAATTATCACAAAAGATAATAAGAAGTATGTTATAGGTTATGTTTATAACTATATTAAGGTCAGTGGACAAATAAATAGTATAAAATACATATATGATTTAGGAGACAAAATAAAATGAAACCAATTCAAAAATTCTTCGTTCGTATCTCAAACTATGCTTTAGCTGGTGTTGAGTATTTAATTCGTTGGCCAGAACCAACAGTTTTAACAAAGTATGATGATTTAATTAATGTTTTGCATAAAAATAACATTAAAAATTTGCTTTTAGTTAGCGATAAAAATGTCTATAAATTTGGACTTACTAAATATGTTGAGGATGCTCTTAAAAATGGTGGCATTAATTACACTTTATATTTAGATGTAACTCCAAATCCTACATTCGAAAACGTTTATACAGGTAAAGACCTTTATACAAAAAATAATTGCCAAGCTTTAATTGCAATCGGCGGCGGAAGTGTCATGGATTGTGCTAAAACTATTGGCGTATTAGTTAATAACAAAGGTAATATTGAAAAATTTAAAGGGATGTTTAAATTCCATCATAATATTCCATTAATGATTGCTTTCCCTACTACTTCTGGAACTGGAAGTGAGACTACTGTTGCAGCGGTTGTTAGAAATGATAAAACTGGAGAAAAATTCCCAATTGAATCAATGCGACTTGTTCCAAAATATGCTTTTTTAGATAAAAACTTACTTAGAGATTTACCTCCAAGTGTTTTTGCTACCACAGGCATGGATGCTTTAACTCATTCCATAGAAGCCTATTTAAATATTGACCGAACCAAGAAAACAAAAAAATATGCTCTTGAAGCTTCAAAACTTATTAAAGAAAATTTAGTTCAAGGTTATAAAGATAAAAACGACTTAAAAGCTAAAGAAAATATGCTTCATGCATCATTCTTAGCCGGTAAAGCTTTTACACGTAGTATGGTTGGTAACGTTCATGCTATCGCTCATGCTTTAGGTGGGAAATATAATTTACCTCATGGTTATCTTAATGCAATTATTCTTCCACATATTCTCGAATTATATAAGAATAAAGCAAGTAAACGTTTGTCTGAATTAGCCATATATATTGGTATCGGTAAGCCATCAGAAAGTGAAATCACTAATGCAAATACATTAATAAAATGGATTAATGATTTAAATGCAACTTTTGGATTACCAACCCAAATTAAAGAAATAAAAATTGAGGATATATATGATTTAGCGAGAGCTTCTTATAAAGAAGCAGTTCCACTATATCCATGTCCCGTATTATTTGATGAAAAAGATTTTGTAGAGATTTATAAATCATTATCAGTTAAATAAAGGAGCCAAGAAAAATGGATAAAGAATTAAGTGAAGGCAAATTATTAGATGCTACCGGTAATTTACGTGAATGTGGTTATAGCAATTCTTTAATTCGTGAATATAATCGACACGATATTCGTGGAGAAAAAACAAGAATAAAAGAATGGGATTATTACTTATTTACCAATGAAAATTATGGTGTTGCAGTTACAGTTGCCGATAATTCTTATATGTCACTTGTTAGCGTTTCTTATCTTGATTTCAAATATAAAAAATTTATCACTAAAAGTAAGATGAAATTCTTTACTTTTGGTAGAGTAAATCTTCCTTCTTCATCAGATAAAGGCGATATCGTCTATGAAGGAAAAGATTTTAGTTTTAAATTTCTTAATGATGGAATTAAACGACACATTATTGTTAGTTTTAAAGGATTTACAAAATATAGCGACTTTAAATGTGATTTAGTTGTTACTCAACCTAGTAAAAAAACTATGGTTATCGCAACTCCTTTTAAAAAAGATCGTCACTTCTACTATAATCAAAAGATTAATAATCTTGTAGCCAATGGAACTTTCTCTATTGGTGAAGAAAAATTCAAAATGACTGATGCTTTAGGGGTTCTTGATTGGGGACGAGGTGTTTGGACTTATAACAACACTTGGTATTGGGCAAGTTTATCATCTAAAGATAAAGAAGGAACTGTAAAAGGATTTAATCTTGGTTATGGTTTTGGCGATACTAGTGCTGCAAGTGAAAATATGGTTTTCTTAAATAAAGAAGCTTATAAACTTAATGATGTTCAATTTTTAATTCCTAAAGATGCTAATGGTAATTATAAATATTTAGAACCATGGAAAATTGTTAGTGAAAAAGGTGATGTTAATCTTACTTTTACACCAATCCTTGATAGACATGATGATACAAATTTAATTGTTTTATGTTCGCTTCAACATCAAGTTTTTGGTTACTATAATGGCGAAATCAAATACAAAAAGAAAAGCATCAAGTTCGTTGATGCTTTAGGTATGGCTGAAAGAGTTACCAATAAGTGGTAATCTACATCCCATCTTCCATCTTTTTAAATACTCGTTTAGCGCCTTCAACATCCTCTTTTTTAAGGCTACCATTCATGAAGCGATAGAATAATTTGATATCATCGTTACTTATGGCATCTTTATACATTAGGAATAATTGTCTAAATGGTAAAGTTAATGCTCCTTCAAGAAGTAATGGTTTACCAACAAAGGATTTATTCTTTTTAAATTGGTTATAAACTACTTTACCAGTTAAAGTATGTCTACAAGTTCTAAAACAATTGTTTTCATCTACTTTTCTAAAGATTGAGAAATTTTCTTTTGGAAGTTTCTTTTCATATAAAACTTCAAATTCGGTGTTCGAAACATGTTGAATCTTTCCATTATAGTAACTAAGTAATTGTGAACGATAATATGGAGATTTTGTTGGATCATTAGATTTGATTTCAATGTCAGTATTAAGCATTGAATTAAAACTATCTCCACCAACAAACACTTTATAGAAGCCATTTTCTAAAACCCATTTATGCTCTTTTGTATTATAGTAACGTAAATTATCAAATGGAATTTCAAAATGAACTTGTTTCTCTTCACCAGCTTTTAAGAATATCTTAGTAAAATCTTTTAATTCTTTTCGAGGTTTAAATACGGTTGTACTAGGTCCACCAACATAAACTTCTACTACTTCTTTTCCATCATATTTTCCAACATTTTTAATCTTGCAAGTAATTGAAATAGCGTCATTCTTTAAATATAAACTTAGATTACGATATTCAAAATTTGTATAACTTAATCCATAACCAAATGGGAATAAAACTTCTTTATGGAATGTTGTGTAATAACGATAACCAACAAAAATACTTTCTTTATAATAAGAGGCATTTGTGCCACCAGGATAATACTTATTACATGGTGTGTCTTTTATGCAATATGGGAAAGTTTCCCCTATTCTACCGCTTGGATTTACTTTATTGAACAAAATATCAACGATACTTTCACCATAAGCTTCACCACCTAGATAGGCTTCTAAAATTGCATTAGTTTTATCAATAAATGGCATTTCAACAGGAGCGCCATTAATTAAAACAACGATTATGTTTTTATTTACAGCATAAATTTTAGAGAATAAATCTAATTGATTCTTTGGTAAAGACAAAGTCTTACGATCATATCCTTCTGATTCTTCGTTATCTGATAAACCTAGGAACAAAACTACTTTTGTTGCGTTTTTAGATTTACTTAATGTTTCTTCAACTAAAGAATTATCTAGTCCTTCTTCAAGGACATTATATCCTCTAGCAAATTCGATATTCTTATATCCTTTTGCTGCTTCTTTTATGCCTACTACTTTATTTGCATTAACCCTACTTGAACCACTTGCTTCAAATTTATCAAAAGTTAAAAAGTCGCCAACAAACAAAACTTTTTCGTCTTTATTTAAAGGCAATGTTTCGTTATCATTCTTTAAAAGAACCATACCTTCATCGGATACTTCTTTAGCAACCTCATAATTCTTATCAAAATCACATTTATAGTTTTTAACTCTACGATTTTGTGCCGCTTCAATAGAATTTGCTAAGCATAAAACTCGCTCATTAATTGTGTCTTCACTAATTTTCTTTTCTTTAACCGCAGTTATTAAACTCTCTGGAGCTCTTGAACCACTAGTTGGCATCTCAAGATCTTCACCAGCTTCAACCGCTGCTAAACGATGAGCGCAACCACCCCAATCACTTTCAAAGAATCCTTTAAATCCCCAATCGTTTCGACAAACATCAGTTAATAACCATTTGTTGTCACTAGAAAATACGCCATTAATTTGGTTATAACTTGTCATTATTGACATTGGTTGACTATTCTTAACCGCGATTTCAAAACCTTTTAAATAGATTTCTCGAAGCGATCTTTCATCAACAACTTCATTAATTGAAGAACGATAAGTTTCTTGATTATTACAAGCAAAATGTTTTAAAGAACAACCTACACCATTTTCTTGTAGCCCATTTATATAACTAGAGGCCATTAAACCGGCTAAATATGGATCTTCAGAAATATATTCAAAATTTCTACCACATAATGGACTTCTTTTAATACAAATTCCTGGACCTAAAACCATATCAACATCATAATGTTTGGCTTCAGTGCTTAATGCTGCACCAAATTTATAAGCTAAATCCTTATTCCAAGTTGCGCCTAGAACTACATTACAAGGGAAAGCAGTTGCTTTAACTGATTCATCTAAACCAAATCCTTCCGATTTAGTAACTTTTCTAATTCCATAAGGACCATCGGACATCGATAAAGAACTAAGCTTTATCGCTTTTAATTCTTTAGTATGCCAATTATCAATACCACTTAAAAAGTAGCATTTGTCTTTTAAACTTAACTTTAAAATATCTTTCATTTCCATATTTATAACCCTGCCTTTTTTAATTTTAATATGTTCTCTTTATTTTTAATAGGAAAAATAATACAAATTAAAACTTTTTAGATTATTCATTCCTTTATAAAATGTATAATTAATTAGATTTAATTTTTGAGGTAAAGAATATGGAAATGAATAAAGATGCACAAATAAGTAAAATTCGTAAACAAATTGTTACTATCATGACTTTATTGTCTTTTCTTGTGTTTGTTATTCTTGATGGAGTTTATTTCCTTTATTTATATTTTTATAAAAACACCTCTTTAAATGATTCGCTTTTAGGAATTATTCCTTTATCAATCTCGCTTTTTGTTGCTTTAGTTGTAATTTTTGTATTATCTTTGTTTCTTTCAAAGAAAATTATAAAACCTATAAAAGATGCAGATTTAGATAAAGAAAAATATGTCGCTAAGGTAACTAAAGAATTAACTACTCCAATAAACAACATCAAAGCTAATGCTCTTATCCTTCAAAGTAGTAACCAAAATAATAAATGGGTAAAGAATATTTTAGGTGAAGTAAATAATATGAATCTTGCTTTTGAAGATGTTGCTTCACTAACTAGTGTTACAAAAGATGAACCAGTAGAAATTAGTGAATTTGATTTATCATCATTAATAAAAGAAGCTTCCACTTCTTACGATGCAATTTGTTTTAATCATAATCTTGAATACGTTAAAAATATTGAAAATAATGTTTTTATTAAAGGTAGTAAAACTGAGATTAATAAAATGACGAGAATCTTAATTGAAAACGCTATTAAAAACGTTGAACCAAATGGCATTATTCAAGTTGCTTTATTTAAAGATAAAGATAATACATATCTTTCAATTTATAACTCAGGTTGCAAAATAAAAGACGAAGATAAAGAACGTGTTTTTGCTAGATTCTATCGTAGTAATGTTGCTAGTGATGGTAATAACGAAAACACTAATTTAGGACTCGAAATCTTACAAAACATCATCGAAAAAAATAAGTATGTCCTTTCGCTTGATTCAAAAGAAAATACTTATTTTAAAATTAATATTAAGCTTTAACTACTTCTTGTCTTTAGCGATTTTAGTCTTACATTCAGATAATATTTTTTGGTAAGTTCCATTTTTGTATTCTTTCCAAAAATCATCTACTGGAATAGCTTTTGAGAAAACAAAACCTTGTAATGAATCTACTTTAGCATCACTAGCAATCTTAAAATCTTGTTCGTTTTCAATACCTTCGAGAATTGTTTTAATATTAATACTTCGAGCAAGATTAGCAATACCACCAATAATTTGGGTACACTTCTTATAATCTTCATCGGGATTAGTTAAGAACGATTTATCAATCTTAATCCACTCAACATGTAAATCTTTAATGATTTCAAGAGAAGTAAATCCAGTTCCAAAATCATCAATAATCACGTTAAATCCTAAGGAATGGAATAATTCGATAACTTTTCTAATATGACGAATTCCACTAAACATTGCTTTTTCAGTAATTTCAACTGCAATCGAACCTTTTGGAACTTTATATTTAGCGGCTATTTTATTAATAATTTCCGCATATTTTGGATCAATCATTGTCTTCATTGATTGATTAATACCAAATTGAATATTTTTTACTTTATCCTTATTAGCCTCGACATACTTAAGAACTTTTTCAAACATAAATAAATCAAAATCAAAAATCTTATCAGTTCGTTCAAAATATGGAATAAACATATTAGGACTTAATACGCCATCAGTTTTTGTCTCCCATCGACATAAGCATTCAATATTTACTCCAGCATCAACAAGATTAATTTCGGGTTGCGCATAAATTTTAAATTCATTATTTTTCATACTCTCATTTAAAATCTTAAGAGTTTGCGATAAATCTTTACCATCAAAGATATCAATATTTTTAGTCTTATCTATTGTTAGAACGCTTTCGCTTGGGATATTTAATTCATTTTGAATGATATCAGAATCATAAATTGAATAAGCACTTGTATATAAAGTCTTAGATTTATATAAGCAATCATCAGCATATTTTAATAAAACTTCGTAGCTCTTGGAATGCATTGGGAAGAACGAAACACCCATTGAAACATATACTTGTCTTAAACCAACCTCGCTAACGGAGATTGTTTTAATAGCATAAATTAATTCTTTAAGTAAAGGGTTTACTGCCGCATAATTTGGTAAACTATAAAAATATAATAAGAATTCATCGCCACCACTACGGGAAACAATTAAATCCTTACCTTTAGAGAAATTTCTTAAAACAGCACCAAGTTTCATTAAAACGACATCACCACAATCATGTCCATAACGATCATTGATTGCTTTAAAGTTATCAACATCTAAGAAAACAAGAGCCCCTTTATTTTGAACATTCTCCATCTTTTCTTTAACAATTTTTACAAAATAGGAACGACGATATGTACCAGTTAATGTATCAAATGTGGCTGCTTTTATTAGCGATTCTTCTTGAATAAATTCAAGCGTAAAATCATTTACATACCCAACAATATGTTCTCTCCTAGAATAAACATTTGGAAAACAAGTTAAGGTAATATGTTTACCATTTTTAGCTACCGCTTTAATAATCATGCTTCGATTTGCAAGTAAAGATTCATATGTAACATCTTCAAAATCTTTAATATTTGTAAAAATATTTTTAAATCCATCGATTGTAAAATTAGTACTAGTAACCCCTAAAAATGCGGCTAATTGTTTTGATAATAAAACTTTATTTTTCTCAAGATTAATATCAAAAAGATAAACCGTGACTTTTTCCATTATTGGTCGATACAAATTTAAATAAGATCTTTTGTTTTTAATTATAAAAATAATCATTGATACAATTGAAAGCACAACAATTACTGCGCTTAATACAATTGTTATTAATAAGATTTCTGAATATTGGTTATATCCAACATCGTAATAAAACACTAAAGAAAATACAAAAGCTCCAATTGCAAGTAATGCAATAAAAGAGAATATTACGCAAAAACTGATTTCTTTCTTTTGAAACATTGTATTTTTTGTACCCTTCTATTGTAACAAATTTAATAGAGCCTGTAATTAGTCAAAACTTACGTCTATTTCTTACTAGTTTTCTCTTTTCTTGTTTGTTTAGAATAATATTCAGCTTCTTCTAAACTATTGAAAGCGGTTGTAATCTTTTTAATTTTATCAAAGAAAATGATAACTACAAGTGGAAAAACAAGGAATACTACTTTACCAACATTAGAATCGTTAATAGTAATCCAAGCACCTAGAGGTCGATTAACATATGTTAAAACACCTTTGATTTGTGACTTAGTTAATGTAGTTGCCATCTTCCCTTCATCATCAGCATTTGGGTAATAGGTAACATCAACTTTATAATCACCATTCTCATCAATACTTAAAACTTTAACAATAACTGCTTTACTAGTATCGCTATCTATATAATATATAACATTGCCAGCCTTAATATTGTAGTCTTTATTTATAATATTTTCAAAAAACACTAAATCATTTTTTTCAATAAATTGAGGTGCATCAAGCGTTTCATCTATTTCTTTATCGCCTTGCTTAAGTGTTTCGCTACCGAAAACAACTGGTACTATATCACTATATAAATTTTGTGTTTCAAGGCTATTAGTTGCCATATAAATAAGGAAGATATTTGTTAAGAAAGCAACACCTGCAAAGATTCCAAATATAGTATAAATTGTGCCATTAAAGATCTTTTCTTTTTTACGGGAATTATCTTTCTTAATTTTTGTTGGTTCTTTAGTTAAGTAATCAAGGACCACAATGTTAGGAGTATCAACTTTTTCAAGATTATAAAAGCGAACTAAATAAATGCTCCTTATAATCGCAATAATTAATAAAATAACAATTAATCCAAGACAAATAAATAAGAAATAATATGTCTTAGGGCCAAACAAAACATCAAGATTAGAAACATTAATTGAAGCTTGGATCAAATTAGTATAATTCGAAAGAATTGCCCAAACCCAAACACCAATGAATAAGAATAAGAAAACAAGGAATGCATACTTTGCTTTATAAGAAAATAAAGACAAAGTAAGAATACCAACGGTTGTTAAAGTTACTAAAATTAGTCCACTTAAATATAATCCTGGAAGAGAGGTCACATTTAAACTATAACCAAATATTAATGAAACAAATAAGCTCAAAATAAAACTAGTGCTATAAAGTAAAATTGGCATCAACAAACCACTAAAGATACGAATAAAGCATACTTTATTTAAGTTTTGTCCCGACTTTAAAAGCATGTACATACGATTTGTTCGTAATTCGGCAAAAGTTAAATTTTGATAATGGCTAAAATAATATGCAATTACAAAAATAATTAAAATTGGTGTAAGCACCGTCATCAAGACGAACATACTTTTTGAGTTAGCGCCAACTAAATTTGGAATAATATCATAAATTACGGTACTATCTAAAGAATATAAAAGCATCGTAATAACAAAGGAAACTAGCACACATAATAAAGAATAAACAAGCATTCTATATTTATGTCCACCATTACTTAAAAGAGAATTGTTCATCTCTTCATCTTTATAGTTATTCGTATAAATCATTGAATGTCTCCTTTATTTCGTTAAAGGCGTTTTCAACACGTCCTTGGTTGAAACGAATAAAATTAATACCAATATCATTAGTCGTTGCAATCTCATAGATATCATTGGTTTTAATAGTTTCTGCGTTATAGTTTTTAATATATAGGATATCATCATAAATAACTGAGGTTACTCCTGTATATTTTTTCTTTATTAAATCACTTAAAACATCAGGTTTGTTGCACTTAATTGAACAAACAACCTTATCCCATCTCTTATATAATTCATCAACCGAAGAATTAACTTTAACTTGTCCTTTATTAATAAAGACAACAGATTTACAAGCCATACCAATGACTTTAGATTCTTTTGTTGCTAAAACGATTGATTTACCAAGTTTACTATAATATTTAAAAATGTTTGTAATACGAATAACATCCGCTTGTGGGAATGAATACTTAGTTGCATTAATGATTATTTTTTCACTATTAGACATACAAGCAATCAACATTGCAATAACCATCTTGGTTGTATTTTGTAATTTAAAAATAGGAATCATAACAATATCATCAAGCTTACAAGCAACGATGATATCAAGCATCTTCTTTTGTTCATCAGCATAATTAATTTTCTTATTGTGATTTAACATGTTTGAAATAAACATCATGTGTTCAAGTAAAGTCATATCTTGATAAACCATTTCATGACTATCGCAATAGAAAATTGATTCAAGAACCATGCGTTTTTGGGCTTTTACACCAAGATTAGAAAGCTTAACATAACCACTATAATATGGTCGCATATTTCCTAAAATCTCAATTAAAAAAGTAAGTTCTGATTCGTTATCAGCACTGATTCCAAGAACATCGCCTTTATGTACAATAAAACTTACTTTATCTAAAAATGGAACTAGTTTGCTGTCGGGATTTGAAGGATCTTTTTTATAATGTTCACAACTAACTAAATCATTAACAATAATTGTGGCATTTGAAAAAGCATCTTCTTCCTTATTTACTTTTTTAGAACCAGTAGTTTTTGGTTCTTCTTTAATAATTTCTTCAGCTTTAACTTCTTTGTTTTCTTCAATAACTGGTGTTTTTACCGCTTCGTTTTCTAAAATTGGCTTAGATGCCTCTTCCTTTTGCATTGGTGCGACACTAGTTTTTACTTCTTCAGTTTTAGTAATTTCTTTATTTTCATCCCAAACATGAGGGTTGTTTTTCTTAGTCCATAATTTTCTCATTATGCAATCCTCCTTACGAAAGTTGAAACAATATCTTCAAATAAAATTTGATATTGGTCAGGAGCATTATTGTTATCGCCTTTTGTGGTATACCAAGTAACTCCATTTACATCACTAATTTCATAAACTCTATGAGTAACATTTACTCTAGTTTCTGGAACTTCACCACTTCGGTCATAGCCTTCCTTAAAAGTAATAATGTCGCCTTGAGAAATAACAGTTGAATCATTAACTTCTTTAGCAAGAATAATAGACCCAGTAGGTAAAGTTGGTTCCATTGAACCAGTTTGTACGTATTCAAGAGCATAACCAGCAATAAAAGGAACTTCTCCTTTTTGTTTTGTTAAATTAACTACAACTACACCATAACAAAGAATAAATAAAATTATGAATGTTACGATATCACCAAAAATAGTCCAAAAGTGTTTACTCTTTCTTTTGGATACAGCTTTTGGTGAATTATAATCTTCACACTCTTTATATAAAGCAGCAATTGATCCTTCTTGAAGAACAGGTTCTTCAACAACCAATTCGTTGCTTATCTTTTTATTTTTCTCTTTTTTCATAAATTTATTATATCAATTTAAGACC
>Ga0265294_10000338_pt1 | contig 62167 bp, 49 predicted proteins | sample MunlanPumphouse3_FD_192504 | JGI IMG/M metagenome (GOLD analysis project Ga0265294, IMG submission 192504) | Groundwater microbial communities from a municipal landfill in Southern Ontario, Canada - Pumphouse #3 | ecosystem: Environmental > Aquatic > Deep subsurface > Groundwater | place... | reverse complement strand
TGAGCAGAGCGGATGTCTTGGGCCCAATACCCGGTATACTTTCCAGTAGCCGCTTGGTTTCAAAAAAGTGCTCTGTTACAATAGCTTGTAGGGCTTGTTCCAGAGCACTTTTTTGAGCCTCCAGAGCTTCAACCGCGGCGGATAAGCCCAGATGTACTGCAGGTGATATTGCCCCGCTATCCCGGAACGCTCCAAACTGGTTCTTCAGCGCGGTAAGCTGACGATTCAACAGTTCCAGGCTGGTTATAATCTGCTTCATCTCCAGGATTAAGGGATTTTCAGGTTTCCATAGTGTCACGGGATGCCGGTTGGCATACTGGTGGATAAGCTGTGCATCCTTAGCGTCGGTTTTTGCTCGGGAAAGGCTCATTTGGGAGAATCTCCTGATCACCAGAGGGTTTACTACAGCCACCCGGGCACCGGATGCGTACAGAAAGGATGCCAACTGCAGGTAGTAGGGTCCTGAGGCCTCCATGACATAGGTTCGATCAACGGTGTACTGCCGTATAAGTTTCTTAAAGCCCTGAAGGCTATTGGCCAGGTTAAGGGAAAGGTTGACCCCCTCTTTGGATAGGCCAAAAACATCAAAGGTTTGCTTTGAAACATCAATACCAATATATTTGTACATGATAATTTGTTTTGTGGCAAGAGAGTGATTGTCTTCCTATCAATCCTACATACAGGCTCATGGCCTACTGAACTGTCCAGGATGGCAATCAGGGGTGGGGGCTAGCATTTCGAACGGTCTCTAAGGACAAATGACGTATAATAGCATAATCCCACCCCTATTCTTGCCAGATTAATTAGAACAAAGTAAGTAAATAGTTAGATTAACTATTTTGCGACAAACATAGGATGACGTGGAGCTTTTTACAAACAGAGAGTTCTTCACATAGGCGGTGCAGCCGCCTATGTGAAGAACTCCTTACCCCAACTACCTGTTGTCATTCCGAACGCAGCGAGGAATCTAAAAAAAGTGTATCTCTGATTTTTATTCGGGATGTTATTTACTTCAAATTACCTATGAGCAGGGAGTGCTGAGGAAAAATCTTTTAGTAAACCCTTAGTCTGAAAAATGTGAGGGAATTAGCTTAAAGCTGGATATAGCCTCAGCAGTTCTTTTTGCGTTAGCTAAGTGTATGATCTTATCTGATTTGGTAGGTGAGATTATTGGGATTGTGTTCATCCCACAGACTGGTGTAGGTAAGTTTAAGATGGGGCAGCAAGTCAATATACTTCTTGATGGTTATCCATTTTTTCTGAATATTTTTTTGATATAGCTTCTCGCATTAGTATCCGGTGCTTATTTAGAATGATTCTTAAATTAGGGTATTCGGTATCAGAATACCAAAATAGACCTAATTTTGCATCAAATTGAATAAAGATGCATACTTATTTCTATCCTGCAGATAGTTTATTCACCACCACCGAGAACTATCCCGAGACTTTGGATGTGTTTGTACGTCAGGGCTTTGCCCAGCTTGCCGATGCCGAAAAGCGAGCTAGCTTCGGCAAGGCCTTGCGCCTTGATATTGCTTTGAGCATGCGTCAGATTGACTATGATGCTTTTGAAAAACTGTTGTTAGCTGCAATTGAGGGACATGCCAATAACAAACAAATCACCGATTCCTCACGCCTAATCCGTGTCAAAGGACTGCTCCCTTGTCCGGTTCGTATTCCTTTGCAGGAAAAGTTAGAGCTATTTATTGAGTCATGTGCTGTGGAAGGCATACAGCTTGATGCACAGATGAAAGCAGCTTCTATGGGCTTAGACTGGATCAGCTCGGAAGTGGAAGCTGCCACAACGGCGGATGAGTTAGACGATATATATATGTCGGCCGGTTTTGATATGTTTTTTGAAGAACGATTCTTTAAGCGTTTTACCCGTGATGGGAGCTTTGTGAATCCTATTTCCTGGGATCGTATCAATCCATTGTTTCATAATGATAAGATTGATTTGCGCGATCCCGAAGGGAAGCACGGTATAGTGGCGGTTGTGCCGGCAGTTTTTTTGGTTAATACCGATATGCTCGACGGTCGTCCGATACCCGATAGCTGGCTTTCTCTTTGTGATCCAATGTACGAGCGAAGCATTAGCCTTCCGGTATCCGACTTCGACTTGTTTAATGCTATATTGCTGACTATGAAGCAGCGCTATGGCGATAGCTCGGTGGCAGCGCTTGGCCGGAATATGCTAAAAAGTCTTCATCCGGCGCAGATGGTACGCTCCGAGCGTCAAAAAACTGAAAAGCCTGCCATCACTATCATGCCCAACTTCTTCACACAAATGGTGCGTGAAGGCAGCCGCATGAAAGCCGTTTGGCCAAACGATGGCGCTATCATCAGTCCGGTATTTATGATAGGAAAAAAAGCGAAAGGTGCAACTATGCAAGCCGTAGCAGATTTTTTTGCCGGAAAAGAGGTAGCTGAGATATTATCCCATCAGGGATTGTTTCCCAGCCTGCATCCCGAACTAGATAACAGACTTCCTAACACACATCAATTTATGTGGCTTGGATGGGATTATATCCTGAATCATAACCTGAATCAGGAGTTTGATGCCTGTCAGAAACTGTTTGACGAAGCACAGCTCAGATAATTGACTTTAGTTCATCACGAAAGAAAATAAAAATGAATTTAATTACTATATCCGGTCCCCCTTCTTCAGGTAAGACAGCCGTTACTATAAAAACTGCTGAGACCTTGATGCAGCGCGGCGTGAAGGTAGGTGCTGTCAAGTTCGACTGCCTGTACACCGATGATGATGTGCTGTATCAAAGAGCTGGCATACCGGTTAAGAAAGGGTTATCCGGTTCATTATGCCCCGACCATTATTTTGTCTCTAATATAGAAGCCGTATTAGACTGGGGCTTAAAAGAGAATTTCGATCTGCTTATCTCCGAAAGTGCAGGACTATGCAACCGGTGTTCACCCTATATCAAAGATATCAAAGCAATATGTGTGATAGATAACCTCAGCGGGATCAACACACCAAGAAAGATCGGTCCTATGTTGCGTATGGCCGACATAGTCGTGATCACTAAGGGCGACATAGTGTCGCAAGCCGAACGCGAAGTGTTTGCCTCCCGCGTGAATGCTGTCAATCCTACTGCTATCGTCATGCATATCAACGGGCTCACCGGACAAGGTGCCTATGAGCTGAGCACGCTCTTATATGACGAGAAAGTGCATATTGATTCGTTAAAAGGCAGGAAGCTACGGTTTTCAATGCCCTCGGCACTTTGTTCCTATTGCTTAGGCGAAACACGTATTGGAGAATCCTATCAAATGGGTAATGTGCGTAAAATTAATCTGGACGAGAAATAATATGGTAAGTACATCATTCTTAATACAAAGCAGTTTATCGGACTTATTGGAAAAATATCCCTATCTGCATGCGTTCTTTGAAGGACAAGCATTTGCAATTGAGGACAGAATGCATCAAACCCTTCAGCAAATCTTGTCGGGTATTGACGAGGAAGCATCTGAAGATAGTGCCTTTGATGCGACTACTTTTTTGTTGCAACTGAAGGAGTATATCGAACAGATGCAAGAGTTTTTGGGAGAAGACCAGCATAGACTCAATAGCATCAGTATATTGCCGGGCACTGATAAGTCGGGCATCTCTGAACAGTTTGAAGTCGTTGAACTGCATAAGAGTACTATTACCAGTATTGTTGGTCCTACAGGTTCGGGAAAAAGTCGTTTATTGGCTGATATTGAATGGGTAGCACGCGCCGATACACCTACCGGAAGAACTATATTAGTAAACGGCGAACTGCCCTCAACCGATTGGCGCTTCGCCTCAGCTAGAAAATTAGTGGCTCAGCTATCACAAAATATGAACTTTGTGATGGACCTTCAGGTGCAGGAGTTTTTAGAACTGCATGCAAGAAGCCGTATGGTAGCTGATGAACAAACGGTCATAAAAAAGATCATTGATGCAGCTAATGATCTGGCCGGCGAAAAGTTTGAACCACAAACACCTATTACCTCATTGAGCGGCGGACAAAGCCGTGCATTGATGATAGCCGATACGGCTATACTCAGCACAAGCCCGGTGGTTTTGATAGACGAAATAGAAAATGCAGGTATTGATCGTAAAAGAGCATTGCAACTATTGATAGGTGAAGAAAAAGTAGTGCTGATGGCAACACACGATCCTATTTTAGCGTTGATGGCCGACCAACGGATAGTCATCAAAAACGGTGGAATACATAAGGTGTTGAAAACCTCACAAGAAGAAAAAAATATGCTCGTGGTGTTAGAAGAAGCCGACCGAAAACTACAGCATTTGCGTACTAAGCTTCGTTCAGGAGAACAGTTACAAAGAATATAAATCAAAAAAAATAAAACATATGGCACACGATGGATGTACCGGAACTTTTGCCAACGGACAAATGGTTGTGGACAAAGTCCGACAAATGGGATTTTACGATCAGTATCTTCCTATGGCATTTGAAATTATTTGCGAGAACTGTAGCAATACTTTTGAGATGGAACAGTTTGAAACTCACTGCCCACATTGTGATATGGTGTATGGAGTAACGCCTTGTCATGCGTTCGACCCGACTAATATTATGGCGGCTGGTGTAGGATACTAACGAACTCATATACGCATAGAACTTTGAAGGGAGCTAAGCTAAAACAGAAGAGAAAACCTAACAACAAAAAATGGAAGTGGATCCATAAATGGTTTTCGCTCTGGTTAGGATTCATAGTGATTGTGTGGGCTTTGTCGGGCATAGTGCTCAATCACAGGAAGCTGGTATCAAATATTGAACTGAAGCGCTCCTGGATGCCACCAGCATATCATTTTAAAAACTGGAATAATTCGGCAGTGAAAGGCGGCTGTCTGATAGCACCTGATAGCCTGTTGCTATTCGGGAATATTGGTATTTGGCTCACCGATGAAGGCTTTAGTACGTATCTGCCCTTTATGGAAGGTCTCCCGAAAGGTATGGACAATCGTAGGGTGGCGGCAATGGTTCTTACACCCGAAAAAAATCTGTACGCAGCTACTCAAACCGGGCTTTATCTATGGGAGGGCGAACTAAATAAATGGTATAAGCTGCTGCTGCCGCTAAAAGATGAACGTATCACGGATTTACGCCTGAAAGACGGAAAATTGGTAGTGTTGGGACGCTCAGAAGTATATCTTGCCACAAGCACCCATAAAATACCCGATTTTAACCAACTTATCTTGCCTGCTGCCGTGAACGATGACGGTAAAATAGGACTGTTTCGTACCCTTTGGGTGCTGCACAGCGGCGAGTTATGGGGGATAGCAGGACGAGTAATCGTTGATATAATGGCGCTGTCCCTGATATTTTTTGCGCTGACGGGATATGTGTATTTCTTCTTTCCGAAATGGATCAGAAGCAGAAAGAAACGCGATCAAGATGTCAAAAAGATTGTCACCGTAAACCGATTTGCAGTAAAATGGCATAAAAAGTTAGGTATATGGTTGGTCTTCTTCCTGTTGATTACCAGCTTAACAGGTATTTTTCTTCGTCCGCCACTGCTGATCCCTATTGCACATAGCCGCATCGCACGGATACCTTATTCATTGCTTGACAATCCAAACACATGGGAAGATAAGCTGCGCGCTATCTACTGGAATCAGCAGTTGAATCACTGGCTTATTGCTACCGATGATGGTCTTTATTTTTGTGATGAAGCATTTCAAACCGCCCCGCAGCCATTTGCCGAGCAGCCTCCCGTATCACTGATGGGTATCAATGTATTGGAGTACAATGAGCAAGGTGAATATCTGATTGGTAGTTTTAACGGACTTTTTCGTTGGAATCCAATTACATCAACAATTATAGACGGTATCACAGGCGAGCTTAGCGAAAAGAAAACCAATGCAGCCTCTCCCATAGGAAGACATATGATTGCAGGCAGAGTAGCCACAGCGTCTCAAACTTTAGTGTTCGATTACAACACAGGTCTGCTTGATGCCGAAATTCCTATGCCTGAGGAAATAGCCGGACTACCAATGCCACTCTGGAATCTGGCTTTAGAGATACATACCGGCCGTATCGTGCAGGACCTCATAGGTATAGGCTATATCTTCATAGTACCACTTTTTGGAATAACCGTTATCTTGATCTTAGTAAGCGGCCTGATCATTTATCTGCGAAGACGGTAAATGTTATTTAGATTGAATATAAAATGCAGTAAAAGAGTATGTTAAGATTAAATTGTGGACTGTGTTTTGAATGTAAAATTGTATGTTTGTTTTCATAATGGAAAGCAATTGCTCCATTGCTTAAATATAGTACATGAAAAGACTGATTGCAAGTTTAATTCCTCCTCCGCAATGGCGTGTAGCCGTGGTAGTTATGATGGGTGCTATTGCAGGACTGATAGCTTATGCGGCATACTCCAGCAAAGCAGTATCATATCTTTCGGATGCGCCAGAGACTTGTGTAAACTGCCATATTATGGCACCGCAGTATGCCAGTTGGCAACATAGCTCACATCGTGAGTATGCCAATTGCAACGATTGCCATGTGCCGCAGGATAATATTTTCCGTACGTATTATTTCAAAGCTATGGATGGTGCACGTCATGCTACTGTCTTTACCCTTAGGTTAGAGCCTCAGAATATTTTCATTAAAAAAGCTGGTATTGGCGTTGTTCAGGAAAACTGTATCCGTTGTCATGAGCAGCTTATCACTGATGCCCGTCTGTTAGTTCAGACAGAGACTTACCACCATCAGTTTACCGATCGTTTGTGTTGGGATTGTCATAGGGAGGTACCACATGGAAGGGTTAAGAGTTTATCAAGTACTCCATATGCCAGAGTTCCCTTGCCTGGATCACCTGTACCGGAATGGCTTCATCGGTTTATAAAAGAATAAAAAATAAATAATTAAGAACGAACTATGGGAAACAATAAAGAGAGAAAATCTAATCCTTGGGTGAACTGGGTCTTGTTTGGCGGTACGATGGGTATAGTGTTTTTGTTGGGGCTTTTAGTCGCCTCTATCACAGAGCGTCGGGCAGAAGCTATTTTTGCCTATCAGCCTAAAGTTGCACTAAATGAGTTTGAACCCCGTAACGAGGTCTGGGGTAAGAATTACCCATGGGAGTATGAATCGTATCGCAAAACCCGTGAGACTGATTTCAGTACTCCTCACGGTGGAAATGCGATGAAGGATATGTTGGGTGAAAGTCCTGAGATGGTGATCTTATGGGCTGGCTATCCGTTTTCAAAAGACTATAACCAAGGTCGAGGTCACTCGTACGCAATAGAAGATGTGTGGAATACCTTACGAACCGGTGGACCGAAAACACCTGATGTAGGAATGCCAAGCACCTGCTGGACGTGTAAAGGACCGGATGTGCCACGATTGATGAACCAGATGGGAGTGACCGAATTCTATAATACTACATGGGCAGCACTCGGACCGGAGGTCGTCAATCCTATTGGTTGTGCCGATTGCCACGATCCTAAAACGATGGACCTGACAATCACACGACCAGCGCTGATAGAAGCTATGGAGCTTAGGGGAGACGATATAACACAGGCTACTCACCAGCAAATGCGCTCATTGGTTTGTGCACAATGCCATGTGGAATATTATTTCGACCAAGACAGACCCGGAGCCGAAGGGGCTAACTACCTTACATTTCCTTGGGTCAATGGGTTTCAACCCGAAGATATGTTGAAGTATTATGATGATATCGCATTCTCCGATTGGACACACGCACTCAGCAGAACACCTATGATTAAAGCACAGCACCCTGATTATGAGGTATATATGACTGGTATTCATGCCGAAAGAGGTGTAGCATGCGCCGATTGCCATATGCCCTACATAAGCGAAGGAGGACTGAAATATTCAAACCACCATGTAACATCGCCCCTGAAATATATATCGCAGGCATGTCAAACATGTCACAGAGAAAGTGAATCAACACTGATGAAAAACGTCATTGACAGGCAAAATAAAGTGTTAGAATTGCGGGCTAAGGCTGAAAACTTACTCACCCGCGCACATATAGAGGCAAAAGCGGCATGGGATGCAGGAGCTACTGAAAGTGAGATGAAAGAAATATTGTACGATATCCGTGCTGGTCAATGGTTTTGGGACTATGTAGCCGCTTCACACGGCGGTTCATTTCATTCGCCACTTGAAAGCGCAAGAGTGATGGGAAAAGCAATAGACTATGCTCAGGAAGCACGGATAAAACTTGGACGACTGTTAGCACTAAAAGGAAAAGTAATGGCAATTCCTTATCCCGATATTTCCACTAAGGAAAAAGCACAAGAATATATTGGTTTGCCTATGAAGGAGTTGGAACAGGAAAAACAATACTTCCTCAAAGAAATTGTCCCGGTATGGAAAAAACAAGCTACAGAACGCGAAGCAAGCTATGACCTAAAACCCTGATTTAGAATAAGACAAAAATCTTTGACTTGATAAATTGACTTGATCTAAAAAAACTGAATAAAGCAGCAGATAAATCAGGCCATACCGTATTCGGTAAGTGCCTTAAAGCAAATAAGCCAAGACAGGCTATCACGGTTCAAGGTATTGCTGACAACTCTTTGAAAAATAGAAACATCTTTTGTTTTATAGTGTCTCTGAGTTTGCGAAAGGTATCCGCATCAGTCTCAAAACGAAGCTTTTTATCCAATGTCGGAAAGTAAATTTTCCTGACTTGTGAAGCTTGTTCAATCAACCATTGGGGTATATGAACCTCAGCTTGCTCGCATAGGATCAGAAGATAGTCCAAATGCTGGTCCCTCCACTTTTCAACATGTTGAGGTGCCCTTTTGCTGCTCTTGATAAACGATTCATACAGCAGTTGATCGGTTGACAGATGTATCTCGGATAGCGGCCTTGTTCCTGCAGTGATAATATTCAATTGAGGGTGGAAAGAACCTAAGAAACCCTCAGACAGGCGACTGCGAAACGCATCTTCTAATGAAAGGAGTAAGATAGTCATGTTCAAAATTACAGGTTTTTTTGAGAGAAATCATATTCCCAAACCTAATAAATCTATTGGATTTTGAAATGCATTCAGCTATTTGATTCGGTATCCTTAGCCTATTTGCCTATTTTTGTGCGGTGAAAAATATGGAGAAATATCTTACATCAGAACTATTTACCCTAATCTCATCCGTATGTAGGGATATGGATGTAAGGTGTTATGTCATTGGAGGTTATGTCCGTGATATGCTTGTGGGCAGAGCTTCTAAAGATGTGGATATAGTAGTAGAAGGGGATGGACTGAAGGTAGCTGAAGCCATAGCCCTGAGATTAGGTAAAGGTACAGAAGCCAAGTTTTATGGTCAGTTTGGAACGGCTATGATACGCTATGGCGAGTTTGTGATTGAATTTGTAGGAGCACGCAAAGAATCTTATCAGATTAGCAGTCGTAAGCCTACAGTCAGTGCTGGCAGTCTGGAAGACGATCAGAAACGACGTGACTTTACTATCAATGCTCTGGCAATAAGCCTAAACACACAGGATTATGGCACTCTTATAGATCCTTTCAACGGACTTAAAGACTTGTCGAACAAGCGAATACGTACACCTTTAGACGCCAATATTACCTATTCGGATGATCCGTTGCGGATGATGCGTGCCATACGCTTTGCAGCTCAATTGGGGTTCAAGATAGAATTAGCCTCATTAGAAGCTATCAAAAGGAATAAAGAACGCCTGGAGATAGTATCTAAAGAGCGGATTACCGATGAGTTGAATAAGATTATTATGACAGACAAACCTTCCGTGGGATTTCACTTGCTTTATGATACCGGTTTGTTAGAAGTGTTTTTCCCGCAAATGGCGGCGTTGAGAGAACGTGAGACTATAGACGGCAAAAGCCATAAAGATAATTTCTACCATACCACTGAGGTGCTCGACAATCTGTCGCGTGTAAGCGATGACCTTTGGTTGCGATGGGCTGCCATATTGCACGATATTGCCAAGCCGGCTACAAAAAGGTTCGACCCCCAGCTCGGCTGGACCTTCCACGGGCATGAGTTCAGAGGAGCAAAAATGGTACCCGGTATCTTCAAACAGTTGAAGCTGCCTTTAGGCGACCCCATGAAATTTGTACAAAAAATGGTGCTCCTGCATCTTAGGCCTATAGTACTCTCGCAGGAAATAGTTACCGACTCGGCTATACGACGGCTGCTCTTCGATGCAGGAGATGACATAGATTCGCTCATGCTACTGTGCCAAGCTGATGTGACAACAAAAAACGAATATAAGATCAGGAAATATCGTGAAAACTTTGAGTTGGTACGAAAAAAATTACAAGAGATAGAAGAAAAAGACCGCATCCGAAACTGGCAACCGCCTATAAGTGGTGATATGATCATGGAGGTCTTTGGACTTAAACCGGGAAAAGAAGTAGGCGCTGTAAAAACGGCTATACGCGAAGCTATATTGGATGGAGTGATAGCCAATGACTTCGACCAGGCATATGAGTTTATGAAAGAGTCAGGCAAAAAAATGGGACTTAAAAAAGTTAAAGAGGTAAAGCCCGACAATAAAGTAAATAACGAGCCCACACCACTCTAAAATCTCTACCTCCATGCCGTCGAAACAAAAAAAACTGATAGTGATAGCCGGCCCTACCGCATCAGGGAAAACTCAAATAGCCATTCAACTGGCAATGGAATTACAGACCGAAATTTTATCTGCCGATAGCCGCCAGTTTTATAAGGAGATGCGGATAGGAACAGCGTCCCCCACACAAGAACAGCTACAGACGGTACCCCACCATTTTATCGGACATATCAGTATTCATCAGCCATATAATGTGGCGCAATACGAAACACAAGCCTTAGAAAAATTAAAGGCCTTGTTTCTAACGCACGATGAAGTGATACTGACCGGCGGATCGGGTTTGTTTATTGATGCAGTATGCATAGGTATGGATACTATGCCGGAAATATCTGATGAGGTACGGTCACAAGTAAATGAACTTTATCAGCAATCGGGCTTGAAAGGGTTGCAGGATTTAGTACAACAATATGATTCAGAGTATTTTAAATTAGTTGATACACGGAATCCACGCCGTTTGCAAAGGGCGTTGGAAGTTTATTTTCAAACGGGTAAGCCAATGAGTTTTTACAGGAAACGACAAACACAATCACGACCGTTTGAAGTGTTATGGATAGGTCTTCAGCCCGAGCCGGTTGTGCTGGAAAACAGGATCAGGCTTAGGACAGAGAAAATGTTGGCCGAAGGATGGATGGAGGAAGCCCGGCAACTGTTTCCCTATAGGCATTTGAATGCGTTGAACACAGTAGGATACAAAGAGCTGTTTGAATATATGGAAGGAAAATACGATTTGGAGGCAACGGTAGAATATATCAAGCTGCACACTCGCCAATATGCCAAACGTCAGCGTACCTGGTTCAGAAAGAACAAAAATTATCACTGGTTCGACCCGGCGAAACACTATCTTCTTTTTGACTATGTCAAAAGTGTGCTTTAGTATGGATTTCTGATAGGAATCAAGTATGCACTCACCTAAATCCCTATCCCTTCTTTAAAAATCATTCCTTTGTTGTTTCTCCCGTCAACCACTATATGCAAAGGCTGTTGAAACCGGATATGACGTATAAACTGGTCTTCATATTCAGTCTGAAAGCTATCCAAATAACTTACATCATACCATCCGTCATTGAGAAACGGGTTGATGGTGAAATATCCTACCCCGAAGGAAGTCAGATTCTGGAAAAAATGTGTTCCCTGACTGGGGTCTATCCGATAATTTTTCAATCCTGCTTCCACTATGACACGTGCAGCCGATATTTGAGGCCATTTAACCGGTATCCCAAGCCATGGATCGGATGAACCCCAGCGCCCTGGGCCTATCAATACATAGTTTCTGGCCTGGCTCATCATACTTGCGTTGAGTACTCCTATCTGCTCGGCTATCTGACGGGTCTTGGCCGGATTAAAGCTGTCAGGCTTCACATATATGATGTCGCAGATATCGGTTAGCACACCATTGCCTAAGGCACGGAATGATTTGATGATCGTATGTTCATCCGGTATGTGATGATTGTTTTTCAGTTCTACCGTCTCGCTCAGATTGGCGACAGGTCTTATTTGCAGCATATAGAACAGGCGCGGAGCTCCCATAGGCTGGTTTAGTTTGACGGCAAACTCTATCTCTATGGGCTTGCCCATCTCTTTCTGTCCTATCTCTAAGATACGTTGAAGGATCTCGGATAAAGGGAAGGTGTTGTATTTGAGAATATGTGCAAAAGTCACCAGTTTTTTGCCATCCAAATGGTACCCATCACGCAGCATATTATTATGGTAGTCGTAGGTTGAACAGATAAGCCTTAGAGCACCATCCGCATCTGCATCATTTAAAGTAAGCTGCAAGAGATTAGCTGCATCATCGGTAGATATTTTAAAACTTTCGGGATTAAGGTCTAATGCGTAAAACTGCTTTTGTGTGTCGCGCAACGCTAGATCAGGCTGACTGGTTTGTAAAACTTTCTTAGGAAATTTTGGTGAGAAGCGTAGGGTTTGACCTCCATCTACTATATACTTCCCTAATCCTAATGCGATATTGGCTATCCCTTCCTCGGGTTTCTCAGGACCTATAGGATAAAAATTGATTGAACGGGCAACACCTGAAATAGCCGGATAATAATGTGTGTGATAATTAGTGCCGCATACTTCTTGAAGCACTATAGCCATTTTCTCTTCGTCTATCACATTTTTTGTTGCCATCATATAAGCTTTGCTGTTTTGATAAAATGCCGAAGCATACACACTTTTGATAGCTTGTTCCAACAGCCGGTACATAGTTTTTTCGTCGTTTTCCACAAAAGGGATCATATAAGTGCTGTAAATACCTGCAAATGGCTGATAGTGTGAGTCCTCCAAAAGGCTTGAAGAGCGTATTGCCAATGGCCGCCTTGTGAAGGCAATGAGGGTGGATAGATCGTCTTTGATACGAAACGGGAGTTGAGCTTCTACAAAATATTTCAACAGTTCTTCATCACTCAGCGAGTCGGATAAGGCAACAGGATAGAGATTGTTCTCCTCCATAAATTCATCAAAGATATCTGTACATAAAACTACTGTACGCGGTATTCCTATAGTGATTCCTTCATAACTGTCGTGTAGCTTATTGCGTTTGATAAGCGAATCTAAAAATGCCAGTCCACGTGCTTTCCCTCCAATAGAACCTTGCCCGATACGGCTGAAAGAAGCATACTCGTCATAACTTTTTCGATTGAACTCGGCTATCACACCCCGAGCCTTGTTGCGACGGAAATTAGCTATGGCATCAAACACAAAGCGCTTCACATCACTGCTATCACCAAAATCTTCAGGGGTGAATTGCTTGAAAAGATCGGCAAGAGGAAATAGTGCCCTGGCCCTAAGCCATTTAGATAGATGGTTGCGTTCAATATGATATTGCAACGAATCGTTGGGAACCTGAAAGATCTTCTCCTGCAAGTCTTTTAAATCTCTGGCACGCATCACCTCCATATTGGAAGACGGGTCTTTGAAGACAAAATCGCCAAAAGCAAAGTATTCCATAATAAACCTTTGCAGTTCCATCGAAAGACTTTTAGAGTTTTTATTGATAAACCCAACCTTGATCTGTTTGGCTGTTTCCTCATTCTCAGCTTCTGACGATTGTAGCAGCAGAGGCAAGTATTTATCGTTTTTTTTCACTACCCTGCACAACCGGATACCGGCCTGATCATCAGGCTTTCCTTCGCGCTCATACGAAATATCTGATATGATACCTAAAATGTTTTGTTTGTATTTCTTATATAAGCTGATGGCCTCCTCATAGGTGGTAGCCAATAATATCTTAGGCCTGCCACGCATTCTAAGGGTTTTCTGGTGTTCGTTCAGCCCTTCGGTCATAAACGATTTCGACTGCTTGAAGATGATCTTATATATATTGGGCAGATAACTGCTATAAAAGCGTACCGAATCTTCTACCAAAATAATGCATTGCACCCCTACCTCTATTATGTCGTGATCGGCGTTCATCTTATCTTCTATCAGCTTGATGATAGCTAATAAAATATCGGTATTCCCAAGCCAGTTAAACACATAATCAACCGAGCGGAGTTCTTTTCTGTCCATCTTTAAAGCTAACTCCCGCGAAAGAGGTGCCAGTACTACAATAGGGATGGATTCTTGAGTGGCTTTAAGCTTTTCGGCTAACTGATATGTTTGCTTTTCCTGAGAGCTTAACATGATGATGATCAGGTCAACACTTTCTTGATCTAACATATCGAATGCTTCTTTTTCAGAGCTTGCCAATAAAAAAATAGGGGGATAGCGCAAGTTAAGCGAAACATATTCATTGAAGATCTGTTCATCTACCCGACCATCTTCCTCAAGCATGAATGCATCATATACTGAAGAGATCAACAGTACATGATAAATACGGTTTTTCATCAGGCTGATAAATGAAGTATCCGTAAACAAATAGTTGCGCGGATGGATATTATGCTCTGGCAGACTCATCAGTAAGTTTTTTGGTCGAACAAAAATAGGTGAACCAGACGGCAATACAAATTTTTCTTAGATGATTTCGTACAAACTCAGCTTGAAAAGTAGGGAATGAAGTATTTTTGAACCCGGTTTTTATGATAACCGATAGTTTTGAGGTCGTATCACAAAAAATAGTAGATTAAGCGGGTTTTGTCAAACAATTTCAATCCAATCTGGTTTATAATATCGAAACAATTCAGATTAGCTTGGAAGTAGCTGTCTAATGTAAATTTTAATTCGTCATTGAAGAAAAAGAATCAGGATCAGATGCATGATCTGACTTCCGGCAAGGTTGGCAGGCAGATACTCAGGTTTACCATTCCAATGTTGATAGGCAATGTCTTTCAACAATTATATAATGTGGTTGACAGCATTGTAATAGGTAAGTTTCTTGGGAATGAAGCATTGGCGGCTGTGGGTGCCAGTTTCCCTATGATCTTTACCCTTATCTCAATGATCATCGGCCTTACCTCGGGTGGCACTATCATTATTGCTCAGTTTTTTGGAGCTAAGAACATGGACCAGCTTCGCCGTACTATAGATACCTTGTATATCTTTCTATTTGTGTCCTCATTCTTTTTATCTGTAGCAGGCACTCTAATCAGTCCATCACTTTTTAGGTTGATCGATCTTCCAGAAGAAGTTATACCAGAGGCTGTCCGTTATTTTAATATCAACGCATGGGGATTTTTGTTCCTGTTTGGTTTTCAGGGCACTACCTCTATATTGCGGGGTATGGGCGATTCCAAGACACCGCTTTATTTTTTGATAGTAGCTACTGTGGTTAACACTATTTTAGACATACTGTTTGTGGTAGGTTTTGGTTGGGGCATCGAAGGTGCTGCCATAGCCACTGTGATAGCCCAGGCAGGTGCGTTTATCAGTCTGATATATTATTTGCACCGAACAAATCCGTTTCTTCGGTTTACACCTCTTAGCATGCGTTTCAACAAAGCTATCTTTTGGCGAAGTGTTCAAATTGGATTGCCAACCGGGTTTCAGCAGACATTTGTTGCAGTAGGTATGCTGGCACTCTACCGGGTAGTGAATATGTTTGGCACTACTGTTATAGCGGCATACGCCGTAGCCATGCGCATCGACTCCTTTGCCAGCCTGCCGGCTATGAATTTTGCTACCGCTTTATCATCTTTTGTTGGTCAGAATATTGGAGCTAACAAACCTGACAGGGTAAAATCGGGATTGATGGCAACCTTAAAAATGACTTCATTAACATCGGTAGGCGTAACTATAGTAGCATGGCTGTTTGCCGAGCCCATCATGCGACTGTTTACCAATGATGCAGGTGTGGTAGCAGCCGGTAAAGACTATTTATATATCGTCAGTGCATTCTATATCATTTTCTCTTCTATGTTTGTACTGAATGGAGTGTTGAGAGGAGCCGGAGATACCATAGTGCCTATGTTTGTTACCTTGATTTCCTTATGGATAGTACGTGTGCCTATATCGTACGTGCTGGCCCAAAAAATTGGTCCTATCGGGATTTGGTGGGGAATACCCATCGCATGGAGCATAGGAGCACTGTTTGCCTATTTGTATTTCAGAACAGGTAAATGGAAAACCCGTAAAGTGATAAGTGATCTGTAAGCCTGTGTCAGGTATCCATGCTTTTCTTAATTTTGCCATTACCAAAAGCTGGAAAATATTTTGCAAGACATACTCTGATAGTAATAAAGAGTGTAAACCCTTGAAAATAGATATGAGAGGATATAATCAAATCTTTTTAACCGGCTTATGATCAGTATATTATTATGTTGTTGATAAAACCTGTATTTATGAATAAGATTGTAATCACATTAATAAGTTTATTGCTTATGACATCTTCGTGTACACAGCAGAAGAAAATTCAATATCCTGAAACTAAACGAGAAAATCAGCTAGATATTTATTTTGGTCAGGAAGTGGCTGATCCCTACCGATGGTTGGAAGATGATAACTCGGCAGAGACAGCTGAATGGGTTGATGCACAGAATCATATCACACAAGACTATCTTGCCGCTATTCCGTTTCGCGATGAATTAAAGCAACGGTTTGAAACCATCTGGAATTATCCACGACTTGGCGTTCCGTTCAAGAAAGGAGGTCATTATTTCTTTTTTAAAAATGATGGCCTTCAAAACCAGAGTGTTTTATATATGCAAGAAAGCCTTGAGGATGAACCTCAGCTCTTGCTCGATCCAAACTTATTTTCATCCGATGGAACTATTGCCTTAGGTACTGTCAGCCCCTCACCCAATGGGAAATATCTGGCGTATTCAATTAGCAGAGGAGGTAGCGACTGGAATGAAATAGTCGTCATGGATATAGCCACAGCTCAGATGCTTGAGGATACCGTCCGTTGGGTTAAGTTCTCGGGTATCACATGGTATGAGAATGGATTCTACTACAGTGCGTATGATGCCCCAGCCGAAGGACAGGCACTCTCAGGCAGCAACGAGTTTCATAAGGTTTATTATCACCGGTTAGGGACGACCCAACAAGAGGATACCATCATTTTTCAGGATCAGAAAAACCCAAAACGAAACTTCTATGCATCTGTCACCGATGATGAAGTATATCTGATTATCAGCGAATCGCAATCAACCAGCGGAAATGCATTATACGCTCGCTTAGCCAACAAGCCCAAGACAGCATTTACACAGATAGCTCAAGGATTTGATTACGACTATTATGTAATTGATCATATAGATGGAAAACTATTGGTTCAAACAACCAATGGAGCACCCAAAAAACAACTGGTATTGATTGACCCGCTCCATCCACAAAAAGAACATTGGAAAGTGGTCATACCCGAAAGTGAGAACGTATTAGGATCTGTAAGTCTTATAGGCAATTATATATATGCTGAATACTTAGAAGACGCTAACAGTAAAGGCTACTTCTTTGATTATGAAGGCAATATGAAACATCAATTGGAGTTGCCTACATTAGGTACTATCATTGGATTTAATGGTGATAAAGGGGAGTCTATAGCATTTTTTGGCTTTACCTCCTTTACTTTTCCATCTACTATTTATCAGTACGACCTGAAAACACATACATCCAAACTGTATTCGGCAAGCGAAGTAGACTTTGATCCCGATACTTTTGCGACTGAACAGCTTTTCTTTGAAAGCAAGGATGGAACCCGTATTCCAATGTTCATCACCTATAAAAAGGGCATGGTGAAAAATGGAAAAAACCCTGTCTTACTTTATGGCTATGGCGGGTTCAATATTAGCCTGACACCCTCATTCAGTGTTTCCAGACTGCCCTTTTTAGAGCAGGGTGGTTTGTATGTCTCAGTCAATCTTCGTGGAGGAGGTGAGTATGGAAAAGAATGGCATCAGGCCGGGCAACAGTTCAACAAACAAAATGTGTTCGACGATTTTATTGCAGCAGCTGAATATTTGATTGACAATGAATACACACAGGCAGAAAAAATTGCCATTATGGGAGGATCAAATGGCGGACTATTGGTAGGTGCCTGCATGACCCAACGACCTGAGCTTTTCAAAGTGGCAATCCCTATAGTAGGAGTGCTGGATATGCTTAGGTATCAGAATTTTACTATTGGATGGGCATGGGCAACCGACTATGGCCGCAGCGACGACAACGAGGAAATGTTTCGCTATCTGTTGACCTATTCGCCTTTGCATAATATCAGAGAAGGAGTTGAATATCCCGCTACCCTCGCTATCACTGCCGACCATGATGATCGTGTGGTGCCAGCTCATACATTTAAGTTTATGGCCGAGCTACAGGCAAAACATCAAGGTGGAAATCCTGTGTTGGTTCGCATTGAAACACAAGCAGGTCATGGAGCTGGTAAACCCACATCAAAACTCATAGAGGAAAATACCGATATGTATAGCTTTATCATGTATAACTTAGGGATGCATCCTGAGTTTAAAAAATGATATAGCCGGTTGTAGTCATTGGAAATCAGAAAAATAGCTTATATCGATTTTGTCGGCATGGACTATTGAGATGATATTAGTCGGGTAGAAATATTTCTTCACGCTCTACTACTCCGTATTGGTAGTGAAGGGTTTTAATATGCCGGCCTTCAAAATCGTAATATTCTTCTGGCCCATGCTTCAGGTTCTGATGATAATGGATGATGCGTGAGAGCTTGCCATTGGATGAGTACCCTTTTTGTATTCCATCACCCATATTAAATTCAGCTTTGCCCACTATGATGCCGTCTTGATCATAAAACAGCCAGATGCCATGCATCCATCCCTGCACATAATCACCTTCTAACATCAACTGACCGGATTCGTAAAACCGTTGATACCCACCATCCAGGGTGTCGTTGCGATATTTTTCCACTGCTATCAGATCGCCATATACGCTATAATAGGAAGCAGTGCTATCCATGAGCCCATTGCGATAAAGTATGACCGACTGTTTCTGACCGCTTTCGTGATACCGTATTTGAAGGCCATCCAAGATATTATGCGAATATTCCGACTCCATCTGTTTCATGCCGTTGGGATAATACCACTCGCAACGCCCATGAAGTTGACCGGCTTCATCAAAGCGGAGGATGGATGCTAACTTGCCGTTTTCATGAAAAGTCTTTTTCATCCCTGACTGACAAGCTGTAATATATGCCATCAAAAGAATGAGTTGAAAATATGAGATTAGCTTTTCCATCTTTTAGGTCTAAGGCATAGTTTATCTGATGACCGGCTTGAGGAAGTAGTTGTGATACTTATAAATATTCCACAATATGTTTTCAGCTCCTTTGTTGTTTTCAGGTGGTGGAAACAGATAGCTTGTTTGCAATAGTTGCAGCGGATAATGATGCAGGCAGCGGTAAAAATCGGGCCCAAACTGTTGCAATGCCGATAGGAAATACCATCCTAGATCGAAGCCTTCAAAGGCATAGGAATCAGGATCGGTTTGATGCTTTAACCGAAAATTATGGATGAAAAACTGAGTTTCCATTGCTTCATAATCAATAAAAGAAGGGCTGATAAAATGAGCTTGAAGGCGCATCAGGTTTTCGATAAATAGATTGTCAAAACGCGACCAATCCGGCAAAGCAACTACTTGCACCGATATGGTATCGGCTATCTGATTAAGCTTATTGATGAATTCCATAGCAAAAACCCGGTCTTCCGAATACACAACCACTATATTATCACGTACAGCCGATGCCAATCTGCCGAAGCTATGGATGTCGTCCTGATCATAACTTAATGTGATCAGTTGATTATCAAAATTGGTATAGCTATCTGGTGTGAGTTCTAATTCGTTTACATTAATCCATCCGCCTTCCGAACGTATGCTCGGCCCATGATTGGAGCGCCCTCTACGATGAAGCCTGTAAAAAGAATACAAACTTCGGTTTGAAATATGTACCTGTGGCTCTATCCGTTGCTCTAAGGCCGTTTTGAGCGCTTCTAATTCCTTTTGATCTCTGTATTTGTTTGCCTGATACAAAAAGAATTGAGCTTGTGGATAAGTCGAACAAAGTATTTGAGCTACCTCTCCAAACATACTCTGCATATCAGGCTTCACCTTGATAGCATATGGATTGTCGTAGGTAAATTCGCTGCGTTGCGACATGGGATTGACAATAGGTATCTGATGCTGCTTAGCAAAGTGCGCTACCTGATCAAATGCCTGACCAAAGAAAGGCCCAACGATCAGCTGAACTGATTGCAGACGTGGATCACTCAATGCATCCCGTAGCTTTTGCGGGTCTTGATCAATATCATACACAACTATTTCAAGCTGTAGTCCGAAATGGGTGGACAGGGAATCAGCCGCCATGATAAACCCATGATAGAACTGTAGAAAAGGGGATGCCTGAGGCTTATCAGTCGGGCTTTTTTTGACCGCTTCCTGAGAGTAAGTATCTAGATATAAAGGCAGCATCAGAGCAATCCGATAGGACTGCTGCCGGAAATATTCTTCCTGACGGCAATCAGTTTCTGGTGTATCAGGCAGCTGTAACTCCTGTATGGTCTTTTGCTGTGGAAAAGTGTCAATCAGTGGAGTGTGTACAGGCTCTTCAGGAAATACCGGTTGTATCAGCAAATGCTCTGGAACAGGTATTTTTACTTGTTGATGTGGAAATACATATCTGCCTACACCTGGGTTATATGTGGTAAACTCATTCCAGCTAAGCTCAAAATTGCGGGCTAACTGCCGGCTGCGCTGCTCTTTATCAATGGTGTGGATAAAATAATCAAGGGTTATTTTTTTTTTAGGGATCAAAATTTTTTGACCTGTTTTAATGTGTTCTGTCAATCCCGGGTTGAGCTGTTTGAGCTCATCTATGCTGACGGCATAACTACGTGAGATGCTATACAAAGTCTGACCCTTCTGTACAGTGTGATAAAAAGATGAATCATCTGGTATGAGTGGTGTTTCAGAGACTGTTTCAGTTTTTATAGGTGTAGCCGGTAATCGGATCACTTGACCTGCCTGTATGTTGGCTTGTATGCCCGGATTAGCAGCTATCAAGTCAGCCTGACTGATATGATACTGGCGTGCAATCGAATAAAGCGTTTCTTTAGGCTTGACTATATGCTGTCCCATATGATTGGTCGGGTCTGGCTCTTTTTCTGTTACAACTGCAGCAACTGGCTTATTAGTAGTTTTAGTTGTTGTTGCGGCTTGAGTTTCTTGTGGTATCTCAAAAGGTAATACAGTTTGTGTCTCTTTGATGGATGCGTCTGCTAACTGCATTCGGGTTTGTTGTGTGTGCTGATCTTTTGGTTGGGAAGGCGTATTAAAAGGGTCGAGGCTGCTTCGGGACTGGATAGCAGTTTGGGTCTGTTTTTCCTTTTTCGAGACTGGTATCAGCACATAATCTCCTTCCCGAAAAGGCTCCTTACGGCTTGGATTGGCCGTACGTATGCTCTGCTCAGCTACTAAGTATATGTTGGATAAATAGGCAAAGGTTTCGTTTTTACCGGCTACGTGATACACATATTCATATTCGTCGGAAGCATTAGTCGGAGTGGGTGGAGCAGCTGCTGTCATACTCTCGGGATGAAAGCTTCTACCAGCAGGTACTCGTATCACCTGATTGATTCGTATGCCACGACGAGCGTCTGGATTTGCCAACAACAAGGATTCAACTGTAACCCCGTAGGCCTTTGAAATACCGTAAAGCGTCTGCTGGGCTTCTACCTGATGAAGATAATACGACTTACCCTGATATTCGGTAATCTGATCCGATACAGTAACCGGTACCTGTGCCACTATATAAAATGGCAAGCTAGATAGCAGCAGCATCAGGGTGATCCAACGTATCTCCAACCATATGTTCGTCTTACGCAGCATGCGGATAGCTGATTTTTTCTATTCCCATTCAATAGTTGCAGGTGGTTTGGAACTGATGTCATAAACCACTCTGTTTACTCCTGCAACCTGATACAGTATCTCGTTGGAAACGGATAACAAGAAATCATACGGCAGTTGAGCCCATTCAGCTGTCATACCATCCACCGAGTTCACTGCTCGCAAAGCTACAACATTTTCATACGTCCGCTGATTATTACGTACTCCAACCGACTGAACAGGTAACAGTATGGCACCGGCTTGCCATACCTTGTCGTATAACCCATGACTTCTAAGCTTTTCGATGAAAATCGCATCAACCTCTTGTAAAACGCGTATTTTTTCATTAGTCACCGGACCTAAGATACGAACAGCTAATCCGGGCCCTGGAAACGGATGCCTGTCAATCAACCAGGATGAAATACCCAGTTGACGACCTATAGCACGTACTTCATCTTTGAATAATACTTTTAGGGGTTCTACCACTTTGAGTTTCATGAAATCAGGTAGCCCACCTACATTATGATGTGATTTTACTTTGACTTGAGTGTCGGGCGATGAAACCGATTCGATGATATCGGGATAAATAGTGCCTTGAGCTAACCAGACCACATCTTGTATGGAATGAGCCTCTTCGTCGAAAACATGTATGAATGTGTTTCCAATAATCTTTCGTTTCTGTTCCGGATCGCTTACTCCGCTCAACGCTTGCAAAAAACGAGCTGAGGCATCAACAGCTTTTACCTGCAACCCAAAAGCACTATACGACTTTTGTACCAGATTGAATTCATCTTTACGCAACAAGCCGTTATTTACGAATATGCAATATAAATTCTGACCTATAGCCTGATGAAGCAAAATAGCTGCAACTGTCGAATCTACCCCTCCGCTAAGACCTAAAACAACCTTATCGTTACCAAGAGTCTCTTTTAATGCGGCTATGCTTGAGACAATGAAATTAGAAGGTGTCCAACACTGCTGGCAACCACATATATCCAACACGAAATTTTGAAGAATTTGATGCCCATGCACCGATTGGTGAACCTCAGGATGAAACATCAAACCATAGATTGGCTTTTCAGCTTTTTGAAAGCCTGCGATGGATCCATCTTGGGCGTGAGCTATCGCCATAAATTCTTCTGGCAGTATCCTCAAATCTAATTCGTGATCTGCCCAAACAGTAGTGTGCTGCGGAATATGCTTGAAAAGCCGATGATTCTTTATGATGACCGTTTGGCTTGTGGCAATCGGAGCTCCAACACTATAGAAGGTATTTGGTTTTGGCTGTTCTCCTATGAGCAATACCGATCCCATTCCTATAGCTAATACAGGGATTTGATCAGGCAGAGCCTCCAAAAAACCAATCAACAAACTAATATCAGCCGCAGAATAGGTGATGCCGGAGAGAATAATTCCTTTGATATGTGACTGAAATGGTGGAATACGATGTACAGGATATATCTCACAATATACTTGTAGACTACGTACTTGTCTGGCAATCAGTTGTGTGTATGCAGATCCTAAGTCAATAATTAAAAGGCTGTCCTGATTCATATAGTAGAAAATTTGATTTTGCAAATAAACCTAAAAAATAGCTTTTATAGGGTGTCGCTGCAATGGTTTTTACAGAAATAATAGAAAAAATAATCACGGAAAGCTATCCGATAACTCACTAATTGAGCAGAATAGCAGTGTTCCATGATCGGATTGCCAACAAGCATAGGTATCAGACCTCTATTATCGGCAAACCTAAAAGATACACATGATTGTATTGAGAGATTTGATAAGCGCAATAAAAAAAGTAAAAAAAAATAATTTTTCTTGTAATTATGAACATATGTTCATTATCTTTGCAGAGAATTAGTTGTTATGGCCAGACGTAAAGCATATAGGAGAATCAGTATGATGCCGGCTGTTAAAGGGTTTCAGCCTTACGGCCCGGATATTGACAAAGGATTGGAGGCGGTGCGTTTGCATTTTGAAGAATACGAGGCCTTCAGATTGTGTGATTACGAGTTGTACAATCATGTAGAGGCGGCTGTTTTTTTGAATGTGTCGCGTCCCACTTTTACTCGTATTTATTCTGCTGCACGCAATAAGATTGCTAAGGCTTTTGTCGAAGGCAGGCCTCTTGTTGTGGAGGGTGGCATGATATTTTTCGACCATCAATGGTACGAATGTATTCATTGTGGGTGTAAGTTTCACCATACAGTTCGTATGGAGGTGCCTACGCAATGCCCTTTATGTGGGGGCGACAAACCGAAGCTGATGGTTGAAGACAAAGATGCAGCAGATAAGCCCGTTTCCATGTCTTATTGTATCGCATGTGGGTTTGAATCGGTCATTGATCAGGGGAGCACAGATACATTGGAGAACTGTCCGCGTTGCAATAAACGTATGAGACATAGAGGCCGTAAAGCTGCGTACAGATAAAAAATGATTGACATGAAATATGCCATTGCATCATCGGGAAATAAAGCGGAAAGCTTGGTTTCGGCTCAATTTGGCCATGCTGCTTATGTGGCTATATATGAGACGGATACACAAGAGCTTCAGTTTGTTGAAAATCCTTATTCAGCGATGCGTCAGCAAGCTGGTAAGCAATTGTTGGAGATGCTCTTGGCTGAGCATGTGCATTTCATAGTTTCAGGCTCTTTCGGGCCTAAGATCATCCCGTTGATAGGCTCACGAAAAGTACAACTGATTGTATATAACCGCAAAGGAACAAGTGTAGAACATATTTTACACCTTATTAATAATAAAAAATCATAATTATGCCACGTTTAGACGGAACAGGGCCGGAAGGTAAGGGCCCGCAAACAGGAAGAGGGATGGGCAGATGTGCTAATCCCGACAGAGATCAAATGCTACAAACTCTTGGAAGAGGCAGAGGCCGCCGTATGCGCGCCGAAGGAGGACCGGGTATGGGACGACGCCTTAGATATCAGCAGAGAAGAGACTGGTAACACATTGAAAATCGAAAGCAGTATCGCTAGCTGGTTAAGTAGTTTACATCATTGGTAAAGATTGCGTTACCAAAAAGGAAATTTATGTTGTTAATCAATTAAAAAAGAATGTGTATGAAAAAAATCGCTGTTCCGGTAGTATCCGGGAAATTATCAGCTCATTTTGGGCATTGCAAACACTTTGCTATTGCCAAGGTAGAAAACAAGAAGATCATTCATATTGAAGAGTTTGAAGCTCCAGAACATCAACCTGGCAGCTATCCGGGATGGGTAGCTGAACAAGGTGTTACAGATGTGATTGCCGGAGGTATTGGCCCCAAAGCAGTTGAGCTGTTTAACCAGTTTGGTATCAATGTGTTTATTGGAGCACCCTCATTACCGGTCCAACAGATCATTGAAGATTTTCTGTACGATAGATTGGAGCTGAATGCCAATTTGTGTGATCATACTGATGGCAGGCATCATCAATATAATTAAGTGGGAATTTAAATACAGTGGAGAAAAAAATCAGGGATAAACGATGTGATGATTGCTTCAGACTGAATATTCAAAAGTTGAAAGATAAGTTTCCGAATACTGACTTCAGCCCTGTGGATAAGCGGTTGGAAGAAATGTTTGAAAACAGCCACTACAGTAGTCCTGAGATTCAGCAGCTATTAACCGAGGCTTACAAACAACAGATTGGGCTAGAAGACTTGTATCAGGCCGAAAAGAAAATAAGCAATCGCATCGGACAAGCCTTGTATGACGAATGGAAAATAAAGATAAAGCAGATGACAGACCCGCTTACTACAGCAGTACGCTTGTCGGTTGCTGCAAACATTCTGGATTACGGCTCGCATCATCCTATTAATATTGACGAGGCCATCACTAAGGTGTTAGAAACAGAGTTTGCTATTGATCATTCAGACTTATTGTTTGAAAAGCTTAAAGAAGCTCGTAATATTCTTTATCTATGTGATAATACTGGCGAGATTTACCTTGACAAGCTTTTAATAGAAACAGTTGGGATACATCAGCCTGTTATTGCAGTAAGGGGCGGCGCTGTATTGAACGATGCATTGATGGAAGATGCTGAAGAAGCAGGATTGCACCGGCTTGGGAAATTGATTTCCAACGGAAGCAATGCCCCTTCTACTATACTGTCGGACTGTAGCCCCGGGTTTTTGGAAATTTATGAACAAGCTGATCTTATTATAGCTAAAGGGATGGGAAATTTAGAAGGACTGGTTTACGAACCCAATCCGAATATCTTTTTCCTGTTGATGGCTAAATGTGATGTCATCTCCGACTTGCTACGAGTCAGCAAAGGAAGTTTTGTCGTTGCTTATTCAATGGAATTATGGAATTAATTTATGTACTTATTGCACTTTTTGCTGGTAGTATAGGCAGTATAGGTTTGGCCGCCCTTATGCTTCTCCTTCCTGATAAACAATTGAATCGTTATTCGGGATGGCTGATGTATCTGGCAGGTGGGACCCTGTTGGGTGCAGCATTTTTAGGGATGATACCAAAAGCTCTTTCCCTGACGGGCTCATCAAATGTGTTTCTGTTCATATTGATTGGAATTGTACTGTTTTTTCTTCTTGAAAAAATAATTCTTTGGCGCAGCTGCCAGCATGAAGATTGCGATCGTGCCCGTAATGCTGCCGTTCCTATTATCCTGATAGGCGATGGAGTGCATAATGCCATAGATGGTATTGTCATCGCTGCTTCTTTTCTCAACTCCGTAGAGTTGGGTGTGTTTGTTACCATTTCGGTGATGATGCACGAAATACCTCAGGAATTAGGCGATTTTGGCATATTGCTTCAAAGTGGATTATCTCGTACCAAAGCCTTGCTACTGAACATGCTTTCAGGCGCTACCGCCATCATAGCCGGTGTGCTGGCTTATTTTATGTTGGAGTCAATGCAAGCACTAATCCCGTGGGCATTGGCATTCTCGGCTTCAAGCTTCATTTATATTGCATTAGCCGACCTCATACCTGAGATGCATAGAAAGACAAAACTTTCGGAATCAATCGTACAGCTTGCATTCGTGATAGCCGGCATCGCATTGATTTATGGCTTTATGTCGCATCACTGATGGTTGCGTATGAGTGTGTGTAATTCAAATACTAGCATGCCGGAGCATGCATATCAATCTCAAGGTCAGGCCTATGGATGAAAATCGTACATATCGAATTGCGGTTGCAAGCGGAAAAGGAGGTACGGGTAAAACTTTGGTAGCTACAAATCTGGCGGATATGTGGTCGGTTGACAGAGAGTTACTTTTAGTTGATCTGGATGTGGAAGAGCCAAATGATGCATTATTTCTTTCCGTTGTACCGGAGCCGGCCCAGACTCAATTCAAAATGATACCCGAATGGAACAGTGATAGCTGTACCTTATGTGATATCTGCACCGAAGTCTGCAACTTTAACGCCATTGCCCGTATGGGTGAGTATATCATTGTGTTTGAAGAGTTATGCCACAGTTGTTATGCCTGCTCAGGCCTTTGTCCTACAGATGCCCTGCCAATGAAACCTCGACGCATGGGCGAGTTTCAGACTGCTAAGCGGGAACAGCTTTATTTCATAGAAGGACGGTTAGATATAGGGCAGGAACAAGCTGTGCCTATGATACGTAAAGTAATACAAACCGTTGATAAAAGACAGGATATACCTGATCTACAACTGTTCGATTGTCCACCGGGGACATCCTGCCCGGTTGTCAATGCAGTACATACGGCTGATCTCGTGATCTTGGTGACCGAGCCTACTGCTTTTGGATTGAATGATCTGCAGTTAGCCGTTGAGACTATGCGCAGTATGAACAAAGAAATGGGAGTGGTGATCAACAGAGATGGGATAGGAGATGACGCAGTACAGCGGTGGTGCGATGCATCCGGTATAGAGGTGATAGCTACTATTCCTTACGATAGCCAATTAGCGTACGCTTATGCGAAAGGCAAGCTGTCGTGGAAAACAAATAGCAGACTTCGTGAGGCATTAGAAGAGATCATAGCGTATGCGAGTGAAAAAATGAAGACACATGTTTGAGATAGTGATCATATCGGGTAAAGGAGGTACTGGAAAGACTACGGTAGCTGCTTCTATTGCCGTGTTGGAGAAAGACAATTCAGTCATAGCCGATTGTGATGTGGATGCCGCCAATATGCATTTGCTTTTGAAGCCTGACCGAAGTAAGAAAGAAAAATATTTTAGTGGAAAAACGGCTGTTATCCATGCAAACAATTGTACTGCTTGCGGAAAATGTGCTGAAGTATGCGAGTTTGATGCCGTATTAGTCAAGGACGGTATTTATTCTATTGATCCGTTTTTTTGTGAAGGATGTGGCTATTGCGCAAGAGTTTGCCCCGATAATGCCATAGAGATGTTAGATGCTGATTCGGGCTATTTGTTCGAATCGGTAACACGTATTGGAAGTCCTATGGCTCACGCCCGCCTGCATCCGGCGGCTGATAACTCAGGTAAGTTAGTCGCCGAAGTGAAAAACAGAGCTAAACGAATGGCAGCAGAATCCGCTAAAGAGTATATCATCGTTGACGGTGCTCCTGGTATAGGATGTCCGGTGATTTCCTCTTTAGCAGGTGCTTCTTATGTGATATTGGTTACCGAACCCTCTACGGCAGCTTTACACGACTTGAAAAGATTGGTAGCACTGCTGCAAAAATTCAAGCTCAAAGCCGGATGCCTTATCAATAAGGCTGAACTGCATCCAGAGATGGTACAGCAAATGATACAATATCTTGAAAAAGAAAAGATCGATCTCCTGGGAATATTACCTTTTGATCAAGCGTTCCCCGATGCCATAACCGCTGCAAAAGCAGTGGTAGAAACCAACGAACATATGAAAAAGCTCATGGCATCAATCTGGGAAAACACCAAATCAAAACTGAAAGCTGTTTGAGCAAAAAACTAAGATAAAGGTGAAACAGTTTCAATGAGTTAAAGAAAATTGAAGAGCTTTTAAAAATTATAAAACTATACACGAATGAAAATCGCATTTACTGCTACAGCTCCTGATTGGAGCGCATTGATAGACCCTCGCTTTGGCAGAGCAGCTTATTTAATGGTCTATGACGAAGAAACCGATACCTTGAAATCTATCGATAATAATGATATACGTCATGCAGAACACGGAGCCGGTGTTGCCATGGCTCAAAAACTGTTTGAAACAGGCGCTCAGGTGCTGATAACAGGAAATGGTCCAGGTGATAGTGCCATGAAAGCTTTGAACAAAATGTCGCTCCAAATAGTCACCGGAATGTATGACATAAGCTTACAAAAGGCTTATCAACATTATTTGGAACAAAACAAATAAGGTGTACGCTTTTTTGTGATCACCAAAACTATTCATCCTATGATACATCTTTATACAGGCAATGGAAAAGGTAAGACTACTGCTGCACTTGGATTAGCTCTTAGAGCAGCTGGAGCTGGAAAAAGAGTTTTTATAGCCATATTTGTCAAAGGGAAGCCCTATTCTGAACATGAGTTACTGCATAAGATACCGGAGATTACGCACAAGCTATACGGAAGAGATTGTTTCATTATGCACCAACCCGAACCGGCTGATGTGAAAGCAGCACAACACGGATTCAGGGAGGTGAAAAAAATTGTGTCAGAACAGGATACGGATATGTTGATACTTGATGAGATATGTATTGCGTTGCATTATCAATTGATTAATACCGAAGAGTTTGTTCGCTTCTTACAACAAATTCCAGATTCTGTAGAAGTGGTTATGACCGGACGCTATGCGCCTGAAGCCTTATACGAAGTATCTGATCTGATTACCGAGATGCAGGAAGTGAAGCATTATTATCAACAGGGAATAGAAGCCCGCAAGGGTATCGAATATTAAAATAATCATCAATTAAAAAGTGTAAAACATGAAAAAGACTGATGTGTTGATCATAGGCGGAAGTGCCGCAGGGATGGTTGTTGCCCTCACCGGCAAGGCACACTGGCCTGACAAGGAGTTTATTCTTGTCAAAAAACAAAAAGACGTCATGGTGCCTTGTGGTATTCCTTATATTTTCGGAATACTCGAAACCAGCAATAAAAATGTGATGGCCGTTGACACTATGATGGCAAACAACCACATAGAAACCTTGGTTGACGAAGCGATTGAGATTGATCACAAGGCTAAGTCGGTGAAATTTCTGAGTGGTGAGAAAATTGAGTATGACAAGCTTGTAATAGCTACAGGGTCTATCCCGGTGAAGCCAAAATGGTTGCAAGGCGCCGACTTAGACGGGGTTTTTGTCATTCCCAAGGATAAGACGTATTTAGATGAGATGCATCAAAAGCTGAAAACCAGGAAAAGGATAGCGGTGATAGGGGCCGGATTTATCGGGGTTGAGCTTTCTGACGAGCTGAATAAAAGCGGGTTTGAAGTTACCCTGATAGAAAAACTCCCTCATATCCTTAACCTGGCTTTTGATGTGGAGCTCTCGGGTGAGATAGAAAATATGCTGACAACACGCGGTGTGAACGTGCTTACTGGTATAGGGATCACCAAAGTAATTGGTGACGACAAGGTGTCGCAGATTCAACTTGAAGACGGAAGTTTGATGGATATTGATGCCGTAGTGCTTTCGATGGGGTACATACCAAATACAGTGTTGGCAAAAAACTCTGACATCCCTATAGATGAAGACGGATTTATACTTGTGGACGAGTATATGAGAACGGATATTAAAGATGTATTTGCTGTAGGCGACTGTGCTCAAAAACATGGGTTTGTTACCCGAAGACGCCTGCCTACCATGCTGGCATCCACCGCTTGTGCCGAAGCACGTATAGCCGGAATGAATTTGTTTAACCTGCATGTAGTCAAAACTTTTTCCGGTACCATAGCCATTTATTCGACCGCAATTGGCAATACAGGCTTTGGAACTGCTGGCGTCATCGAACAACGTGCCAGAGAAGAAGGTATTGAGATCATCTCAGCTATGTTTACAGGTATCAATCGCCACCCTGGCAGTATTCCGGACGCTCATAAACAAACTGTGAAACTTATTGCTGCTCGCTATTCAGGAGTTATTATAGGAGGAGAGGTAATAGGTGGACTGGAAGCCGGAGAATTGACTAATGTGATTGGGTTAGCCATACAAAACAGAATGACAGTCAATAACTTGTTAGGAATGCAAATAGGAACTCATCCTTGTCTGACAGCTTCACCGGCCGCTTATCCCTTGATAAAAGCTGCTGAAATGATTTCAATGAAAATGACACAAGCTATGCACACAAAAAAATAATTAGTGTCGCTCTTATTGATAACGGCTTACTATCATTACTGTAGAAAGTGGTGTTGGCTTGTCAAAATATGAGGACTGACAACGGCCCCCTTTCAGAAAAAAAAGCGCACAACCCGGTATAAAATACTATTTTTGATGTCGCTACATACTTTTCATAGTTAGGTATGGTTTTGAACTATATTTGGGTTGCTTTTTTTATCATAGCCTTTGCTGTGGGGCTTGTCCGCCTGCTATTTCTTGGTGATACGGCTGTTTTCCCTGAGATGATGAACAGCACTTTTGAGATGGCTAAGACTGGCTTTGAGATTTCGTTGGGTCTGACAGGAGTGATGACTTTATGGATGGGCTTGATGAAGGTAGGCGAAAAAGGAGGGGTAGTCAATCTGTTGTCTAAGGCTGTAGGACCTTTGTTTAGTCGTTTGTTCCCCGAGATACCTAAGGGACATCCTGCCAGCGGCTCTATAATGATGAATTTAGCAGCCAATATGTTGGGCCTGGATAATGCAGCTACTCCCTTAGGCCTGAAAGCGATGACACAGCTTCAGGAACTCAACCGGGAAAAGGATACCGCCTCCAATGCCATGATCATGTTTTTAGTACTAAACGCCTCTGGATTGACTATCATACCAGTCAGTATCATGGTGTTCAGGGCACAGTTGGGAGCTGCCGATCCATCGGATGTATTCATCCCCATTTTGATAGCTACTTTTTGTTCAACATTGACCGGTATCATAGCAGTTTCATTGATGCAAAGGATCAATCTGTTCAACCGCACTATCCTGATCTATTTGGGTAGCTTCACCCTTTTTGTGGCAGCTATCATATGGTATTTCAGTACTCTACCGCAAGAAAAAGTTGCTGTGATTTCTTCAGTAGCAGGCAATCTGATCTTATTCACTATAATCTTCGCATTCATCTTTTTAGGACTTATCAAACGGATCAATGTGTATGAAGCATTTATTGATGGAGCAAAAGATGGGTTTAATATCAGCATCCGTATCATTCCCTATTTGGTTGCCATATTGGTTGGTATAGGTGTTTTCAGAGCTTGTGGTGCTATGGATTTCCTTACTGATGGTATCAGATTGGGGGTAGGGGCTTTAGGTTTTAATACGGATTTTGTGGAAGCATTACCCACCGCTTTTATGAAGCCACTTAGCGGCTCAGGTGCCAGAGGGATGATGGTAGATACCATGAAACAGTTCGGCGCCGATTCTTTTGCCGGACGACTGTCGTGCGTCTTCCAGGGAGCTGCCGATACCACATTTTATATAGTAGCGGTATATTTTGGATCGGTCGGGATCAAAAAAACACGCTATGCTATTACTGCCGGACTGATTGCCGATCTGGCAGGAGTGATAGCTGCTATTTTTGTTGCGTATTTGTTTTTCGCTTGATTGCAAACAGTCGAAGTAGCAGATAATCAATCCAGGAAAGTGAATTTGCTCAATATTTTAGGTGAATATCACGGATGATTATTTGCTCTACCCGGCGTTTCTGATTAATTTTTCTCAGCAAGAAAATGAGATAGTCAGCTTTCTGATTATTGTCAGCAATAAATTGTGTATCAATACAGTGAAATCAGCTCATTGTAAGGTTGTGTTCGATATGATACCATATAACAACTGACGCCCGTAACACAAAACGGGCGTCAGTTGAGTATGTGATTGATCTTATGGCGACATTAGTTTTTCAGTACGCCCATTTCCTTACCTACCTTAGTGAAAGCTGTTATACACCGGTCAAGATGTTCGCGCGTGTGAGCTGCTGATATCTGAACACGTATGCGTGCTTGTCCTTTAGGTACTACCGGATAATAGAATCCTATCACATAAATTCCTTCGTCCAATAGTTTGTCTGCCATTTCCTGGCTTAGCTTGGCATCGTACAACATTACGGCACAGATTGCGCTGCGGGTAGGCTTGATATCGAATCCGGCTTGTATCATTTTATCTAAGAAATAAGCCGTATTTTCATGCAATCTGTCTTGCAGTTCATTAGTCTCTGCCATCATGTCAAACATTTTGATGCCGGACGCAACCACTGCCGGAGGCAGGGAGTTGGAGAACAGATAAGGACGTGAGCGCTGGCGTAAAAGTTCAATGATCTCTTTCTTTCCGGTAGTGAATCCGCCTATAGCGCCACCAAAAGCTTTGCCTAAGGTGCCAGTGATGATCTCTATCTTTCCACGCAGATCGAACAACTCGGTTACACCTCTGCCGGTCTCGCCTACCACACCGGCCGAATGGCATTCGTCAACCATGATCAGCGCATCATATTTCTGTGCCAATTGGTATATCTTATCCATAGGAGCTACATTGCCGTCCATAGAAAACACCCCGTCGGTTACTATGATGCGAAACCGTTGTGCCTGTGCTTTTTTAAGCTGCTCTTCTAAATCAGCCATATCGGCATTGGCAAACCGATACCGCTGTGCTTTGCTGAGTCTTACACCATCAATGATAGAAGCGTGGTTCAGCGAATCGGATATAATAGCATCTTCTTCGGTAAGCAGAGGCTCAAAAACACCTCCGTTTGCATCAAAGCAGGCTGCATATAATATGGTATCTTCCGTACCAAAGAACCCGGCTATTTTAGCTTCTAAAGTTTTATGAATATCCTGCGTTCCGCATATGAAACGTACGGACGAAAGGCCGTGTCCATGGCTGTCTAATGCCTCTTTGGCAGCTGCGATCAACTGAGGGTTGTTTGAGAGACCAAGATAGTTGTTCGCACAAAAGTTCAGTACCTCAGCACCAGTATCAACTTTGATGACAGCCCCTTGTGGGGTTGTGATAATTCTTTCTTCCTTATAAAGTCCGGCTTCCCGGATGTCGGCTAACTCTTTTTGTAGATGAGCCTGAAGACGATCGTACATATAATTAATGTTTTAAATTGAAATTAAAGTTCATGTTTCTATAGTATGGCAAAGATATGTTTTTTGAGCGAAAGCATGTGAATATTTTAACTATTTGGGTGTGATTTTCAATGACTTCATAAATCATGGGAAGTCATTGACTAACAAGTATATAAAAGTAAAGAAAAGTTTTGTCGTTCTGTAAAATGTTGTATATTTGCGCCACTTTGTGTGAAACCCTTAACAAATGAATTTAATTCTGATACATCCATGAAAAACATTTTGGTAATTGGTTCAGTCGGCCAGATAGGGTCGGAACTTACACTTGAACTTCGCAAGAGATATGGCAGCAGTAATGTAGTTGCCGGATATCGTTCAACTTTACCCACAGGCGAGCTGCTTGAATCGGGGCCTTCCGAACGTGTGGATGCCACCGATGCACAACGCATAGCAGAAGTGGTTAAAAAGTATAAAATAGATACTATCTATAATCTGGCAGCTATTTTATCGGCAGTAGGCGAAAGCAAACCTGTAGTAGCATGGAATATAGGTATAGGCGGCTTGATGAACTGCTTAGAAGTGGCTCGTGAATACGGCTGTGCACTATCAACACCCAGCTCAATAGGTGCGTTTGGTGGCGGTACACCATTGGATAATACCCCACAGGATACTATTATGCGGCCACAGACTATGTATGGAGTGTCAAAAGTAGCTGGTGAGCTGCTGAGTGATTACTATTTCAAACGTTTTGGAGTTGATACACGTTCGGTACGTTATCCGGGTATTATTTCCAATGTAACACTTCCAGGAGGTGGAACCACCGACTATGCAGTAGAAATATACTACGAAGCTGTTAAAAATAAGAAATTTACCAGTCCGCTCAAAGCCGGCACCTTCCTGGATATGATGTATATGCCCGACGCCATTGATGCGGCTATAGACCTGATGGAAGCCGACCCATCAAAATTAAAACACCGAAACTCGTTTAATATAACAGCCATGAGCTTCGACCCCGAAATAATTGCAGCCGAAATAAAAAAACATATACCCGAATTTGAGTTACAATATAATATGGACCCCATGAAACAAGCTATAGCCGATTCATGGCCCAAAAATATGGACGATAGCTGCGCTAAAGAAGAATGGGGATGGAACCCAAAATGGGACCTCAGCGAAATGACTAAAGATATGCTTAGAGTGATAGGCGAAAAACATAAAAAAGGACTGATCTGATTGGAAATTGCTTGAGATCAATACAAAAATAATAGCGATACTTTAGTAACTGTCTGATTCGCAGTCATTATTAAAAAATAAGAGCTGGTAATAAAATGTGCGAGATTTCAGATGTTAATTCTGAATCAAAGACCTTGTATGTAAGGATCAGTTCACCATCGAAACGAAGTTTATCGAAAATGAGAAGCGGTTCTATGCATAAACTGATGGAATTGCTTTGTAAATAAGTGTTTCAAAAAAATTGAGCCGATGAAAAAGTATAACAATTTATTAGTAATTGCGGTAATTTTTTTTACTTCTTGTTTTTCATCCAACAAGCGGGATTCTACTCTTCCTCGTGTAGCTATCTGCGGTCTGGCTATTGAATCGAGTACTTTTTCACCGGCTCAGTCGGTAGAGGCTGATTTTAGGGTACGACGTGCTGAAGATGTGTTCTCTTATTATCCTTTTCTGTCGCCAGACTCCAATATTCGTTCACGGGCTGTATGGTTTCCTGCCTTGCGCGGACATGCTATCCCGGGAGGGATAGTAACCCGTGAAGCCTACGAAAACCTAGTCAATGAAACCTTGGAACGGCTGAAGGAAAATCTGCCCTACGATGGTATCTTTTTCGACATACACGGAGCTATGAGTGTGGTCGGACTTGATGATCCCGAAGCTGATTTCATTGAACGCATACGCGAAGTGGTAGGTTATCAGACGCTTATATCGGCATCTATGGACCTGCATGGAAATGTAAGCGAGCGTTTAGCTAAAAACACCGACCTGATCACATGCTATCGTCTGGCACCTCATGATGATGCGTTAGAAACCAAACAACGTGCGTTGGAAAATCTTTTAGACCGCTTAGAAAGCGGCAAAGGAAAACCAGCATATAAAGCATGGATACCCGTACCTATTCTGCTCCCCGGCGAAAAGACTAGCACCCGTATCGAACCGGCTAAAAGTCTGTATGCAGCAGTAGAGCCTGTCACTCAACGAGAAGGTATCATTGATGCAGGAATTTGGATCGGATATGCCTGGGCCGATGAGCCACGCAATCAAGGCGTAGTAATGGTGGTAGGCGATGAAAAACAAGCCGTTACACAGGCTGCCGAAGAGTTAGCTACCGCATTCTGGCAGGCACGCAACAAATTTGAGTTTGTGGCGCCTACTGCAAGCTTAGACGGATGCCTGAGAAAGGCAATAAGTAGTCAGATACATCCTTTCTTTATCAGCGATATGGGCGATAACCCTACTGCGGGAGGAGCAGGCGATGTGAGCTGGACACTGACAGAAATCCTTTCCAGACCGGAGTTTCAAACGGATGAGGGACCTTCACTCATCTACGCCTCCCTGCCCGGACCTGACCTGATAGAAAAAGCCATACAAGCCGGGATAGGCAATACGGTAGAAGGATTTGTAGGCGCCCTGGTGGATGACCGTTACGCCCCACCCATCAAACTTAGGGGGAAAGTATTGGCGATTGAACAGGGTGATCCGGCTGCCGGGACAGAAGTAGTCGTTCAAACCGGAAGCGTTAAAGCGATCATCACCAAAAACCGAAAACCCTACCACTACGAAAAGGATTTTACCCGTCTTGGACTCAACCCCAGAGAAACGGACATAGTCGTCGTAAAGATAGGATACCTTGTCCCCGAGCTCTATGCCATGCAGGCCGACTGGATGATGGCACTCACACCCGGTGGCGTTGATCAGGACCTGAAACGATTGGGGCACAAACGAATCAACAGACCTATGTTCCCCTTCGACGAAGATATGAATGAACCTAAGCTGACAGTTAAGCTAATTCCACTCTCAGGTGAATAGGGATAAGATAGCAAGTTTTAAGCGGGAGTAACCCGTACACACTCTTTCGATTCCACAAGCATTCAGGATTACGCGATGGCTGAGGCTCTCGAAGCCATCGCATTGATAAAATGAAGTGGGTCACAGGGCAAAGCCCAGTCATAGATATCATGCTTTTATTAAGACTTATGCATTAAACCAAAAAACCACTGCATTACTTTTTTCTTCTGTCCTTTTTCTTGATAAAAAGGACTAAAAATCAAGCATGAATGCAGAATTACGCGATGGCTGAGGTTCTCGAAGTCATCGTTTTGATAAAATGAATTGGGACGCAAAGCAAAGCCCCGCCAGAGACTTTCTGTTTTAGAAAGATGTGGGATAATGCAAAAATTCGCTTTCATATGCACAAAGCAAAGTAAGTATGTTTCTTCTGTCCTTTTTCTTGATAAAAAGGACTAAAAATCAAGCATGAATAATCGGTCTCCGCACTCACCCAAAAGTGCGTAAATCTAAGCAAGGTTGCTACGGTTGTATGGAGTTGAAATCATAAATACTGTGAAATTCGGCGGAATGAACCTGTTTGAATACCATTTTACGACCTCCATACAACCTAAAAACAGCACCACTAAACGTGGCGCTACCTTGCAAGATTTACATGCACTTTTGTGTTCTCAGGCGAGCGCTGCTCCTTATTCATGCCTTCCTCCCCGCCCAGCCCGGGAAAGATTTGAAGTGTTTTTTATTTGTTCAAATTTCAAAATCTCTTTCCACTCCTAAAACATTCAGGATTACGCGATGGCTGAGGCTCTCGAAGCCATCGTTTTGATAAAATGAAGTGAGTCGCAGGGCAAAGCTCAGTCATAGATATCATGCTTTTCTTAAGGCTTATGCATTAAACCAAAAAAACCACTTCATTACTTTTTTCTTCTGTCCTTTTTCTTGATAGAAAGGACTAAAAATCAAGCATGAATAAATAGGACCTCCGCTTCCGATCAAATATCGGAACATCCCGGTACAAGGTTGTAGAAGCTATTTTTTTAGCCTACACAAATATAGCTAATCCGGCATAAAGAACTAACTTTGAAGGTTGAATACACTGCAAGAAGAAAAATGAAACTATACGAAACAGTAGAACAACAACTCAAGAAAGAGCCCAACTTCGTGACAGATAAAGGAGAGTTAAAAAAATGGGTAGTGCTAAACAAAGCACAAAACTTGGATGAAGAACTGATTGGGTTGCTACTTGACCATGCCGAGCTAAAAGAAAAGTTTTTCATGAAGATAAAAGGCCCTTCGGCAAGCTCAGGACAGAGTGCGTTAGTTTTTAAGCAAAACTTGTTTGTGCAGTTTCTAGAACAGAAAAACTACCTGAACGACTGCTACACCCAATTCAAAAACAAGATGGGGCTGGCCGGCAAATTCCTGAAACAACACAATGATGTTTCCTGGAATCTTTCTCAGGATTTTGACTGGATAATAGTTTATACTAAATCCGCCCCTGAAACCATCCAATTATCTAAGAGAGCAATTGAGCTAAGATATCATAAAAGTGTTGATTATCCTAAGGATGAATGGAGACTTTCTGATTTAACAACGCAAAGATCTAATGTTGAAAGACCAAATTTAAATTTCACCATGATAAATCCTATAAATGGTGAAAAGTCTCCTGTAAATCCAAACAGATGCTGGAGTGTTACATTGGATGCATTTGAAGATTTTTACAAAAGAGGAAAAATTATATTTCCCGGTGACTACGATTTTTTAAAAATTACAATCCCGGCTATGCGAATATTTAAATCTGAAGAAATAGAAAAAAGCGGAGATGGTTTTGACAAAACCTACATTTCTTCAGCTTTCTTACACCAAGCAATGAATCATTTTGAAGCTTATAATTTATCAACCGGACTGCTTATCAATTTTGGAGCAAGAAGTCTTCAATTTAAGCGTTTGTTTAACAAATCTTGGCAATCCAAGAATCTTAAAAATCAAGATTTAGACAATGAATAGCGATATTTTACTGTACCAGTCCGACGACGGACATATAAAAATACAGGTTCGCCTGGAAAACGAAACCGTTTGGCTGACACAAGCCGATATGCTGATGTTGTTTCAAACTACTAAACAAAATATCAGTCTTCACATAAAAAACATTTTTGAAGAGGGTGAGTTGGATGTAAATTCAGTTGTCAAGGAATACTTGACAACTGCCCCGGATGGTAAAAACTATCGCACAAAACATTACAACTTAGACGTTATCATATCAGTAGGTTACAGAGTGAAATCGCTTCGTGGCACCCAGTTTCGTATATGGGCCACAGAACGTTTGCGGGAATATCTGATAAAAGGCTTCACAATGAATGACGATTTGCTGAAACAAGGCGAAGGCTATTTTGAAGAATTACTGAACCGTATTCGGGATATTCGTTCATCTGAAAAGGTTTTTTACAGAAAAGTATTAGAAATATATGCTACCAGTATAGACTATGACCCGCGAGCAAACTTTACCCAACAGTTTTTTCAAACCGTTCAAAACAAATTACATTGGGCTGTACACGGTCACACGGCTGCCGAAATTGTTTATCAACGAGCCAGCGCCCAATTACCTTTTATGGGTTTAACGGCTTTTAAAGGCAAAAAACCAACTAAAAAGGAAATAGCTATTGCCGAAAACTACCTTTCTGAAGAAGAATTGGCGGTATTGAATCGGTTGGTTTCGGCTTATTTAGATATAGCAGAAATCAACGCTATGCAAGGCAAGCCTATGTATATGAAAGATTGGATTGAAGTATTGGACGGCTTTATCAAAATGAGCCGACAAGATGTGTTGACCCATGCCGGGAAAATTTCGGCTGAAATTGCTCAACGCAAGGCATTGGCAGAATACGAAAGCTATAAAATTAAATCGGACTATGAGTTGTCGGATGTCGAAAAACAGTTTATAGCCAGTATTGAGCAAGCCGAAAAGAAACTTAAAACTATCAGATCAAAGCATAAAAACAAAGAATAATGGCTTTTCTACACGCGATATTTGACAATCCTTTGCCTGCACCAAACAAGAAAATTGGTAGCTAAGGATTTTTACGGAATAAAAAAGAATTAGACTATGATACAAAAAACTGCGATAAAGCTTTTTGAACAAACCCAAGTCCGCACACTTTGGGATGAGGAACAGGAGAAATGGTATTTTTCCATAGTAGATGTTATTGCTATTCTCACAGCCAGTCCCAATCCAAGAAAATATTGGAGCGTACTCAAAACAAGGCTTAAAAAGGAAGGCAGTCAGTTGGCTACAAATTGTAGTCAACTGAAAATGCAATCTGCCGATGGTAAATATTATAAAACGGATGTGGCAGATACCGAACAGCTTTTCCGGCTAATTCAGTCTATTCCATCGCCAAAAGCAGAACCTTTCAAATTGTGGATAGCCCAGGTAGCACGGGAACGAATTGACGAAATAGAAGACCCGGAAATAGGTATTGACCGACTGATGGTAACCTATCTGAAAAAAGGAGATAGAGCGGGTAGCATAAACTATTATAGCATATCCGAAAGCAAAAAAAAGTACGCAAAGGTCTTTATAAAAAATGAAACCCATAGTGGCCATTCATCGGGACTACAACCCGACCCTGTACCATTACAGGATTCCATTAGACTACATAGCTGCAACAGTTAATACACCAAAGTCAAGTAGAAACGCAGAAAAGATAAAAAACTAAAAGCTCCCGAACATCCTGAAAGAGGCCATCACATGAACCATTGAACGTAACGTGGAACCATTTTTGCATAGCTTGCATCTTGCCTATCTTTCATGCAATGGGCTATTCTGCCGATAAGGCCATTTTTTTACTCAAAATAATTGAAGGATGCTTTTTTATTTTACCTTTGTCCATAATGTAGGGTTTTCGTACAGTAAGTATTTTGATACTCAATAGGATGACAATATATTTACACATATTTTTTTATTTTTATGAATGATTCAGGCTAGGTTTAAAACATATTCAAGAATATTCGACATGATAAACGTTATTATAGTTGTGGTTTTGTGGATAGGTTTGCTTTTTGTGCTTTATTCTATTAGAAATCTTCCATCGCTTCTTTTCGTTCTGGCTGTGTTGCCATTTATGCCGTTCATTACTGCCTGGGAAATACGCCAGTCGAAACCGGCAACGGCAAAAATTATTACCGGACTTTGGGGCTTGCTTTATTTTATTTTGATAGTTTACGGCCTCATTTCTTATAACTAATCTCCTACTCTCTGTTCTTTTCGAGTTCTTTAAACCGCATTGCCCATTCCTGGTCGTTCAGGTTGTCGAGATCAGCTATGTGCATATAATAGTGGAGCTGGGGATTTATTATATGCTATAGTCTGATTTTACAATTTGGGCAGCCTGAAATCTTATAGCCGGTTTCAACAGGATGTGCTCAAGCTGCACCAGGCATATAATGTAAACTACCTTCAGGCAGAGTACAACTATGCAGCATCGGCAGCGCAAATGGCAGCCAAATGGAACGACTTTGAACAGGACGGCGACCAGTACGATCTTCAATACCGCACGGCAGCAGACGAGAAGGTGAGAGAGTCGCATTATGTACTCCACAACACCACCTTACCCCCTTCTGATCCTTTTTGGAACGAGTACATGCCTCCTTTGGACTGGAACTGTCGTTGCACTGTTGTACAGGTGCGAAAGGATAAATACCCACGCAGCAATAGTGCCGAAGCAGTAAACAAAGGCCAAATAGCAACTACCCGGCTTGATAAAAACGGGGTAAACCGTACCGCTATGTTTCGTTTCAATCCGGGTAAACAAAAAGTGATATTCCCCGAAAAACACCCCTATTTTAAAGTGCAGCAAGGGGTGAAAGAGATTGTGAATGTACTTATAAATCAGAGCGAGTGGGAAGATGTTCCTGTAAGTAACGGTTCTGTTAAAGTAAGCCAATTACACGGAAAAAAAGAGCGCAAAAACAATATTGCCATTGCCAGTTATTATTCTGAAAAATATTCGTTTGATTACAAGTTATTGCCAGTAAGCCTATCGCATAGAACTGCAGACACCCTTAATGAAACTCTCAACATTAAGCAAGAGTTCAAATTAAATAATACACCAACAAAGAGTGCTATTGATAATGCGTTAAGAAGGGCCAAAGGACAAGCTTCTAATATTGTAATTCAGATTAATTCAGATATATCAGCGGGCGACTTAACAGATGCAATAAAAAACAGGGTTAGAAGATCCTCTGGTATAAGTGAGATATGGATCAAAAGAGGTGATTTTGATGCTATGTATCCAAGAAAGGATATATTGGTTGATAGCTTTAAAATACAATGGGACTGAAGCTTTTCGGTTTCAGTCCCAAGGCAGGGTCTGGGACGAATCCCTGACCGCCACAAATATACAACAATTAACACACCAAAGTCAAGTAAAACTAAAAAAGAGATGAAAAAAAGGCACAAAGCAGCTGAATTTTTTAATAAGATAAATACATGAAAGAATCTTTCTCTAACCGGTTTAATTCACAAGCCTAAAATTTACTTTCAATTCTTCCTCTTTTTCCCTTATGTACTGCCTCAATATACTAGAACCAGCTTTTCAGTTTTCTTTCTTGATTGCTCATGCTAATTTTCAGAGTCCGTTCGTTGAATTTGACCAACTGATTGATGATTCTTTATACACATATCTTGTTGATACTAAACTAAATGGTACTGACTTTGCAATATATTGAGCTGCAAAAATATTCCCACTCTTCAAATCAGTTCTTCCATACTATCTCCTTGACCATCTGTTAGCTTTTTTCTGAATAATTCTGCCTTTTGAATGATCTCCATGGGATAATGAAATGATTTAAGTAAATCAATGACATTGGTTTTATATTGGATCCCCTTTTGTAGTTGATAATTAAAATGCAACCTATTGTTACGGAAGGTGTTGTCAAAATAATAGGTATCATATTCTCCATGAAGTAAATGAATCGTATCCAAGTCGTGGGTTGTAACGACGACCTTACAGTCATACTCATTTAGAAATAATAGGAAAGCAACAGAAATCGAAATTCGATCTATTGAATTAGTTCCTCTAAATAGTTCATCCATCAAAATAAGGCGGACAGTTTCGTCTTTATGTACTGCCGAAATGATGGTTTTCGCTCTTTCTAACTCATCCATAAAGTAGCTTTTACTATGTAGTAGGCTATCAGCACTTGTTATGGATGTACTGATCTTTAGTTGTTTTGGTATTTCAATATACTCACAAAAAGCATAATTAATTGTTTGCGAAAGAATTACATTAATACCTATTGTTTTTAAAAAAGTAGTTTTCCCCGACATATTTCCACCGGTAATAATGATATTTTGGTCCTCAATGCGTAAGCTATTTGGGATGCAGTTTTGAATGAGTGGATGGCGTGCATTTTGAACCTGGATAAACCTATTTGTGGAAACAGTGGGTTCAGTGCCATTGGTATGTTTTTTAAGATAGTAGAGCGATTGAGCAGTATCGGAAATCCCTATATAGTCAAACGTTTTTTGGATTACATGTGTATGCTCTTTTAGTAACTTAATGGTTTTATTGAACTGCAAGCCATCATATAAAACAGCTGCTTTTATAATTTCTATCAAATAATAGATAAATGCGGAAAATTCATCGGCATATTCAATGTTCAAAGAAAGGTAAAAGCATTTTTTTGAGATAGTTCTTAAGGAATTTATTTCCTTTGCCGAGAGGTAAGTGTCTTGATTTTCAACTTTATGTAATTTCAAATAGCAATCATATAAGGCCTTAATATTTTTGAATTCATAATGATATGTATTCACTCTTGTTTTGAGATAATAATGAACATAGGTGTTAATCAAGAAAGAAATGATAAGCGGTAATAATAAAGGGGCAAGAAAAAAACTGCCAACCATCAAACAAATAAAGGTCAGACTCAATAGTTTAATCCAGGAAGCTACGCTTTTAAAGTTTCCTGCTATAAAAAATGAAGGGAGACCGTAGGTTGAATTTCTTTCATATTTTTCTAAAATTTGAGCTGATTTAGATAACTGATCCGAATCTTTGGAATAGTGACTTATGATCCGTTTCATCAATTCATTTTGTGATATAGATTGCTCCTTTTGTAATAATCTATATAGATATTGCTCACCCGTTTTCGTCAGTGTTCGATCGATATAGGAAAAAATGGAATCAAGCTCTAAATCGTTCCATGTTCTCTCATCTACAATATCTTGTAAATCTTCACTAAACTTAGAATATTGATTTATGAGTTGAATATTTCTGAATTTCTCCAGCGGTTTTATTCTATTCATTTCAGATTTATGAGAATAATTACTCCTATTAAGTTTAAATAATTTCATGTTCTGAAAAAGGCTCTCCTTTTGCTGTATTTCGTTTTTCACTTTCACATACCCGACTTTGGATGGTTAGTCCGGTTTAAACCTGCTATTTTTTTAATAAATTAATCATTGGGTATTAGTAACAACTGAATCATAGAACTGTAGAATATCGCGTCTTTTTATAGCTTAGGTACAACAAATCTAATTTAATTTTTTAACATCACCAAACCGCAGTAAAAAATCTTTTAAATGGCTATGGGCCTTTTGCTGATCCAATCTTTAGGAACTACTATTTCAGGATTTCGGATGGTTTCCATCTCTAGTTTAGCTCTATAGAGATACAGATGGAATCTCAGTTAAAGTAAACTAGTACAACTTAAGGCCTGGCTCTAATCAGTGCGATGTTGGTACCCCCATCAGGTTCTGACTATGGTCGAAAGATGCGGAAGTCAGTGTGATTCTTAAGGTGGTAATAAACAGACGATAGCGTATTCCATCTATCCGGTGCCCTCTTACGAAAGGAAGGACAAGTCATCATACAATGTCTATTGGTTGATGGTGGTGATTTTACAAATATAAATTGGGTTTGGTATCGCAGCAGCTTGGGGCTTGTCTTGAGATTAAGGATAGTCCAAATTGTCAGACTGAGATCATTTCACTTCTGTAGCAGGTATGGCTAGAACTTCGGGCTCTTTCCCCTCATGCAAACCGGTGAGCAGCACGTTTACAAACTGATTCTTTTGCAGGTTTTTACCTTTGAGCCGTAGAGGAATATAGTTTTCACCGTATCCGCGTGCTGTACCATCGCTCGTAATGCGTTCTATCAGCATACGCTGTGGTTTTCCTATCATCGTGCTATAGTACTCTTTTTTATTGGCTGTAGAAATATTCCGCAGTATGGCAGAGCGTTGATTTTTTACTTTTTCACTGATCTGATCAGGCATACGCTCGGCCCGGGTGCCAGTACGTATTGAATATTTGAAGGTATGGATATGGCTGAATGCCAGTTCTTGAGCCATCTGTACACTTTGTTCGAACTCTTCTTCTGTTTCACCCGGAAAGCCCACTATCATATCGGTAGTGATGTTGAAATCGGGAAAACGGCTTTTTAGCTTGTTGACCATAGCAGCGAATTGCGCAGCGGTGTACATGCGACGCATCCTGAGCAACACGCTTTCCGACCCGCTTTGCAGGCATAGATGCAGATGAGGAGTTAGTTTGGGATGTTCGAACAAATCAAAAAAGCGATCGCTGAAGCCGTCAGGCTCTATAGAAGATATTCGAAGCCTGAAATCGCCTTCCAAATGAAGAATGTTTTCAACTAATCTCTCAAAGTTGGTGGTTCTGTCAAGATACCGACCGATATTGACGCCGGTGAGTACTACCTCTTTAAACCCATGATCAATCACCTGACGGATATTGGTATATATTTCTTCAGCCGGACGGCTGACAGCCCGACCTCTTACTTTGGGTATTATACAAAAGGTGCAAAAGTTATCGCATCCATCTTGTATCTTGATCATGCTTCGGGTGTGAAAAGTCTTATAGGCCGCTTCATAGCTGAACACATCTTTGTCGAAACCTTCAGGATCGGCTGCCGTACCCCGGAAATGATTTTCTAATATGCTGTAAATCTGTGATTTGCGTTCGTTATCAACAACAAAATCAATTGCATTTGTTTCCAATAGCGATTTCTTATAGTTATTAGCCATACAACCGGTAACAACCACTATTGCATCCTTATTTTTATTTCGGGCTTGATTGATGGTTTGTCGCGACTTCTGATCACTTTGATTGGTAACCGTACAAGTATTAACGATATATATATCAGCTTGCTCATTAAAGTCAACAAGTTCATAGCTTCCCTGATGAAAACGGGAGGCTAATGCATCGGTTTCGTACTGGTTGAGCCGGCAGCCGAGTGTTTTAAAAGCTATTTTCATCTATTTGAAATTTTATGCTGTTTTGTGTATGAGGCAATTCCATAATCTTAGACTCGTATAATGGTTTTGCCTTCAATTATACACTGTTTCTTGTAGTCTTTATCTATGGATAGCTTGATTCAATAAGCTGTTTTCACTTTCTTTATAGTGCATTTGAGGTTGAATTTGTTCACTCAGCCGGGCTTCCATAGATAGGGGAGTAACCGAGCTGATCACTACTTCGACAAATTGTCCGATTAACTCCTCCTTATCCGATTCAAATCGGACGACTATCTTTCCTTCAGTCAGTGCCGAAAGGTATCCATTCTTTCGGTCATTTCCTCTGACCAATACTTTCATTTTCCTGCCTATAAGCTGTTGATTGTATTGCAGGGAATATTTCAGCAAGGTATCGGTCAGCTCATGGTATCGTTGTTTTTTAACGGCTTTGGGGACATCATCCTCCCATCTTGAGCTGGCTGCTCCGGGTCGCACACTGTACTGAGCTATATACGCCATATTGTATTTGAACTCTTCCATCACTTTTCGGGTGTTGGCAAACTGCTCATCTGTCTCTCCTGTAAATCCGACTATGATATCGGTAAACAGGGTTGCTTGAGGGATAAGCCTTCGAATAGTAGTCACTATATGTCGATACTGTTCTAAGGAGTGTTTTCGGTTCATCCGTAGCAATACACCGTTATCACCTGATTGGATAGGCAGGTGAATTTGTTTGGCTAACACCGGATACTGAGCTACTATCTCAATGACTTCGTCGGTCATATCACGTGGGTGAGGTGAGGTGAAGTACACCCAAAACTCTTTTCCGCTTTGTTTACCGTATTCGCCTATTTCTCTAAGCAGTTGAGGGAAGCTGATTTCTTCACCTTTTTTGTCTAACCCATACGAGTTCACATTTTGACCAAGCAGGGTTATAGATTTGAAATTATTGGATATCAGTCGTTTTACCTCTTTTAGTATTTCATCTGATGGGCGTGATACTTCTCTGCCTCTGGTATAAGGCACGGCACAAAAGCTACAAAACTTGTCACATCCGTTTTGAATAGGTATAAACGCTTCAAAATTTGAAGAGTAGCTAGGTTCAACCTGCCAAAACTCGTCTATCCCTATAGCAGGATTAAGCTTAAACGTAGGGATTGATTTTTCTGGGAGCCTGGCTGTTTGCAAAAATGGTTTTTTTTCTGTGGGTATTTGGACAGAGGCGAGAGTGTTCATTTCGGGATATTGCAGTCCGGCAGGAGTTACTATGCCGTACTGTCGGATCATATCAGGCAGATCGGGTAACTCGCTCATAGGAAATACCAAATCAAAAAGTGTAAGAAACCGTTCTTTGTCTGATGGTAATATGCACCCTGAAACAAATGTCAGCAGGCTTTTCCGGTTTTTCATCTTATTCCATTTGGCGATACGGTTATACACTTTATCAATAGCTTTTTGCCTTACCGAGCATGCAATTATGCCTAATATATCAGCCTGATTCTCGTCTTCTGTTTCACTGTATCCCATGCTGTGCAGTACGGTTTTTACTCTTTCGGTATCTGAAAGATTCATTTGGCAGCCTAAAGGCATTAGATGGTATCTCATGGTAAATATATGCGTTGTAACTAGTTAAAAATAGACTTCGGCATGCATACGCTCGGAAGGTATGCCTTGCTTTTCTAGTATCTCAAAAACCTCGTAAATCATTTTATGATTTCCACAAAGATAACAATGTGTTTCAGGATGAACGGTATGAGTACGAAGATAGTCGGTTACTCTGCCATGATAGTCGCCGCTTGATTCAGCGGTAGTACACAGCAGGTAATTCTGCGGCAGGTATTCATTCTTTTCGTAGGCTTCATGGGCAAATCTGACACCATGTAGCAACTGATAATTCAGTGATGGATAGCTTTTGGCGAAGCTGTGAAATGGTGCGATACCTGTTCCGGTAGCAACGAACAAAAAATTATCGTGAGCTATCCTATCTGTATCAATAGTAAAAAATCCTAATGGCCCTTCAAGCTGAACCATATCGCCCGGATGGAGTTGCTTGAGTTGTTTGCTTACCAACCCATTATCTACTTCTTTGATGAGTACTTCAAAAAAGTCATCTTGCTCACTACTGTATATAGAATATTCGCGTAGTTCTATGCTTCCTGCTTCACCAAGGAGGATATGTTGACCGGCATTGAACTTCAGTCCTTTTCGTGTCATTTTCAATATATAGGCCGAAGCAGTCAGATGCCGTATCTCTATAAGCTCGTGTAAATTATCGTTTGCCAACATGGCGCTGTTTATTGGTGCCTGTCAACCGACAGGATGTTTTTATGTTTTTGGGCGGCAAAAATACACAAAAAAATAGTGTGGGGAATTGGACTGTATGATCAGTCAACAATATCAGCAGATTGACCGTTCATTTGTTGTAGAGCGTCTTGATGAGCCGGAAGCTCAACAAAAAAGGTAGTTCCTGCACCTTCCATGCTTGTCAGATAAATACGGCCATTCATTTCATCTACAAATTCTTTTACTAAGATCAGACCTATGCCGGCACTCGGCTCGTTGTTAGTGCCTTTGGTGCCTCGTGTATCATTCCTGAAGAGTTTTTTCTGTTGGATATCCGTCATCCCTATGCCGGTATCTTCGATACGGAGCAATACTGTATCTTCATGTAAACGGCTTGCGAGGATAGTAACCTTTCCGCCTGTAGGAGTGAATTTTAACGCATTGGATATCAGATTTCTGATCACTGAGCTAAGGAGATAGGCATCGGCGTACACCTTAAGTCTTTCATCTGCCATCACAAGCAATTCTATCTCTTTGGTTTTAAAATGTATCCTGAAAAACTCTATGTTTTTTTCAATCAGCTCTTTAAATATGATGATTTCTGGGTTGTTTGATATCATCTGTCGTTGAATTCTCGACCATTCCAACAGATTATCCAATAGTTCTGAAAGATTGATAGCCGTTCGGTACATAGAATCGACCAATTGTCGTAGCTCATCCTGCTCAAGACTAACCATATCATCGGCAAGAATTTCAGTCAATAAAAGGAATGAGTTGAAAGGGCTTCGCAGATCGTGTGCAATGACGGACAATATTTTGTCTTTTTCCTGATTGGTTTTTTTAAGGTCTTCTTCGTTGAGTTTGAGTTTTTCTTCAAGCTGTTTGTATTGAGTGATGTCTCTTGAAATACCTACTAATCCTTGAATTTGATTCTGCTCATCACGCATAGGTACTTTTGTTGCTGTAAACCATTTCCATCCTTGGTTAGTATGTATATGTTCTTCTTTGCTTATCACAGGTTGTCCGGTTTTCATCAGGTGCATCTCATCGGCAAAAGCATTTTTTGAGTGAGCGCTATCGAAGAAGTCAAAATCGGTTTTCATAATGGCTTCTTCCGGATGATTGACCCCTAATACTCTGGCTTGGGCCTTATTGATGCGCACAAATCTGGTCTGGGTATCCTTGTAATAGATTGTATCAGGTATGTTATCCATCAAGGCTTGTAATAAATATTTCTCTTGATAGAGTGCGTGTTGCATGGCTTTCTCCTTTGTAATATCACGGTAAATAGCCAATATCAACTTACGTTTTTCCGAGAGTTTGATCAATGCTCCAGATAGGATGATATCAATCAGTTCACCGTCTTTTTTCTGGCGTACAGTTTCTTTGGTGATCATACTATTGTTCAGGATGCTTGTACGATGCATCAGGCTTTCGGCTTGCAGCTTATCCGGGATGATAATATCAATGGACTGGGTGTTGGTCAACTCTTGTTTTGAATAGCCAAAAAGTGTGGTGAACTGGTGGTTGCAGTCAATAATAATACCTTGATCATCCGTTATCACTATGGCTAAAGGTGCACTTTCAAACAAGGTTTGAAAATAAAGTTGTTTATCCTGGATAGCTTTCTGATAGTGTGTTCTTTCGGTGATATCCTGATATACACCAAACACATGCCTTACCCCATCAGAAAGGGTAATAGGTCTGCCACTTATAGCTACATGGATCAGCTGGCCATCGGCTTTCTGTCGTATAGTCTCCACATATTGGTCAATACCTTTGCTGATCAATGAGGTAATCTTTTTTCCTTCGCTTTTTTTAGATATTGGTACAATGATATCATTTATTTTTCGGCCAAGCATATCTGATTTTGCAAATCCAAACATCGCTTCGAATTGATGGTTACAGTCTAGTAACACATCTTTGTCATCGGCTATGACGATTCCAAATGGTACTGTTTGGAGCAGGTGCTCGAAATAACTAATTTGATGTATGTTTTCAGCTGTTGAAAAGCTTTGATGGCTCGTTAGCTGATTAGGGGAATCAGTTGGCTCAATCAGGTAAATAAATTGTGGTTTTGCAAAGTGGTCGGATGAGTGAAGACCTATCTTTACCTGAAAATAATCAGCAGTGTTGCGAGAGGAAAGGCTAAGCTCAACGGTACTTTTTTTATCTTGGATCAGTGATTGCAGGTATGAGTTGAGTTCGGAGGGTGAGATATTCAGCCAATCTGAAACAAGATATTCTTTTTTACCCTTTATATGCTTAGGAAAAAGTTGTTTACATGCCTGATTATATTCTAAAATCGAACCTTTTTTATTTGTAATACAGCATGCCATTGGTATTGCATGTAGCAATTCAGACAAGGTGGATAGCTGACTCATGCCGGAAGTTTCATTTTTGGAGAAAAACATACTCTTGTTGTTTTCCATCACTGTCTAAATGGTTCAGGCAAAGATAAGATTTTAGTTCATACGTTATGATTTATTTAAGAATAAATCCCAGTCTTTTCATAGTATCCCAGAGTTCGTGCCGGTTGATAGGTTTTGCCAGGTAATAATCGCAACCTACACTTAAAGCCCGGTGTTCATCACCGCTCATCGCAAAAGCTGTGATAGCAATGATAGGAATATCAGGTCTGATTTTTTTTATCTCTATAGTAGCTTCAAAGCCATCCATAACCGGCATCTTAAGGTCCATTAGTATCAGGTCAATTTCAGGGTTTGCTGCAACCATGTCAACAGCAACTCTTCCATTGATAGCATGTAGTACCTTGGCATTAAAATTCTTACGCATGATCAGGGATAAGACTAAGAAATTGGATTCTTCGTCTTCAGCTATTAATACTATTGGATTGGTTTTGGATATATCCGGCTGTTGCAGGTGGGAATCGGACTTTGATATTGCCAGATTTTTAAGTGGGAAACATAGATGGAAAGTAGAGCCTTTATTTTTCTCCGATTCGATGACAAGTTCTCCACCCATCAGCTCGGTGATACCTTTTACTATGGCTAAGCCTAATCCGCTTCCCTCATAGTATCTCGATGAGCCTTCGTCTTCCTGCCGGAAATAGTGAAATATAGCAGTGATATTCTCAGGATTGACCCCTATACCTGTATCTCTGACGTAAAAACAAATCTTGCTGTTTTTCTGGTTGATTCCTAAGGTAATGCTTCCCTTGTTAGTGTATTTCAATGCATTATCCAACAAGTGGTTTAATGCTTTTTGGATAAGTTCAATGTCTAATTCCAAATGGATATTGCCTAAATCCTCATTATATTTTATGTTGAAATCCAATCCCTTATTAATACATTCCTTATTGTATTTGGCACGAAATTTTTCAACTATTTCGGCTAATTTCACTGCTTTGGCATTCACTTCCATATTGTTGGATGCAAGCAATGAGATGTCCATATAATCTGTAATGGTATTAATAAGCCGGTGTGTACTCAGCTCAATTATTTCCATTAGTTCGGGTACCTCATTCATATCTAATCCTGGTTCATTCAGCAATGAGGTTGCCCCTAAGATACCGTTCAGAGGTGTTCGTACTTCGTGCGAGATATTATTCAGAAAGTGAGTTTTTAGCTTGTCGCTGGCTTCTGCTTTTGCTTTGGCTTCTTCGAGTAGTTGACGTGCTTTTAATCGTTCGGTAATATTATGAGCCAGAGCCATACGGGCATCTTTACCCAAGCTTGTAGATATAGGAAATGAATCTATCTCAACCTGAATTACACTGCCGTCCTTATACTGATGCCTGAACTCTTTTTTTTCGGAATAGTCAGATGTAGGATGTTGTTTCAGCTCTTCCAACAAGAAGGGAATATCTGCTGCCGGGCGTAAGTCTATTAAGGTCATGTTCTGGAACTCCTCTTCGGTGTAGCCGTAGTCATGGATAGCCTTACTGTTTGCTTCTATGATGCGTAAACTATCTGTTTCATATATCCACATAGGCACCGGATTGTTCATAAAAATCTTTCGATATCGTTTCTCACTGTCCCGTAGCGCATCTTCCATCTCCTTTTGTTTGGTAATATCTTCTTTTACAGTGATATAGTTTTTAATATAACCGCTATCATCAACTATAGGTGATACTAATACCGATTCCCAAAACAATTCGCCGGTTTTCTTTTTGTGTAGCAGCTCGCCTTTCCATGTCTCACCTCTTAGGATATAGGTATGTAGCTGCCGGTAATGTTCTAATGTGGTGTCGTTTGCAGCAAAGAGTAATGCTTTATGCCCGATGAGATCGCGCGCCGAATAGCCGCTTACCTCAAAGGTTCGTGGGTTGGCATACTCTATCACACCTTCTATATTGGTTATTATAACCGATACAGGCGATTGTTCAATAGCGTTGGAAAGTGTTAACAAAGCTTCTTCCTGTCGGAGAAACTCAGTGATATCCACAAAATTGAAAAGGACTAACTTTTCTTTCTTGAGTTCATACAATACAAAAGAGGCCAACATGATTCGTAGCTCCCCTGTACGACATTTAAGCTGCATAGTAGCTTCAGTGATATAACCTTGTTCTTCAAGTTTTTGATTGATATGAGCAAATTGCTCGGGTTCAATAAGTTGAAGTTCTAAGATAGTTTTGTTTCGAATGCTGTCACGGGTATAACCGGTAAGCCGGCACCATGCATCGTTTACTTCTACAAAGCTGCCCTCTTTCCATCGGCGGATACCCATCGCTGTAGGACTGAAATAAAAAATACGTTTGAATTGTTCCTGCGTTTCTTTGATTTTTTGTTCAGCTATGATACGCTCTGAGATATCTGATATGACTACAATACCTTCAGTGATATGCTGTTGTTCACTCTGAATGGGAGCAGCAGTGATCTGTACTGTGCGTTCTTGTTGATCCGGAAGAAACCCTAGCTTACATTCCCAGGTTTCTGCCTTACCTTTCAGTGCATTGGCCATATGTGGCAAAATGCTGGGATTTAATAGCTGTTGTATGTGTTGGCCAACGATCTTTTCTGGTGTGAATCCAAGCAGTTGGCCGAAATAAGTATTGCAGGAAGTGATAGTAAACTGGTGATCAAACACAAAAATACCTACTGGTGCATTTCGTAAGATAGCTTGAGTTTCTTCAAAGTTTCTGGCTAATTGCTGTTGTATCTTTTTCCGTTCCGTGATGTCGTGATATATTCCAGTGAATCCTATGGGAATGCCATTTTTGTCACGTATGAATTGCAAGGTAGATTCAATGTTCAGCAGCTGTCCGTTTTTATGATATTCTTCAAAATCAATAGTCAGCATCCTATTTGGATCAGCTGTACCTGATTCTTCTATCTCTAGCTGTTTTCTGTATGCATCTTTTAGTTTTTGTACTTAATCGGGTGTCAGGTTAGCCCAGAAATTTTGAGCATATCTTTCCTCAGGAGTATAACCTACTATTTGTTCAATATTCGGGCTCATATATTCAAGTTGAAGCTTGATGTTAGTGATAAACAAAGCCACCACATTGTTTTCAACTAACATTTTGTATTTGGTTTCGCTGTCTTGTATGGCTTGCTGAGCTTCTTTTAGTGAGCTTATGTCACGGATAAACCCCATGATATTCCCATCTTCTAAAGCTACTCCCTTTATTGACCACCAGGCTTTGTCTCCTTGCTTTCGTATGACTCTCAATTCGGCAAATGCAGCACCTTGATCTATAATTGTTTTAAAAAGCCGTAGTCCGGTAGTTCGGTATTCAGGATCAATGATATTGATGATCTTAAGCTTCTTAAGTTCTTGAATAGAGTATCCGGTCTGGTATTCGGTTGTCTTGTTTGCTTCTAAATAATTACCATCAGCAGTGAGTATTATAATTCCGTCTGGAGCTTGCTCAATATATGATCTATATCGTCTTTCGCTGATACGCAGCTTTTCGTATGTGATTGATTCCCGCTTATGTGAATCTGCATTTTCTATAGCGCTCTGAACAGCAAAAGGCAACCGGCGAATCCTGTCTTTCAAAACATAATCGGTAGCACCGGCCTGAAGACCGGATATAGCCAATCCTTCGGTCTGACTATCTGTGAAAATAATCACTGGTAGAAAAGCAGAATGTTGTCTGGTAACAAATAGTACATCCAACCCAGAGAAGTCAGGCATATTGTATTCGCTGATGATGATTTCAGGATCGGAAGAAACAAGTTCCTGCTTAAAATCATCCAACTTCTCAACCCGAATAATGGTGGAATGGAAAAAGACTTCCAGTTCTTTAACTGCTTTTTGATAGTCCGATAAAGAATCGGAAACAAATAATATACGAGCCGTTTGCTTCATAAAAAGCTTGGGACGAGGATTGGTAAATTAAAACAAAAATACAAGAAAATAAAAGTGTAGTCCGCAAAAATATGTTTTCTTGCATAAACTATTACTGAAACGAACTGATAGAATGAATTTCCTGCCTATAAAACTGTATATCAAATAAGCTGTTGCCAATATATAAAAGTTCAGCCTGACTTGTTGTTCAGATGGTTTGCTAGAAGCAGCCAATTTGAATTAATTCGATACTTTTACACTCTCATCCCCATACAAAATGGATACAACAGTTTTAGAAAATTTTCAGGAATACCTACAACAAGCAGTTGACAATAAACAGCTTGTGAGGCTGACACTAAGCAAACACCGGCAAAAATCGGCTGAGCTAAAGCGGGTGACCGTCAGACCCGTACAACTGAAAGCAGGATATAGGTTTAATTTCCAATATCAGTATGCCACTCGCGATGAATCACAAAACCTTGAACCTAAGGTTGCACTTGAATCAATCAATCATTTAGTGGAAAACAATTTTCTCGAGGCTAATCTTTTTACCGTACAGCAGCATATAGGGTTTATCTCCAACCGCAAAGGCAATGCACGCCTTACATCCAAGATGAATACCGAACCTTTGCATGCAGATCTGAAACACGAGCAATCCAAAAAAAGATGGATAAAAAACACTACCGGACACTGGAACGATCTTGGGCTGACCGATAAACAAGGACGCTTGAAACCGGCCATGCATCATAAATTCAAACAAATTGATACCTACATCCAACTGCTTGAACCTATGATCACACAAGTAATAACCAACAGAAGCCGCATACAGATAGTGGATATGGGAGCAGGAAAAGGATACCTGACGTTTGCATTGTACGAATTTTTAGCAACGTATGCCAAATTGGATTTTGAATTGATCGGTGTTGAACAACGCCCTGAATTAGTGAATGCTACGCAAGCTATAGCAACAAAATATGGCTATCAGCAGCTGCGGTTTGAACAAGGGGCTATAGCAAGTTTTCCGCTTTCAAAAATCGATGTGCTCATTGCATTGCACGCCTGTGATACAGCTACAGACGATGCCATAGCTGCCGGCATAAAAGCAGATGCTGAGCTGATTGTATGTGCCCCTTGTTGTCATAAACAGATCCGAAACGAGATGAAAGCTGTAAAGCAGGCCTCACCTATATTACAATATGGTATTTTACTCGAACGGCAAGCCGAAATGCTGACCGATACTTTGAGAGCCCTCATCATGGAAAAATATGGGTATAAGAGCCATATTCAAGAATTTATAGAAGCCGGACATACACCCAAAAACCTGCTCATTACCGGGATCAAAACAGATAAACCAACTGACATACACCAGATCAACCGAAAAATCAATGAACTGAAGAAACAATTTGGTATTCAAACACATTATTTAGAAACAGTGTTATGAAGGTGGCTGTAGGGCAAAACATTCAGAGTTGGAGTGCATGCCTTTTCGGCAAGAATCAGCAATCAGTATCGTTGGTGTGTTCTGCTATATATCTCATACACAAGCTGCCACAATCATTAGGTATAGGCTAAAACTCAAAATAAGATAGCTGATAATTCGGATGTTATTAAGAATCTTTCTTTTTTAGCTTTTTATTGTTTATATTTTCACAATTGGGCCTTGTTCTTCCTAAAAAAGCTTTACCTTAGCGGTATTAAAATACGGATCAATTAATTTGAAATATGATGGAAAATATTGACTGGAAAAATCTGCCGTTTGGTTATTTTAAGACAGATTACAATGTCCGCTGTTACTATCGTAATGGCAAATGGGGTGAGTTAGAGGCTTGCTCTTCGGAGTATATCAGTATTCATATGGCTGCTACTGCTTTGCACTATGGTCAGGAGGCTTTTGAGGGGATGAAGGCTTATCGCGGCAAAGATGGTAAGGTGCGCCTGTTTCGTTGGGTTGACAATGCCAGGCGTTTTCAGGACTCAGCCAACGGGATCATGATGGCTCCCGTGCCTGAAGAATTATTTTTTGCTGCCATTGAAAAGGCTGTACGAATGAATGCCCGCTTTATTCCTCCCTATGGTATGGGTGCCTCATTGTATATCAGGCCGTTACTTATAGGTAGTGGCCCTCAGGTAGGAGTGCGGCCGGCTACCGAATATTTGTTTATGGTATTTGTAACACCGGTAGGACCTTATTTTAAAGAAGGCTTTAATCCGGTGAATGTAGAGTTGGTTCACGATTATGACAGGGCAGCACCACAAGGGACAGGCCATATCAAAGTTGGTGGCAACTATGCCGCTAGCTTAGTGCCTGCATCACGTGCAGCAGCCGAAGGATACTCATCCGTACTGTTTCTGGATGCCAAAGAAAAAAAATATATAGATGAAGCCGGACCGGCAAATTTCTTTGGGATCAAAAATAATACCTATGTCACACCCAAATCGCATACAATCCTGCCCTCTATCACTAATAAAAGTATAGAGACTATTGCCACAGACATCGGACTGAAAGTAGAACGTCGACCGGTTCCCCTTGATGAATTAGAGACATTTGAAGAAGTAGGTGCATGTGGTACGGCTGCCATAATCTCGCCCATAGGAAAAATTGTGGACAGAGAGTCTAAAAAGGTGTATCAGTATGGTGAACAATCCGGACCTATATCCACAAAAATTTATCAGACCCTCAGAGGAATACAGGAGGGTGAAGTGAAAGATATACACGACTGGACTACAGTGATTGAGGGTATCTGAACCAGGTTTTAAGGTGTTTGTGTTTTACAATAGAGGCTGCCTGTCAATAGGCAGCCTTTTCTAATGACCGCTTAATGAGTCTTGGTCATCTCCTTAGGAACTGCTACAATAAAGTTTGCTATGCCTGCTTTTTCTTCTGGGATTTGAATCGGTTGCCCCGATTCTACGGTAGAGATAGTGAGTATTTTTATATCTGATTCCAACTGCTTGAGATACCATACTATACCTTCAAAATTATCGCTATGATATGCTCCGTTGTAATGGATAAATATTGTTCCATTCAAGCGGTTTTTATGAATAAACCAAGCCATAGTTGCATCTTTGATAGCTTGTGCTTTAGGAAAGTTTTCAGGAGTTTGCATATGCACGCTTCCATCCATCATTTTCAACATTTGTTGATAGGCCGGCAGATCGGCATCATACGCAATAGGTAATGGAGCTATCCAGTTTTTTTCCTCATCGGGCAAACTGTCTAACGCAGTAAATCCATTTCTGAAGACCATAGAGGCATAGCGTCGGGGAATATTAGTGGCAATAAAGGGTATCTGATGATCACGTGCCAGATGTACTAATGGTTCTATATTGGTTTTGTAGTTAGGCCACAGACGGGCTGCTTTTTTGAGGCTGTCGGCATCCATTTCGCCTTCTAAATAAGCAGTAAGTGCATGCTGATTATCGGCTTCAAACATTTCGGCACCTTGAATAACCCGACCTTCCGTGAGTTGATACAGATCGTTAGTAAGTTCAAGTTGTAGCCAGTGGCTGATTGGGTTATTGTGAAGCTCACCAAAAAATACTACATCGGCTTTGGAAGCTTGTTTCAACATGCGTTTGTAGCTTATCTTCTTACCTTTCTGATTAAACAATAGATAAGCAGGTTTATCAGTGCGGTAAGCTCCTAGGCTGAGTAAGACCAACAATGCCGCAACAATTTTTACAGAATTTTTCATGGGTTGTATTTTAGGAGATAGTCATCAAGAAAAGAAAATGGGAGTAATGTTTGTATGCCGTTGATTATCATTATTATACCTTCTTCACCCTGCATAATCACTTTCATTGGTCGGCCTGCTTTTTTTTCAAACTCAGCCATCACCTGTCTGCATGATCCACAAGGTGTTATAGGTTCATGTATAGGCTTGCTGTTGCCTTGAGTGGTAACAGCTATGGCTTCTACAGCCTGATCAGGGTAATTGGCATTGGCATAAAACAGTGCGACCCGCTCGGCACATAAGCCTGACGGATAAGCTGCATTTTCTTGATTATTCCCTTTGATGATCTGGCCATTGGCAAGTCTGACAGCTGCTCCCACCCGAAACTTACTATAAGGTGCATACGCATCACGGGCTACCTGCCTGGCTTGTTGCAACAGTATCAAATCGTTAGGAACCAATTCCTCTTCCGAATCAAGATAGGTTACCTCTAACTTCAGGATTTCCTTCTTCATCTTTTTTGATATTATAAAAGGGAATGCAAAGATACAGATATTATTTATCGGTAACATATATGAAGTAGCCAGAAAATCAATGAATTAATTGGCTGTTGATGGGGTGTCAGTCTGCCCGCGACAAGCTATGAGTAAAAATGAGTTGAAAAAAGCAAACAAGGTTAAGCCTGCCTGGGTTTCAAGGGTGTCTTCGGTGAGCATAGATAAAAGTAGGATACTGATAAACACTAAATACTTATAATCGGTATAGCGCGATTGATAGAAAATGGGAAACATCAGTGTAAAGACAAACCAGGCAAAGCCAAAGACTCCAAAAGCAATGAATACCGATAAATACTGGTTATGCGACCGCCAGCGCCATTTTTCTTTTAACGGGCTGTCTAAATCTTCGTAAGCCGATTTGAACGCCAAAGGCAGATCACCAGTACCTACACCTGTCCAAAAATTGTTCTTGATCAGAAATAAGGAAGTCCGTATATATTCAAAGCGTTGCATGATAGAGCTTCCGTTAGGGTCTTGAAGGGAAGTGTATTTATTATACCCTTGTAATATTTTGGATATGCGGGTTCGAACGCCTGGGTTTTCGATGTAATTGAAATTGGCAATTCCTTTTTCAATATATTGCACATCTTTATCGCTTAATTCGGCAACCCCTTCGGTATCTTTTCTCAACTCTTTGGATGCTAAATATCTGATAAGAGTATATCGAATTAGCTGACCTGCCTGATCGTGCCCATCGAAATCAAATTTACTACGGCGATTCCATGCTGCTTTCAGTTCCTGCTCGGCTAAATAAAGACCCACATAATGCCCGTCTTCAATACCATAATTCACAGTGTCATGTATATAAAGCGAACCGGCAACAGTATGTGTGTCAAGCTTTGAAATGTCAACAGGTTCTGCAAACATTAGATCACTCGCTATATCAGAAAGGTACAAAGCAGTACTGATAGGGATTCCTAAGAAGGCTAATGTTAACACTAATTTGATAAAAAACCGGCTCGATCTGAATGCCGCTCGCATCATTAAAATAGAACTCACAGCTAACAGGCTGAGCATCCCTATAGCCGATTCAAGCAGTATGATAAAACTGACAAACCAAATGATGGCAGTACTAATTAAAATCTTAAGCCATAATGGGTATAATCGGTAAGAGCTTAGAAAATAAACCAATAAAAAGATTGAGAAAACTACCGATAAGCTAAATCGTATGGAGCTGATAAAGACAGATATCTGGCGGATGTCGGAGAAGTCTTTTTGAATATATGCCTGAAGACTAAACAGTGTGCCGGCTAATACCGCAGCAACGTAGAACCCTAATAATATATCAGTCTTTTGCCGGTTCAAAGCAGGCATAGAGCTGAAGATCAGTGGCAATAACAACAGAGGTAGTTTGGTGCGCAGGTCTTTCCATGCGTACGCAAAATCAGTGGTATGTAATAACCCGATGATATGCAGTAAAAAAATTGAAGCAATGACTAAGGCAAGCTTGTTTTGAGTAAACACTCTGATCTTGGCTATAAAATTATGTGCCATTGTGTTGGCTAGATAGCCAATAGGGCGTGTGAACTTCTCTTTTACTGATGTGAAGCGGAACATATCGACTAAACGACTATATGACAAACCGTCGGTCAGCCATATATAAACCAATGCAAACTGTGCCACGCTCATTCCGTATTTTGATAAAGGAATGCATACAGCCAGCAAGACCAAGGCTATAAAATATGCGTCAATTTTTAATTTGGAGGGCATAAGAAACGCTCGTTTTAGAAACGTTTATTGTAAAATCTGACGATATGATCCCATGTCGTGAAGCAGTTCAACGGCTTTTTCTATCTCTTTATCACCTTTCATAGCCGATATGATCTTCCCACGCTGGAAATAATATCTGGTAACTATCTCAACCCGCAATAGTTGTTCAATTTCTGGTCTGTGTTTCTCAAAATCACCTTCTTTGATAGCGACTAATTCGTTTTTGAGTGAGTCTAAAATTGGTTTGACTGCATCTAAGTAATGTTCTTCTTCGGCTATGCGATTTAGTGCAGTAATCATTTTTTCACTTTCGGTAGGATAAGTAAACTCCTCATGTTCAAGAAAATTCAAGAAATCGCTATAAAGTTCATCGGTAATTTCAAATTTTTCAGCCGATGGGATGGTGTCATGTTCACGTGCATAGCGATTGGCATACCGGAAAATATAATTACCGGTATATAAATGAGTGCTTACCGGACTGAATTCAACAGCTTCTAAAAGCACATCAGGTGTGATGCCTCCATTGTCATACACTATCCTGCCGCCTTTGGTGCGAAAGCTGGACACCAATGAATCAGGTATTTTGCCGCCGTTCTCGTCCTTGTGCAGATAATCAATAGCCTGGATACATCGACCGCTTGGAATATAATATTTAGCTACGGTAATCTTCAGTTGATTATTATAGGTAAGTGGGACAACGTTTTGTACCAGTCCTTTTCCGAAGGTTTTCTGTCCAACGATCACAGCACGATCGAAATCCTGTAAGGCACCTGCTACTATCTCACTGGCCGAAGCACTTGCCTCATTAACAAGGATCACTAATGGTATTTCCAGATCTACAGGAGCTAATCGGGTGCGATGCACGCTTGTCCGATCGGGTGCTTTGCCGCGGGTAGTGACTATGATCTGGCCTTTTTCTACAAACAGATTGGCTATATCCACTGCTTCGTTGAGCAGCCCGCCACCATTCCCTCTTAAATCAATGATCAACCCTTTTAACGGATAATGCTCTCGCATCTCTAAAAACACATCTTTTAATTCGGAGGCTGCTTTTTGGGTGAAGCCCGACAGTCGGATATATCCTATATCCTGTTCTATGACGGAGTGATAGGGTATGTTATCTATCCGAACCTTTTCGCGTATCACTTCTTTTTCTATTGGTGTATCATTACCATCTTGTTGTATTTTCAGTGTTACGGCAGATCCCGGATCCCCTTTCAGCAGTTCACTGATCTCGGAAGCATTTTTTCCTTTTGCATCTAACCCATTGATCTCAATGATATAGTCGCCGGGTTTGAGACCGGCTTTATGCGCCGGAAAGCCTTCGTAAGGCTCGGTGATATATACATAATCGCCTATCTTTTGGATCAGTGCTCCTATGCCGCCATATTCACCTGTTGTCATCATACGCACATCTTCAACCTGCGATTCAGGTATGAAAACAGTATATGGGTCTAACTCTTTCAGCATCGCATTAATGGCGGTCTCGGTCAGCTC
>Ga0265294_10000336_pt1 | contig 62338 bp, 46 predicted proteins | sample MunlanPumphouse3_FD_192504 | JGI IMG/M metagenome (GOLD analysis project Ga0265294, IMG submission 192504) | Groundwater microbial communities from a municipal landfill in Southern Ontario, Canada - Pumphouse #3 | ecosystem: Environmental > Aquatic > Deep subsurface > Groundwater | place... | reverse complement strand
TGACGCTTTCGGAAGGCGCTTCGCAACAGGCGTCATCCCTTGAGGAAACCTCGTCATCCCTGGAGGAGATGGCCTCCATGACCCGCCAGAATGCCGAAAATTCCAAACAGGCCGATCAGATCATGAAAGAAGGCAAACAGGTCGTGGGCCGGGCCGATGCTTCGATGCAGGAACTCACCGTTTCCATGAACGAAATCGCTCATGCCAGCGAGGAAATTTCAAAGATTAACAAAACGATTGACGAGATTGCGTTTCAGACCAATCTTCTGGCGCTTAATGCGGCGGTTGAAGCGGCCCGCGCCGGAGAGGCGGGCGCCGGATTTGCCGTGGTGGCCGAAGAGGTTCGAAACCTTGCCATGCGTTCGGCTGATGCGGCAAAGAACACGGCGGGCCTGATTGAAACCACGGTCGGAAAGATCAAAACCGGAACCGCACTGGTGTCCCGGACCAATGATGCCTTTTCCGGAGTGGCGCAAAGCGTCACCAAGGTCGGAGAACTGCTCGGCGAGATCGCCGCCGCATCGACGGAACAGGCTCAGGGAGTCGAGCAGCTCAACAAGGCGGTGGCCGAGATGGACAAGGTCACCCAGCAGAATGCGGCCAATGCCGAGGAGACGGCCAGCGCATCCGAGGTGCTCAAATCCCAGGCCGATGAGATGAGATTCGTCTTAAAGCAGCTGATGGCGATGGTGGATGGGAAAAACGGGCAGGCGGAATCCGCAGGTCAGATCCGGAATACGGCCGCTCCCGGCGCTTCCCGTAAAACGCTGCCCGCGCCTGGAAAGAAATCGACAGGCAAGGCCAAACAGGCCTCGGAAGTCAGTCCGGAACAGGTCATTCCCTTTGAAGAGGACGAGTTCCGGGATTTTGAAGTCAAAATGTGAATGAATCATTGTGCTGCCTGTTTCCGGGTGGAAACGGGCAGCATCGTTATCCGGCGCTTATCTGCCGACTTTTGTCTGCTTTGTTAAAGAACCGCGTCGGCTTCAGCATTTATCGCAAAGTGAGTATTTCGGAATCGACGCAAACAGGTAAAAAGAAATCGAAGCCCTTGAAGTCGTTGCAGAAAGAAAAAGGGCCCGTCCCTTGTTTTTAGGAACAGACCCCTGGTTTGTGGAGCAAACGTTAAATGGCTTGTTTCAAACTTGGTCCGAATCAACATCAGCAATATCAGCCGATTCATCTTCTGCCGTCAACCAAACCAACAACTCCGAAACCCAACAGCCAGGCAACCGCTTCGTTCAGCTTTTTTGAGGAGAAATCTCGCCAGCAGAGGGGTTTATTTGTTGATCTTTCTTCTCATCACAAAAACACCCATAAGTCCGGAACCCATCAGGAACAACGCCGGAGGCACAGGAACAACCTTTGTGTCGGGTACGCCCAGCCATGCATATCCGGTTGCAGCCGTTCCTTCGACAGGGCCCGCAGGGTCGGCAAGAAAATATCCACTGTTCATAAGTTCATATGTCATGCCTTCAGGCGTATTCCCGTCTTTCAGATAAATATCGCCCCACATCGGCATCCGGTGAGTTACGATGGTTGCTGTGAATGAAGTACCGCTTCCGTTAAATTTGATACAGTAGAGATCTGGACCAGCATGTGGGTCGTAGCCCAAACTCTCATAGGAAGTGGTGCCAGGAAGGATATCGTCAACTGTGAAATTGCTGGACACCTCGATATCCATATGGCTGAGCGCTCTGGAAGAATCTGTGTTGAAAGTATATTCGTACGTAAATGTTCCGTCTGTCCGATCGATGCTCCAATCCACGGTTGAAGGTACCCATAGATTATCAGGCGATACGAGATTGCCATCCGCCGTAGAGAGTGTGCCGTTTGCAATGATGGCTGCCGATGAGTTTGTGGCACCTGCGGCGAGAAAGACGGCCACCGCCAATACAAAAAATACTCCTAATAGTTTTCTCCTCATAAATACCCCCTTTTGTTTGAATTTGATTACGGCGCCTTCAATTAAAACGCCAACGATTAAACGCTTAATCGGATTATCTTGTACTTGTTGGAAAACAAGATGGCTATACCGTCTTTCTCTGTACGAACCACAATCCCGGTAACATCGATACGCGTTTTCGATTCTTTACCGTCGTTACCCCCCTTCAGGGGGAATACGATGTCTATTTTTACACTGGCACCCGTCGTTATAGGTTTATCGGTTGATAAAAAAGCACCGCCCGACGAGATATTTTGAGTCATTACTGCATAACCCTCTCTTGCCCCGCTTTCATCTATCACAGAAAGAAGGGCCGACGTTGTAAGAAAAAATCTTTCCTCTTTCCTTCTTTCAATTCCGCTCACAGAAAGCGCCCTTATTGGAGCTGTGCGGGTCAAAAAAACCGATACGTCATTTTGGATAAAATCACTTGCGATTCGTGAGAGTGTCAAAATTGCATGGTTTTTGCTTAAAGGATATTTTCAAAAAACTCAACTTTATGATAGTTTACATTTATTATATATAGTTCAACGAAACAATACGTCAATCGTATGATTTTTTTCGTATTTTTTATGGTTTTTTATGTAGGTAAAAATAATGAGATATAAACGAGTCTAATACCTTTTACCTAGTTTTCGGGCTTCGATAAATACGAAAAATATAATACCCTTTACCGATGGCGCCCTCAGTGAATCGCTGTTATAAAAAAACATCATGATGTTTTTTTAATCGCCAGACGGGAATCGGTATGATCTTAATTTTGTTTAAAAACCTCGACCTTTTTTAACTCCGCCCGATTCAATGAGATCGCCGGTTTGGTCCATTAAACATCAGCGATTGGCGACAAACAAGCAATAAAACTAATAAGTTACAGTTGTTTTTATATGTAATTCAAGGGGCGGAGCTGTATAGAAGGGATGGCAAGATTGCTAACACCCTGAACATTTGCACAATTTCTACGTATCTTACATGATGATGTATATGCAGTGTTATCACTGAGGGTTCAAAGTCGAAGGGACCGGGAATAAGGGGATAGCTCAAAGGGCTGAGGGTTGAAAGATCAACGTCCCAAACGCTCCAAACGATTCAAACCGCATAAAACAGATATTCCAATCAAAAGCAATTCAACATGATTAGAACACAAATTCAGCTTCAAAACGAGCAGATAAACTGGCTCAAAAAATTCGCCATAGAAAACAACATCTCCATGTCCCAGGCCATCCGGGACATCATTGAGGCTTACCGGGTCCATTCCGAACGGAAACGGGAACTGACCGTCAAAAAGAAGAAAGCCCTGTTGGCCGTCGGCAGCTTTGCCACGGAAGATAAGGACTGAGGGATGAGGGCTGAAACCTGAGACCTGAAAGAGAAGGACTGAGGCCTAAAATCTGAAAGCGCTTCGTTCCCAACGTTCCCAACGTTCCCAACGCTCCAAACGCTCCAAACGCTCCAAACGATCCCAATTTGAAAATATTTGTCGACACTTCGGCGTTTTACGCGCTCATTGATCGATCCGACCGGTATCATGCCCAGGCGGCCGCCTTGTGGCCGGACCTGCTCGATGACAGTATTACTCTGCTGACATCGAACTACGTGGTGTGGGAGACGGTCTGTCTGCTGCAGAACCGGATCGGGTTTGAGGCGGCACGCCTCTGGCACAAGGACATTCTGGGGGTTTTGGATGTTCTGTGGGTGAATGAGGGGATGCACCAGCGGGCCTATGAGCTCTGGCTTAATTTAGGCCGCAAAAGGCTGAGCCTGGTGGATTGTGCCAGTTTTGTGACCATGCACGCGTATGTGATTGAAAAAGTGTTCTGTTTTAAACCCTATTTCGCGGACCACGGGTTTGCCCTGATTGAACAAATCCTTCCCTAAAAAGGTTCATAAGGTGTTTGCTTGTCGATATTTCAGCGATTTCAGGATGCAAGTCCCCGAGAGAGAAGTTCGATTTGTTGTTGCACAATAAGCAGGTTGCTGTTGGTAGCTTTGCTTGTTTTAATGCCTTGGGTTGCGCTTTCCTCGGCGATGTCGCCTCCTTCGGCTCAGGCGTTTGTCATGCACGTATCGGCCCTGGCCGGTCTCTGCATGCTGGCCTGCTTGGCGTTCAAGAAAATCATCCTGCGCACGGGAGCGGTGCTCTTGGTTTTTGTCTACAGTTTGGTTCTGGAGTGGTTGCAGAATTTCAGCCCTGACCGTTATTGCTCCATGGAGGACGTTGTCGCCAACGCACTGGGATGCCTGGGGGGCGTACTCCTTTATTTTACCATAGCCGGTTTGCAAGGCCTGAAAAGGCGGTTTGCCTTGCACGGTTCGGAGAAATCAAAAGATTAAATTGGAAAGCCCAAAGCTCAAAGGTAAAAGCCGAAAGTTCTGAGGACTGAGCCGGATTTGTTGTTGATTTTTCCAGAGGAGAACACGTGAGACGATCATCAGGTTTTGCATCGATAATCCCCTTGAAGGGTATCGTCGGTTGACATTCAAGGTTCTGGCCGGCGACATCTTCGCGGTCAGTCCTGCAAACGACTGGCGGTTGCTTTCAAAAGCAGGGCTCTGGACGGGTGCATCCTCTACATCCTTCACTGGGAGATCAGAGAGTATATGGGGTATATGACGGAATCAGATGTGGAAATCATCCTTCAGCGGGCCAGGGAGAAGTTCTCCAAAGCCCTGCCATCGATCATTTTGGACAACGGGCAGCAGTGATTTTAAAAAGTTCATCCAGATTTCCGGGATGACGCATGTAAGAACGTCGCCATATTATCCGCAGTCCAACGGCAAGATAGAGCGGTTTCACCAGACGATAAAGGATGAATGCATCCGCCCCGGTGTTCAGCTTTCCCTTGACAACGTGGGAAAAGTTGTAGGAAGGTACATCAATTATTACAACGCCGTAAGGCTGCACAGCTCGATCGGCTACGTTTCATCAGTTGACAAATTGATCGGCCGGGACCAGGAGATTTTCCAAGAGCGAGACGGAAAATGTGAAGCGGCACGAAAACCAAGGAAACAAAACCGACGAAAAACTTTCCCCGGATTCAACATTCCAAGGAAAGTGGATATTCAAACGGCATGAAAGTCCATTTCCGACTGAAACGGAACAGGCGATAGCCGGAAATAAGTGATAATCAAAATCTGTAAGACCTTTTTTTAAATTTAGAAGTACCGTTCAGGAGGGATTTGAAAAATGAAAAAAACATTTGCTCTATTGTTTTTAATGATATTGGGATCGACAATGATTAGCGGTTGTGCAAGTATCAGCATTCCAGACACTGCAGCAGGGAAACCGCCTGCCCATGCTGCCTCCTATGACAAGAAGGTCAAATTGGACACCACCTCGCCAACCGTTGCGGATATCACCTCTGATACTATCGTGGACACCACCTCGCCAACCGTTGCGGATATCACCTCTGATACTATCGTGGACACCACCTCGCAAACAGTCGCGGACACCACCTCTGATGCTGTCGCGGATACCACTTCAGATGCAGTTGCGGACACCACCTCGGATACCGCAAATGAGATCGATAGTCTTGATTATGATTTATATGTTTCGGTAAATGGGGATGATGCAAATCCCGGAACAAAGAGCTACCCCTTTCGTACAATTCAAAAGGCGGCAGACCGGGCAATGCCTGGCGATAAGATCTGGATAGGCGGGGGTACGTATAAAGAATTTGTAAATATAAACGTTTCCGGTACAGCGGGTTCGCCAATTGTTTTCTGCGGTGAGCGTGGGCCTGGAGGAGAATACAAAACCATTATTGACCCAAGCACCGATGTTTTATCTGGCTGGGTCGCGGCTACGGAAGTTGGCTATGGCGTTTATAAGAAAAAGTTGGGATTTGAACCTTATGAAATGATAGTTGATGGCAAAAGAATTGGTAAAATCAATAATTACCATATGGGGGTAGGGGGAGTTGGCTGGGATTATCTTGCTATGGCCGCTGACGCCCAATATGAATTTGAGCCGACATTCTTTGTTAATTTCTGGGACGGTGTTGAATGTATTTGCGCCTATGATCAGGCAAGCGCAGGAACTGGATACACTTATATTCGGTTTCGTAATGGTGATGATCCTAACAATAAATCAATCAGAGCAGTTACCAGCGGCGCCGGTATCAGCATTTCCAATAAAAGCTACATAACAATAAGAGATCTGGAAATCAAGGTTGTAGAATATTCTGTATACCTTACCGGAACAAGCACCAATAATATCATTGTTGAGAACTGCTTCTTTAGAAATGGCGCTAAAAGGGTGTTTATAGAATTCGGTCCATCCGACTCCATTATTAGGAATAACACAATGACAATGGATTATTATGCAGGATCCGAATATTTAGGAGCAGGAGGCCCTACAGGTATTTTGCTTGTGAAGCGATGGACATATTATTTTTTTAAATACATGATCGGTCGGGGCTCATCTGATGACAGCAGCGTGTATATGTTTAATCCTGGAGACGATATTACAATTTCAGGAAATCAAATTCTTCAAGGCATTATAGGAATTTCTAGTCGCACCATTGAGTTTGATCCCGTACATAGTCCAACATACAGAACAAAAATTTACAACAACATTATTCATAATTGTTCAAGCACCGGGATCACCTGCCGTAGAGGCATGATGGATGCAGAAATTTATAACAATTTGCTTTATGATAATCATCTTAACATTAGAATGCACCTTTTAAATGACGCCGATGATCTGGGAAGGCGTGTATACATTTACAGCAATGTGATGTGGAATCCAGCGGAAGCTGGCGCCCATTTCTACGCCCATAACGGCGGTTTAACTACCCCCGCAAAATTCCCTGTATTTTACATATACAATAACGAATGTGTTGGAGGCGGAACTTTTTTAAAGGCGGATGATATGTCAGGTTGTGGCGGCATGCCTGAGTTTTATTTCTTTAATAATAAGATTTTGGCAGAAACAAACTACGTTACCGCTTTTATAAAAACTATCAATAGCGAAGCTCTTGGTATGTATGACTATAACGCACATGGAGAAAAAAAATACGATATAATTACTGGAGAGATATTCGGAGATCATAATGTCTTTTTTCTCAAAGAAAACTATGGATATTGTGATTTTAAGGATATAAATGATTTCTTGCAAAACTATGATCCATCTACTTACGAAATTAATTGGTTTAATTTTGATGGCGCATTTAATCCTTCACTACCTTATAGTGAGAACAGGTGGATTTACTAATGATGAGTTCAAATATGTTCGCCGGTTGGGTTTTGTAAATCAATAGCCTTCCGGACAGTTTGTCCTCTCGATCTGTCGTCGATCAGGACGCGTCCGGAAGGAGTTTGTTCAGGCGGACTTTTCCCTGTTCGAAGGTTTCAATGGGTCTTCTTCCCGTGTTGCGATATCCGCGATGCGGTCTTTCATAGTTGTAATAGTGGAGCCATACGTCAAGATCCGCCTGTAGTTCGTCCACCGACTTATAGATTTTTTTCCGGAAAGCGGCTCGAGAGAATTCGTCAAGAACGGTGCGATTGAAGCGTTCCACAAAACCGTTGGTTTTAGGGTTCCCCACCTTGGTGTTGCGCTGTTCGATATAATTAAGTTCCAGAAAGATTTCATACAAATGAATCATGGGGCGTCCCTTATACTCCATTCCGTTGTCCGTCAAGAATCGCTTCAACGACCAGACCATGGGCCTCATAGAACGGCAGCACCCGGTCATTGAGAACATCTGCCGCCGTTTCCTGGCGCTTGCTGGTATAGAGCTTGCCAAATGCAAAACTGCCGTACGTGTCCACCACGGCCTGGAGGTAAATCCGGCCTACACCTTTGAGACGACCACATAGAAGGTGTTCTGGCACAACAAACAACCGGAATGGATGCTTTCCACGTGACGCTCCCGTAACTCCGGATTGGCCCTTTCCATCAGCCGAATCTGTTGTTTCGTCAGCTCAATATCGTTGCCGGCAGCCGTTTGTTTGTACCTGGTTTCCATTCCATCCTTGAGCCAGACGTTGCGTACAGTAGTGGGGCAGGCGGAAACGCCCTCAAGCGCAAACTGGTCCGAAATGCGCTGCTGGCCGAAAGCGGGATGCTCAAGTGAAAGTTCAATGATTCTGGTTTTTACACCTTTGTCAATCTCCCTGGGATAGCTTGCCGGAACAGGCGGCTTGTTCACCAGACCATCAAGGCCATGCTCCTGAAAGCCCCGTTTGTACTCGTAAAATTGGCTTCGGGAAATATTGTGCATCCGGCATGCCCTGGATACATTGCCCAGTTTTTCAGCCAGCTGTAGCAAGGTAAGACGTTTTTGTGCTAACTTCTTGTCTGCGGTCATTCCGTCCTCCTTTGGGTTGAATGTTTCGGAAAAGCAATTATACCCGAGAGGATGGCGCTTTCCGCAGAACTCAAACTGTACGGAAAGATCTTAACTTTTCCATGTCAGAATCCTTAAAACTCGACAACAATGCCCACTGCAATCTTCTCCTGCGCCCTTTTTATAAACTATTCGTGATATTTTTTTGTGTGTCATTAGTAATTTTAGTGGTGTTTGATTGGATTGAATTTTATTTAACAACGGAACTTGTTGCCAAACGCAATCTTAGAGCCTTTCTTTTTATTGTTTTTTTAATTGGCGTCATTGATCCCACTTTGTCGCAGAAAGGCCGCAGGTTTTTCCTCTCTTTTCCTTTAATTGCTTTAGGTTATCTGTTTTTTACCTATGCCTTGTTTGAAGCCGATATGGCAGATGGCTTATACTATGCGACAAGAATTATTTACTGGATTCTGGGTACTTTTTTTGTTTATAAAATGCTGCTTGCTCAATATCTGACACAGAAACATATAGTAGCTGTGATTTACGCTGTAGTCTGCATTTACTCAGTTATGGTATTTTATTTCATGTTCAATCCTGCTATTCGATTCACACAGAATCTTTCGATCTATGTTCTTTTATGGTGCGTTCCCTTTTTGCTTATTCAGAAAAGAACTAATTTTAATAAGATATTTCTTTGTTTATCAATTGTTTCCATTTTCCTGTGTTTCAAACGCGGCGCCAGTCTTGCTTTGATTTTGTCGACTTTTATATATCTGTTTTTCTACTTTTTGCAGAACAGATCATTTAAAACGGGATTTAAACTTTCATTTATTTTTTTAGGCTTTCTCTTGATTTTAATGTCCGCGCTGATTGTTATCAATGAAACAAGACCGGACTTTTTTGAGAAGCGAACTTCTGATATCACTGACAAAGATCGGGTTGGATCTGGAAGAGGGGGCTTTTATCGGGGAGTTTTAAACAGCTACTTTCAATCATTTTATTCTGAACCGGCAAAATTTTTTTTCGGACATGGGAGCCGAAGTGTACAAAAAAGAACTGCCGGATTTTTGGGGGGAAACGGTGTTTATGCACATAGCGATTGGCTTCAAATTATGCCTGATTATGGCTTATTGGGTGTGTTAATCCTTATGTGGTTGCACTTTTCGATCATCCGGATAGTTTATATTGGCATGCAAACAAAGAATCAAATGGCTCCCGCACTTGCAATGACATATACTATATTTTTTTTATCTAGCATTTATTCAGGCCAAATATTTATACCTAATACGATTTATTTTGGCATTTTCATTTCCTTTTATTATGTAAATTGTTCAGAAAACCGTAGAGCGAACTTTTCGTTTCCAGATGTGAGAGGTGGAACAGGATGAAGTAGTCGGGACTTTATTGAGCTACGGGCAATATAGCTTCAACAGCGGCAAAAAATAAAATATTATGCAAGATATTCTAAGGCGCATAATCCTCGAAACCGGAAAAAGAGACATCGTACCGGATTCACTGAAAAGATGGGTGCAGAGGCATTGTGATTTTTTTGAGATTCGAGGAGAAAAGTGGAGGGAGCAAGACCCCTTCCGTTTTGATCCTCCGGAATGGACAGGCTCAGGACGTTATCCTTACGTTTTGGGAATATTCAAGGAATTCTGGCATATGCACTGGCATTATATTGCGGCGTGCCGCGAACTGGATGTTTCCTACAAGGTTCTTGATATTTCCGGGCCTGATTGGCTTGATGTTGTTGAACAGTCTGGATGCGATGCCTTTCTTGCCCGACCTTCTGTTCAATCCAGCATTTGGAAACAGATGTACGACGAACGGTTGAGAATTCTCGCGTCCGCCGGGGGTCACATAATTTTTCCTGACGTTGAATCTTTGTGGTTGTGGGAAAGTAAACGAAAAATGCATTACTGGCTTGCATCCCATCACATTCCCCACCCGAAAACATGGGTTTTTTACAATCGAAAGTCTGCATTAGAATTCGCCGATGCATGCGCCCTTCCTATTGTTTTCAAGAGTGACATGGGCTCGGGTGCGTCTGGTGTGATGATATTCAGAGACAGAAGTGATCTGAAAAGGCACATAACCCTTTGTTTCGGAAAAGGTTTTACGACCTACCGAAGATCGCCAAAGGACCTTGAATTTAATAGCATTCTTCTCCAGGAATATCTACCGGATGTAAAAGAATGGCGAATGGTTCGCATTGGTGATTCTTATTTCGCTTACGAAAAGGTAAAGCAGGATGACTTTCATAGCGGCTCCCATAAGTTTCATTATGAGAGACCTCCTGATAAACTGCTGGACTTTGTAAAACATGTTTCTGAAGTGGGAGAATTCAGAAGTATTGATTTGGATCTATTTATTACGTCTTGTGGGGAAATATTGGTTAATGAATTGCAGGCGCTCTTTGGCCAGCAAGGCTCTAGAGAAATTTGCAGGGTCAATGATGTCTCGGGTAGAATGATTTTTGATGAAACAACAGGTGAATGGGCCTTTGAGCCGGGCGAGTTCTGTAGAAACTACATGTGTAATCTGCGTGTTCAATATGTGTTGTCGTTGCTGGAAGCGCGTTCGATTATCGCAGAGAAGGCTTAAGTTGGCGCAGCTTTTTTATTAGATTTTGGTGTTAACGAACATGCAGCATCCTGAATTTATACATCTTGATCAGTGTAATTTCGAAGATTTTCCACCGGGAGGCACGCTCAGCTTTTCGCTGCAAATGCGCAAGGCGTTTGGCAATCGAATAGCATTGGCTGGCATTGTAACCGATAACACGCCGTGTGGGCGATGGGTTGAAAAGAAATTGCATGGTGTCAATTATCATTTTTTTGCTATCGGACGTATCGAGAGGCAGTCCACAAGGCCATTGATACCGACACGCTTGGTCACTTATTACTTGTTAAGGCAGCAAATGAGAAACATGATGGGACTGGGCGTCAGAAGAATATTCACCCGAACGCCTCAGTTTATGCTTTCGCTTAAGCGTTCCGACTGGGAAAGCATCTGCTTCTGCTTTGCGGGAACGGGCAACTCTGTTGGCCTGTCTCGTTATCCATTTTTGCGTTGGATGGGCAGCCTGTACGAGAAATGTCTTTTCAGGTCGCTCGTCGATAATGCCGACTGCATCCTTGCTGCCGCGGACAGCCGGGCAATTGAAGCAACCATTCAGCGAAGCCATGGCGTTTTGAGGCCTGGGTCCATCAAGGCATTTCCAACCCGATTTGACGAGAAAATATTCCACCCTCACGAGCGGGATGAATGCCGGCGGCGGCTGGGGCTGCCCTTGGACAGAACCATTATCGCGGTAAACGGGAGGCTCTGCTGGGTGAAAGGGTGGCCATTTGTTATCCAGACGCTTCGGCATTACCTTCGCGTCAATTCGTCCGCTATGGTGATTTTTATCGGAGACGGCGAAGACCGGCAACAAATGGAAACAGAGAATTGCGACCTGATTCAGAATGGAGAGGTTCGCATCACGGGGCTTGTCTCGCTATCAGAGGTAAGTGAATATCTTGGAGCTGCCGATCTGGTGATGATCGGTTCCCATGAAGAGGGATGGTCGACCGCGATGATTGAAGCCCTTGCCTGCGGCAAGCCCATGGTTACGACAAACATCAGTGGCGCTCAAGATATGGTTTTGCCGGATGAAAATGGATACATTCTTTTTGACCGCAACCCACTTGAGGCCGCCAGGGCGCTCGACCAAACTCTATATCTTGAGGGTGCAGGCGAAAAGAGCTACGCATTGTCAAGACAATATAATCTGCACACATTGAGCTCCGATCTGGAGGCTCTGTGGCTGCGATATCGCCAAGGAAACCCCAATGGACATACGTGAATTGCTTCGAAAGCTGATTTATGCACGGCTCTTTAAGAGACTGAAAGGCTATGGCGCAAACATAATCCTGTCCAGAGGTGGCGTGGTCCATCGCCCAGAGGAACTGGAGCTTGGGAACAATGTGGCGATAGCCAGGAATTTTCACATTTCGGCTCGATCAATGAAAATCGGCAACAATGTTTTTATCGGCCCGAACTTTGTGGCCGAATGCGATGATCATGTGTTCGATCGAGTGGGGGTAACGATTTTTTCTGTCGGAGAGATCCGGAACATCGCCCCCATTATTATCGAAGATGATGTCTGGATCGGAGCGAACGTGACGCTGCTGAAGGGCGTAACCGTTTCAGAAGGCTGCATTATTGGCGCCGGCAGCGTTGTGACGAAAACCATGCCGCCGTACTCAATTTGCTTTGGAGTTCCCTGCCGTCCGGTAAAGCTCAGATTCAAAGCTTTTGATCTGGGCGAGCATTTAAAGAAAGTCGAATCGAAACTGTCGATTGCCGATGTCATAGCGCGATGGAATCAATCTGGATTGGAGCACTGACGAACACTCCGACGAAATAATTATCTGTAAATAACCTTTCATTACGTGGTCCGGACATGGGCTATGCGGGTGAGTGTCTGAATGCGTCTTTCAAAACAGCAAAAAATAAAAATGATTGGACTATGATAAAGCAAAACCGACATTCGGAATTTCGATATCATGCACGATCTTCCAGTTGATCAGGGTAATCACACATGCAGCAGTTGACTCAGAAGTTAAAAACAGGGGCCATGTCTGTCATGGAAGTGCCCTGTCCAGCGCTGAATCCGGGAACCATACTGGTAAAAAATCATTATTCGCTCATCAGCGCGGGAACGGAGGGAAGCACCGTAAAGGCTGCCAGAAAAGGATATATCGGCAAGGCCAAGGAAAGGCCTCAGCAGGTTAAACAGGTTCTTGATACGCTGAGATCGCAGGGGATCATTCAGACTTACCGCGCTGTTATGAAGAAGCTGGATGCGCAATCCCCGCTGGGATATTCCTGTGCGGGAGAAGTCATTGGCGTCGGTTCCGGCGTCAGAGGCTTCAATGTGGGAGATCTGGCAGCTTGCGGCGGTGCGGCCGCGTGCCATGCCGAAATCGTGGCTGTTCCCGTGAATTTATGCGTGAAGTTGCATCCCGGTGGGGAACTCAAACAGGCGGCATACAACACGCTTGGCGCCATTGCCTTGCAGGGGGTTCGACAGGCGGATCTGCGCCTGGGGGAAACCTGCGCCGTAATCGGGCTGGGCCTGATCGGTCAACTCGCGGCAATGCTTTTGCGGTCTTCGGGCGTGCGGGTGATTGGTATAGATGTTAATCAAAACATGGTTGACCTGGCATTAAAGAATTGCCTGGATCTGGGAATGAACCGCAAAGACAGCGACATAGAAGATCGGATTTACAGGTTTACCAATGGAATCGGCTGTGACGCCATCATTATAACCGCAGCCAGCGATTCCCTGGATCCGATCAATTTCGCGGGCGCTGTTTCACGCAAGAAGGGCACGGTCGTTGTGCTCGGAGCGGTTCCGACCGGCTATGATCGCGAGCCCCATTACTATCAAAAAGAACTGCAGGTCAGGATGTCCTGCTCATACGGTCCGGGGCGCTATGATTCCCGCTATGAAGAAAAGGGATATGACTATCCGCCCGCTTATGTACGTTGGACCGAGAACCGCAACATGCAAGCTTTTCAGGAACTCATTGCAGGCGGAAAGATCAATGTCGGTTATCTGACGACTCACACCTTTCCCCTTGAAAAAGCATTTGAAGCTTATGACATGATGATGGCGAAGTCGGAGCCGTTTGTCGGAATACTGATCGAATATGACGCGTCAAAACCATTTGAGGCGGGTGCGACCCGAATCGAATTAACGCCTTCTTCGCTCAAATCGGCGCACGTTTCGATCGGCTTTATCGGGGCAGGGTCCTATGCTCAGAGCTATCTTTTACCCAATCTCCCAGATGACAAAAACATTTTCAGATGCGGCGTGATGACCTCGAGCAGCGCCGGCGCAAGGTCGGCGGCTGACCGGTTCGGATTTGGTTTCTGCACCGGGAATGAAAACGATATTATTGGTAATCATGATATCAACACCGTCTTTATTGCATCACGGCACGATTCCCACGCCAGGTATGTGCTGAAGGCGCTCGCGGCTGGAAAACATGTTTTTGTCGAGAAGCCGCTGTGCCTGACGGAAAATGAACTGCACGAGATCGCGTCGGTCTATCAATCGAAAGCTGACAAGCCTCAATTCATGGTGGGATTTAATCGCAGGTTTTCCCCATTTGCCAGGGCTGTAAAGGAATTTTTTGGAAGCGGGCCTCTGGCGATGAACTATAGAATCAATGCCGGCAAAATACCGGCTTCATCCTGGATTCAGGACCCTGAAACCGGGGGCGGCAGAATCATTGGCGAGGTTTGTCATTTCGTGGATTTATTGACCTACCTGAGCGGTTCTTTGCCGGTTTCTGTTTATGCGGTCTCTGTGGATGATTGCGACGGCCTGGACGATATTCTGACTATTGCGGTCAAGTACCGGAATCAATCTGTGGGGAGCATCTCTTATTTTTCAAATGGAGACAAATCCCTTTCCAAGGAATATCTGGAAGTCTATGGAAACAGAAACACTGCGATTCTGGATGATTTCAGATCGCTGAAAATCCATTCCCGCGGCAAGAAAACCGAAAAGAAACTGTTTTCTCAGGATAAAGGCCAAAAGCAGGAGATTGTTGAATTTATCAACGCAATCCGATCAGGCAGCAGCGCCATTTCGTTTGATGAAATATTCAGCACGACCCTGCTGACCTTTAAGATAATCGAATCATTGAGAACCGGATTGGCAATCAGGCTGTAAACATGCGCGCCCTTCAAAAACTGGATGCTTATTGCGCAGCCCAGGCCTACAAAGGCTGGGACCTGTTTGACGGGCTGAATTCCAGGTGGTTTCAAAAATTCCCCCTGAGCGGATCAAGGTTCTGCCGGCTTGCCTGGATTCAACTTTTGAAACGTTCTCCCATAAATCTGAGACCGGTAGCCGGAGTGCCCAAAGGTTATAATGCCAAGGGCCTGGCGCTGTTTGCTTCGGGCCTGGTTGCGCAGGGGCGAATGGACGAGGCCCGGATACTGCTCGAACTGCTGCGGCAAATGACCTGTGCTGGATATGCGGGTATTTCATGGGGGTATAATTTCCCGTGGATGGCGCGGGCATTCTATGTGCCGGAAGGCAAACCCAATATGGTCACAACGGTTTTTGCGGCCAATGCATTTCTGGATTTTGCCGCCAGAACCGAGGACCCGGTAGAGGCTACCCGATATGTTGATATCGCGGATCAATGCTGCGAATTTATATCGCAGGAACTCGTTGTGTTTGAAGACAGCCGGAATCTTTGTTTCGGTTATATTCCCGGAGAAGAGGCCCGGGTCCACAATGCCAGCATGCTGGGGGCCGCCTTGCTGGGCCGGGTCCAAGCGATCCACCATAATCCCGTCTATCTCGAAAAATCCCGTAAGGCCATGGCCTATGCCGTACAGGCTTTGAATCCCGATTATTCCTGGCCCTACGGTGAACTGTCGCACCACCGGTTTGTTGATAACTTCCATACCGGTTTCAATCTGGTTGCCCTGAAAACCTGGATGGACGCAACCGGTGAAACTCTCTGGATGAATGAACTCAAAAAGGCTTATCATTATTATCTTGACATCTTTTGGCTGGCCGACGGATCTCCTAAATATTACAATACCTCACTTTATCCCATAGATGTGCACTGTTCCGCCCAGGGAATCATAACCTGTCTGAAACTCCAGGAATATGATGAACGCAGCATCCCCATGGCTGATAAAATTGCCAGCTGGGCCATTAAGCATATGCAGGATAAGAAGGGATATTTCTATTACCAGAAGCATAGGTATTTCACCAATAAGATACCGTATATCCGCTGGTCTCAGGCCTGGATGTTTTACGCCCTGTCGCTCTACGAAGTAAAAGCAAATTAGTTTGAAATATTGGAATCTACGCGCATTGGAGGTTGTTCATGTCCAGAATTAACCTGATGGGTTGCCCGGTTGATTGCCTTGATATGCAGCAGACAATTCGAAAAATTGAAGCGTATATCGCCGGCGATGAGATGTGCCAGCACGTGGTCGTCAATGCCGCCAAGTTTGTTGAGATGAAAAATGATGCGCATCTCAGGGATATAATTTCGTCCTGCAACATCATCAACGCCGATGGCATGCCGGTTGTCTGGGCTTCCAGAATCCTGGGCAATCCTCTGCCCTGCCGGGTTGCCGGAGTGGATCTCTTTCAGAAACTGATCGGCGTCTGCGCCGCAAAGGGTTACAGGCCGTTTTTTTTCGGCGCCAGGGAAGAGGTTGTAACCAAAGTCGTAAATGAATTCAAGGCGCGGTATCCCAAACTCGATGTGGCCGGTTTCCGAAACGGCTACTATTCGCCGGATGATGAACCTGCAATTGCCGAGCAGATCAGGAACAGCAGGCCCGACATGCTCTTTGTGGGTTTTTCTTCTCCCAAGAAGGAAAAGTTTCTCAACAAATGGATGCCGGTTATGAAGGTGCCCTTTTGCATGGGGGTGGGCGGCAGCTTTGACATCGTTGCCGGCCTCACCAAACGGGCGCCGCTCTGGATGCAGAATGCCGGGCTTGAATGGTTTTATCGGGTATTGCAGGAACCGAAAAGAATGTGGATCAGATATGCCAGAACAAACCCTGTATTTGTTCTGATGGTTCTGAAGGCCTATTTTGAAAAAGCACGGGGAGCATGTTGAGATGAAATTGCTTATCATCGCGGGCGCCCGACCGAATTTTATGAAAATTTCTCCCATCATCAGGGCACTGAACCAGAAAAAGAATTCGACAAACGTGGATTGTATTCAATGGAAGCTCGTGCATACGGGCCAGCATTATGATTATGAAATGTCCCAAGCCTTTTTTGATGATCTGGATATTCCCAAACCGGATTTTTTTCTTGAAGGCGGCTCAGGGTCGCACGCGGTGCAAACAGCGAAGATTATGGTGAAGTTTGAAAAAATCTGTCTCAAAGAATCGCCAGATGTGATTGTTGTCGTTGGAGATGTAAATTCGACTCTGGCATGCAGCATAGTTGCCAAAAAAATGCTGGTAAAGGTAGCTCATGTTGAAGCCGGCCTGAGGAGCTTTGATCCGCGGATGCCTGAAGAAATCAATCGGATGGTAACGGATTCAATTTCCGATTATTTTTTTGTTACAGAACAAAGCGCTGTTGACAACCTGTTAAAAGAGGGAAAATCTCCTGCGGATATTTATTTTGTCGGCCATGTGATGATTGACAATCTGCTGTTTCAGCTAAAACGTCTGGAAGAAAATACATTACAGCAAAAAGCTTTTGGGTCTTTTAATTTAAAGCGTTGTCTTGATAAATATGTTTTTATGACGCTTCACCGGCCGTCCAATGTTGACAAACGGGAAACTTTGGCAGAAATAGCCGAGGCGATTTCAACGATTGCATCCGATACTCCGGTTGTTTTCCCAGTACACCCCAGGACAAAAAAAAATCTGGAGAGATTTGAAATTACCTTTGGCGGAAATGTCCACTTGCTGCCGCCTCTGAGTTTCAGGGAATCTCTTTTTCTATGGAAAGATTCAATGATGGTATTGACGGACAGCGGCGGACTTCAGGAGGAGACAACAGGGCTTGGCATCCCGTGTATGACGCTTCGAGATAATACCGAGCGGCCTGTTACGGTTGAACTGGGCACGAATCGTCTTTCAGGCAACAGGAAAGAAAATATTTTAAAAGTCTTTAAAGAGACAATGGAAAAACAATGGGTGAATATTCCAAAACCTCCGAAATGGGATGGGCGGTCAGCAGAGAGAATCGTTGACATACTTTCCGTCGGCTGATTTCATGCGAATTGAAAATCCATTCTTTTTCCGGTAATCGCCGAATTTTTTCAACAAACTGTCGCTATAAAATATGACTTCAACAGAAACAAAAAACATGATGAAACTGGCGCTTCCCGGGTTGATAACCACAATCTTTTTGCTGGCCTTTTTACCCGTTTTTCAAAAACTTGTTTATCGCTGGGGTTCCGGTGACAACAGCTACTGCTATCTGATTGTTCCCCTGTTTATCTATCTGTGCTGGGAAAAAAGGAAAACATTTGAGTTCGGCCGGTTTTCCTGGAATCTCTGGGGCCTCATTCCGGTGACGCTGTCGGTTCTGATGATGGTCGCCGGTGAACTGGGCTCCATGGAGACCCTTTTGTTCATAGGCATCTGGAGCTGCATTGTCGGCGTCATGTTGATCCTATATGGCCTGCGATTGCGGCGCTTGCTGTTTCCGCTGCTGATTCTGGCTTTCATCGTGCCGTTGCCGCCTTTTGTCAACCAGATGCTGACCTTCAATCTTAAAATAGCGGCCAGCACTCTGTCTGTGATGATGTTGCGCCTGGCCGGCGTGTCAGTGCTGCAGGAAGGCAACATTATCGATTTGGGTATCACCCAGTTGCAGATGGTGGACGCCTGCAGCGGGCTTCGCTACTTCATGCCTCTGATCCTCATGTCTCTGCTGCTCGGCTTGTTTTTTTGCAGACGGTTCTGGCAGAAGGCAGTGCTGCTGGTCATCGTTTTGCCCCTTTCCATTGCGGTCAATGCCCTGCGAGTCTTTGCAACCGGAATGCTTCATGTCTGGGGACATTCGGAACTGGCCGAGAGTTTTTTTCACGACCTTTCCGGTCTGGTCATCTTCCTGCTGGCCGGTGCGATTCTTTTCGGGTTCGCAATGGCGATGCGAGGATTGAGAATTGGAGGGATAAGGGAAGAGGTCGAAGCTCAAAGTTCAAAGGTGAAAGCTCAAAGGGGAGAGTTGAAAGGGAAAGGAAGTCGAGAAGGCAAGAAGATAAGAATTCTCGATGATAAAAAGGATAGGGTGGAAGAAAGCTCAAAGCTTCAATCGCTGAAAAGACCGGTGCTGATTACGGTTGGCCTGTGTCTGCTGTTTGCCGTCAGCGGGTATGCCCTGCAGAAATTCCCGTCAGCTACCAATCTGCCCGCACGTAAATCCTTCGAATCCTTTCCAATGACCATCGGAGACTGGCACGCCAAAAGACATTTTCTGTCCCAGGAGATCCTCGATAGCCTCTGGGCCGATGATTACGTCAGCGCCACTTATTACAAAGAAAAGCTTCCCAACACGATCAACCTTCTGATTCCCTTTTACGAATATCAGGGAACTCGGCATACGGCCCATGCTCCCCAATCCTGCATGCTGGGCGGCGGCTGGGCCATGATCGGATCACAAGAGCATGTGGTGAAAACAAGTTCCGGAACCGCTCTGACCCTGATGACGACGATATGGGAAAAGGGCGATATGCGCATTCTGGGCAGCTATTTCTTTTTTCAACGGGGCCGGGTGATTACCAGCCCCTGGATGAACAAGTATTGGCTCATGGTGGATGCCTTCACCCGGCGTCGCACTGACGGGGCTCTGGTGCGCGCGGAAATGACCCTGGTGCCTGGACAGTCCATGGAAGCTGGTTACGAGGTGTTGGGAAAGTTTGTCAGCAAGATGTACGAGGTTTTGCCGGAGTATGTGCCGGAATAGCTCAAAGCTCAAAGCGAAGAGCTGGGGGAGGGAAAATGCAGCTGGCTTTTAAAGAATTGGCGGTATGGAAAAGGGCGGTGAAATTTGCCGTTGCCCTGAACGAAGCGGTCGAGGGGATTTCAACGGACCGGAAACATTATCGCTTGCTGGAACAAATTGAAGCCTGATCCTCCAGCCTTTCCATTTCTTTGAGCTTTGAGCTTTCACCTTTGAACTTTTATCTTTGAGCTTCAAACTATGCTGCAACAACAAGTATATGTGATTAATTCGCTGTTGATGGTCATTGATGCGGTGTGCGTGATTATCGCCGGATATTCGGCTTATTACATCAAGCTTTATTATGTCGGCGGGGCGTGGAAAGTTCAAGGAAATGTATTTACGGTATCGCTGCTGGTTGTGATGCTTCTGAACAACTACATGATGGGTAAATTTAACCTGTATGCCGACGTCAAGCCCAAATCCATCATCCGCCTGCAGTGGTCTGTTTTAAAGGCCGTAGTGATTACTTTCACATTTTTGTCCGCCGGCCTTTTTATGTACAAAGAGCTCGATTTCTCCCGGGAATTTTTGCTCTATTTCGGTTTCTTGAGCTTCCTGCTCATCGCGGTTTCAAGGGTCTTGTCGCATCTTTATTTTATTTATGTGTCCCCGAAAACTTTTAACGCGCGTCGGATACTGGTGGTGGGGGATCTGCAAAGAGGCAAGCTTGTCACCGATATGCTGCAATCCCAACTCAGTTACGGTCATACCATCATCGGTCAGGTCATACCAAAAAGGGAAGATAATTGCGCCACGGGGGTCATCGGGCATCTGGACGATTTGAGCGATATCCTGAAAAAGCATTCGGTGGACGAGGTTGTTTTTGCCTTAAAGATTGATGATCGGAACGTTGATTTATCGCCGCATCTGGATATGTGCAGAAAAATGGGCATCACAGTCAGAATCTTGCCGGCATTGTGGCAATATGGAAACCAGATCCTGTCCATGGAGAAATGTCAGGGCATTCCGTTCTTGACCATGCGCGCCGGCAATTTCAATGCAACCGGACTTTTATACAAGCGGTTGCTGGATCTGGTCGGAGGGCTGATCGGTATGGTCATTCTACTGGTTATGTATCCCTTTGTGGCCGCGGCTATTAAGTTTGATTCGCCGGGACCGGTTCTGTTCAAGCAGAAGCGCATGGGGCGCAACGGCCGTGTCTTCAATTTATATAAATTCAGGTCCATGAGCCGGGATGCAGATGAGCGCAAACAGGAACTGATAACAATGAATGAAATGGAAGGGCCTCTGTTTAAACTCAAAGACGACCCGCGCATCACACGGGTAGGGCGATTTTTGCGGAAAACCTCTTTAGACGAGTTTCCGCAATTTATCAACGTGCTCAAGGGCGAGATGAGCCTGGTCGGCACCCGACCACCGACACTGGATGAGGTTGAAAAATATCATCCCGAACATTTGAAACGGATATCGGCCAAACCCGGAATGACCGGGCTGTGGCAGGTATCGGGCCGCAACGAGATCACCGATTTCGATGATGTGGTGAGGCTGGATTGTCAATACCTGGACCAGTGGCGATTTTCGGATGACATCAAAATCCTGTTTAAAACCGTTTGGGTAGTTTTGCAGCGGAAGGGGGCTGTGTAGGGAGGAATAAGGGCTGAGGGCTGAGACCTGAGACCTGAAAGAGAGGAATGAGGGCTGAGGCTTAGACCTTAGACCTGAAAGAGAAGGACTGAGAGCTGAGGGATGAAACCTGAAGGTCCAAAGCTCAAAACGCTCATAACGATCTTAACGTCCAAATGATTTCCGGAGAAAAAATGAATACAACATCGAAACAATTTTATGTCGTGATCATGATGATTTTGTTCGCCGGATTGTTCATCGCCTGCGGAGGCGCGGATGAAAGAAAAGCGAAGTTTTTTGAAAAGGGAAAGGCCCTGTACGAGAAGGGCGATTATGTCAAGGCCCGGCTGGAGTTCAAGAACGCACTGCAGATCGACCCCAAGTATGCCGAAGGCTTTTACATGCTGGGAATGACTGCGTTGAAAACAGGGGATTTAAAACAGGCATATGCCGGTTTCTCCAAGGCGGTTGAGCTCGCTCCGGACAATATGGACGCTCATCTTCAGCTTGGACAGATTTTTCTCGCCGGAAAAGTTCCCGAGAAAGCCATGGAAAAGGCTGAACTGGTCCTTGAAGCACAACCGGACAACACGGAAGCAATGAAATTAAAGGGGGCGACCCTGCTGGCTCAAAAAGAGACGGACAAGGCCATAGCGCTGCTGAATGGAATGATTCAAAAAGGGGTAAAAAAGCCTGAAATATTTCTGATGCTTTCTACGGCTTATGACTTAAAAAAAGATGGCTCGGCGGTCGAAAACGTATTAAAACAGGGTATTGATGCAAATCCCGGCGCCTTGACCCTGTACGGTTCCCTGGCCAATTTTTATGGAACAAAAAAACAGTTCGACAAGGCCGAAACGATCGTTCGGAAATTGGTTGACCTGGAGCCAGAAAACGTCGCGCACCGGTTTGCTCTCGCGAGCCTTCTGTGGGATACGGGCCGGAAAGAGCAGGCCGATGGACTCATAAAAGCGATTATCGAATCTGAATCTGGCAGCGAAGAGAATCCATTGATGGCTGCCCGGTTTTACGTAGCCAAGGGGCAGTTTCAGAAAGCGGAACAGATTCTCAAGGAAGGCATTCAAAAACACGAAAAAAGCTTCCAGGTTCGATTTATGCTGAGCGATCTGTATCTCAACCTGAAAGACCCAGCCAGGGCGGTGGAAACCCTTCGGCAATGTCTGGCGCTGGATGATGACCCGGCAAGCCCCATGATCCTGAAGGCCAAAAACACCCTTGCCAATGTGTACTTGATGACCCGGGACATTGAGGCAGCCGAAAAGCTGACGGACGAGGTACTTGCGGAGAGCCCCAAAAGCATAGAGGCCCACTACTCCAAAGGGCAGATTTTTCTGCTAAAAAGAAACGGCGTTGACGCGGTTGCTGAATTTCGAACCGTTGTGACGGAACACCCGCAGTTCATTCCGGCGTATCTTCGACTGGCGGAAGCCCATGTGATGAACCAGGAGCTGGAGCTGGCCCTGGACACGCTTCAGAACGCCCTGAAGACCGCTCCGGAGTCGCGGGAGGTCATCATCGCCCTGTGTCGGGTCTATGTTATGAAAAAGGACTATAAACAGTCGGAATCTTTGTTGAAAAAGGTTATTGAAAACCATCCAGGGGATGAGTTTGCCTTCAATCTGCTGGGAGAGGTTTACATTTTTCAGAAAAATTACACCCAGGCTGAGAATGCCTTTCAAAAGGCCGTTGACATACGGTCTCAGTGGCCGGTGCCGAACAACAATCTGGCAAGGCTCTATCTGATTCAGGGCAAAAAGCAGGAGGCGGTGGCAAAATTCGAGTCATCCTTGAGGAACAACCCCAGAAATCCGGCGGCCTATTTATCCCTGGGATATATTTATCAGCAAAGCGGGGAGGTCCAAAAGGCCATTGAAACTTATGAAAAGGCACTTGAAAACAACCCGAACCTTTGGGTGGCGGCCAATAATCTGGCTGTATTGCTCAGCGAAAAGAAATACGCCAACGAAGATCTTAAAAAAGCTTTTGAGCTGGCCAAAAGAGCTCACGCCCTTCGTTCCGATGAACCGTCCGTTCAGGACACCTTGGGGTGGGTCTACTATAAAATGGACGAAATGAACCAATCGCTTGCCCTTTTGGAAGAAGCGCTTGCAGGTGAACCTGAAAATCCCATTTTTAACTATCACGCGGGAATGGCGCTTTATAAAAGCAAAAGACCGGATGATGCCAGAGAAAAGTTGTCCAGAGCGCTGGAGAGTCGGGAGGATTTTGAGGGAAGAGCGGAAGCCGAGGAGATTCTCAGGAGTTTGGATTGAGCTCGAATCGATGGCTTTGAGCAGTTAGCTTTCAGCTTTTACCCTATCTCTAATCCTTCAATCCTTAATTCCACAATGGAGGAAATTTATGCGAAGTTATAGAATGTTCGTGCTCGTGTTGATGGTACTGGCTGCGACAACCCCCCTGTATGCAGGGGACCAGGAACCGGCGCCGGGAACAGCGGATTATATCATCGGACCGGGTGATGTGCTGTTGATTTCGGTCTGGAACAACGAAGCGTTGACAAGGCCGGTGACGGTCCTGCCGGACGGTAAGATTCACTTTCCTTTGATCAAAGAGGTCGTTGCGGGCGGAAAGACTCTGTCGGTTCTTGAAAAGGAGCTGGATCAGAAAATCGCCGCGTTCGTGCCCGACCCGAATCTGTCCGTGATGGTTCAACAAGTGAACAGCGTGCTGATCTATGTGGTCGGCAAGGTCAACCAGCCCGGCCGGTTTGTGCTCAATACAAACGTCAACGTTCTGCAGTCCATCGCCACAGCAGGCGGGCTCAACCCGTTTGCCAAGAGTAACAAGATCAGAATTTTCCGGGAAACCAACGGAAATACCCGAATGCTGCCCTTTGAATACGACCGCGTCGTGCAGGGGGAGAATCTGGAGCAGAATATACGGCTGGAGAGAGGGGATGTGGTGGTGGTGCCGTGAAAAAGTGAGCTAAAGTTGGAAGGAAATTAATCCGTAATCCCGACTTCTTGGAGTGAGCCTGTGGATAACAAGGAGTTTTCGCGCAGGCTGGGGGAGAGAACTCGAAAGCAGGATTGAAACTTTAGTTCACTCGAAACTATTGAATGGCTGAGGGCTGAACCCTGAAAGAGAAGGACTGAGGGATGAGGGCTGAAATCCGAGGGTGCAGAAGCTCAAAGCTGAAAGGAATAAGGATTGAAGGCTTAAGAAAAATGACAGAATTTATTCACTCGAAACTTTTAATGGGTATTTTATGAAAACAACAACCAAATGCATATTGGCAATAGTGGCGCTGGCAATGATGCTTCCCGCTGGAGCTTTTGGGGATGATTTCCAACTAATACCCTCTCTGACGGTTCGCGGGGAATACAATGACAACATATTCGGCAGCGCCAATGACGAGGAGTCAGATTTTATCACCACTGTTTCGCCGGGCCTTGAGCTGATCGAGAGCACCCAGCGGCTTGATTTGAGAGCCGCCGCAAAGATTTCTCCGTTTTTTTACGCGGATAACAGCGACTGGAACGATGTCGATCAGAACTATAAGGGAAACCTCGGCTACCGGATCAGCGAATTGACGCGCATCCACGCGAATGCAGCTTACGATGTCAGCAACCGGCCGGACCGGGACCTCGAAACCACGGGCCTGGTGTATTCTAATGACCGGCGGGACCGGCAGGATTATGGTTTGGGGTTTGACCACTCCCTGTCGGAAAAAACGGCCCTGGGTTTTTCATGCGGATATTTCCAGGAGAACTGGAAGGATGTGGATTCGGACCAGCAGGATCTGGACGCGTACAACGCGGTCCTGCAATTTACCCACAACATAAGCCAGTGGTGGCATTCCACGATCGGCAGGCTCAATTTCGGATTCGCACAATATGGATATGACACATCGGACATTGATTATTATTTCGCGACCATCGGCTTCCAGCATTACTTCAGCGAAACCGTCAATCTGATCGTCGATCTCGGGGCCAGGTACACGAAAAGCGATTACTCAAGACCACAGCTGGTTTTTATTCCGCCGTCTTCTCTGGAGATGCGGATGGTTGAAACCAGCGATGAGGATTTCGGCGGGATCGGTAAGGCCATCCTGGAAATTCAGAGTGAATTGACACGGGGCAGCCTTCGAATCTCACACGATGTCACATCGGCCGCCAGCAGAGGGTCCACGGTCCAGCGATCCGAGGCGGTCTTGAATCTCAGGCGTAAGCTGGCGGAAAGGTCCGCGCTTTCAATCGCCACTGGTTATTATAAAAACAAGGCTGACAGTGATGAATTTTCCTCCGATGAAACCGACGAAGATACCCTTTTTTTCCGTACGGGCATTCAATGGGAAATTTATGAGAAATTCATACTGGAAGCGGGGTATAGATTTTCTGATACCGATGATCGCGTCGATGATGAAAATACCAGACGCAATCTGGTTTATTTGCAGGTGTCCATTGGAGTGCCCCTGTTTGAATAAAATCAGTTCCAGACCCACAACGCAAGAACACAGAACCTGAAACTTTTCAAGGATTATCTGTATGGAACCCAGAGCAATGGCCATGAACGAGATGTTGGGAATTATAAAACGTCGAAAGTGGAGCCTGATCCTGCCGATGCTTATCGTCTTTACGGTTGCAGGCATTGTCGCTTTCGTCATGCCTTCGATATACAAATCGACTGCCACGATTCTGATAGAGGAACAGGACATTCCCGCCGATTTCGTCATGGCTACGGTGACGAGCTTTGCCGAACAGCGGCTTCAGTCCATCCATCAGAGGGTCGTGAGTTATTCTAGGCTTCTCGATATAATCAACCGCTTCAATCTTTATCCGGATCTTAAAGGCAGGTGGACCACTGAGGAAATCGTCGAAAAGATGCGCGAAGACATTTTGCTTGAGCCGATCAGCACAGAGGTGGCCGATCGTCGAACAGGAAGGCCGTTCACCGCCACCATTGCCTTTACCCTCTCGTACCAGGGAAAAAGCCCGAGTACGGTTCAGCAGATCGCCAATGTGATTACTTCTCTTTTTCTGGAGGAAAATCTCCGAGTCCGGGAAAAGCATGCCGCGGAAACTTCCGGCTTTATAGAAAAGGAAATGGAAAGAGTAAAGACGGAACTTTCCGAACTCGAGGCCGGTATGGCTGCATTCAAAACAGCCCATATGAATGAGCTGCCGGAACTGCTGCAGGTCAATATGCAGAGTCTGAATAACATTAAAAGCTCAATTCAGAGTTTGAACGAGCAGTTGCGCAGTCTGAAAGAAAGGGAAGGTTACCTTCAGAGTCAGCTTGCCAGCATTCCGGCCGAAAGCGCGGAGGGGGGCGACAAGGCAAGGCTGGCGGAGCTTAAGGTTCAGCTGGTGCATCTTCAGACACGCTTTTCCGACCAGTATCCGGATGTCATCAAAACTAAGGCCGAAATCGCTGAACTCGAAAAAAGAGTGGGCCAAACCGGAAACTCCGGAAGCTTCGATGATCCACTGGACAATCCGGCCTATATTACACTGGCCGCACAGCTTTCCAGCACACGGGCGGAAATTGATTCGGTCAAAAGGCAGATTCGGGAAGCCAATCAGGAATCGGATATGTATCAGCGTCGCATTACCCGAACCCCCAAAGTCGAAGAGGAATATAAAGCCATTCTCGTCGAACGGGACAACACTCAGGCAAAGTACAACGATCTGATGCAAAAGCACATGGAAGCCAGGGTAGCTCAGGGGCTCGAGAAAGACCAGAAAGGCGAGCGGTTTACGCTGATCGAGCCGGCTCGGTTCCCGGAAACCCCTGATAAGCCAAATCGTTTGGCCATTGCGTTGGTCGGAATTGTGCTGGGAATAGGCGCCGGTCTGGGATGGGCATCACTGAGAGAATTTACAGACCATTCCATTCGGGATTCGGAAATTCTGACACTGGAAACCTCATTTCCGTTGCTGGGGGGCATTCCGATCATTCAGACAGCGGAAGATCTTGAGCGGAAAAAGAGAAAACGGATTAAGATCCTCATTACACTGATCCTGTGTATTGTCGGAGGCCTGATGGCCTTTCACTTCTGGGTCATGGATCTGAATGTCTTCTGGGCCAGGTTGATGCGGAAAATGGGATAAAAAAGAAGGCTCAAAGCTGAAAGCGAAGGGCTGAGGGCTGAAACTTGAGACCTGAGAAAGAAGCTCAAAGCTGAAAACGAAGCGTTCCCAACTATCTCGAGTGAACATGCGAGATAAAAAATAAGCATCTCACAGAGGTCACAGAGTACACACGGAAGAAAGCTCAAAGCAGGGGGAGAGAAAGTGTAGCTGGCTTTAAAAAATCGGCGGTATGGAAAGGGCTGTGAAATTTGCCGTGAATATAGCAGGGGGCAAGGGCTGGAACCTTTGAGCTTTGAACTTTGAGCTCCCCCAAACGATCCAAACGGATACAGGAAAACAACATGCATCTTAAAAAATCGATCGAAAAGGCGAAACAGCAGCGCGAGGCGGCGCAAAGAACGGCGGTCGCGGATCTTTTTACTCAAGAGAAGGCAGAATCGCCGGTCTCAAAAGATACGGGGACTGATTCGCCGGAAAATACGGAGGTTGCGGAAGCGTCATCGACCGGCGCGGAAAATAACTTTCGGAAGTGGACACCCCCTGTTTATCGCCAGAGCAGATCCATTGAAGTGGATCTGAATAAGTTGTCTCAAAATCGGCTGGTCTGTATGTTTCCTGATGCTCCGGAAGCGGAATACTACAAGGTGCTGAGAGCCAATATTCAGCGGCGTACCCGCTTAAAAAAATGGAACACCATCATGATCACCAGCGTTCAGCCTGGAGAGGGCAAGACGCTCACCGCCATCAATCTGGCCCTTTCTTTTGCCAGGGAATTGAATCATACGGTCATGCTGGTGGATTGCGATTTAAGACGGCAGAGTATCCGTCGATATCTGAACCTTCCTGGTGATAAAGGAATCATTGATTATCTGGAAAACGATTGCGCCCTGAAAGACATCATCGTCTGGCCGAACATTGATAAGCTGACGCTTATTTCCGGCGGAAGAATTACTGCTAACAGTTCGGAACTGATCGGCTCACCCAAAATGAGGGCGCTTGTTGAAGAGATGAAAAATCGGTATGGCGATCGATATTTGATTTTTGATGTTCCACCGATTATGAGCGGGGCGGATGCCATTGCTTTTGCGCCGATGGTTGACTGCATCGTCATGGTGGTCGAAGAAGGCCGGACATCGGTTGCTGAAGTCAAAAAGGCTTTGGAAATGATTCCTGCCGAAAAATTTTTAGGATTTGTTTTGAACCGCAGTACGGCGCCAATGAGCCGGTACTATTATTAACGGCTTTTGATTGTCAATCGGCCGTACAATCAAGCGGAAGCGGAAGAGAGCTTCAACGTTTTCAAGCTTTTCCGTGCGGAGTTTTCAAAGTTGATTGTGTCGCTTCTCGTTGCCCTGTCTTGCTGGTATGAAACAAAATTTCAAGGTCTGACCATACTAGAAGGGTGAGCGTTTTTCATTTTTGTACAGGAGTTGTCAAAATTAACTCGCCAACACAATCGATTCGAAAGATCATCAGCACGCAGCGCAGTCGACTGGAAAACTTTTCCGTTCTGTTGATGGCAAATGTTTTCACTGCTGGAATTGGGTTTGTCACAACGGTCAGGATCGCCAACACCCTTGGCAGCGCCCGATTCGGCCAGTTTGCCTACGCGCTTGCGATCGGCGGTATTCTATCGGTCAATGTCCGTTTCGGCATGGACCGTTCGCTTATTCGGGACCTGGTTCATTTTCCCGAACGCTTCAGCGAAACTTTAGCTGCAAGCCTTCTGGCCCGCGGCCTGCTTCTGGTCGTCTGCATCGCAGGGCTCTTGCTGGCCATCATCGTTCTGCCGAAAGACACCCTGGAAATCTCATGGGGTATGTTTCTCGTTATTCTGGCGACTACACTCAAGCCTCTTCAGATCGCCAATGTTTTCGATGTCTGGGAAATCCAGGGCCGGCATGCTCTTTATGACTGCGTGGAAAAAGCTGTCTATTTCACAATGATCTGGGCAGTGGTGTTCTGGACGCCCCAGCGGCTTGACCTTGTGTGGATCGGGTCCGCGTTGCTCGCGGCAACGCTTTTATTCATCTTTCTGCAATATCGCCACGCCTGGCGCAGGCTCAAGCCGGCACTGCACACCATGCCCCTCGGAAATATCATGCGCACGGCCTTCTCCCTAATAGCGGGCAACAAATGGTTGTGGATGGCAAGTTTAGCCGCTCTCGGTATGACGGCGTTGAACCAGGTAGTACTCAAGCACTTTTCGGGTTTTTCCGACCTTGGCGTCTATGCCGCATCTTTTCAATTGGTTAGCATCGGCACTCTCTTGCTCAAGAATATCGCCCGTATCGGGCGGCCCATTCTGGCTCGTTACACCGTTCCATTTGCCGTCAGCGCACAGGCTGCCGTCCGCTTTCTGGCGATCTATATGGCCATGGCGATGCTTGCAGTTGGCATGATTGCTCTGCCTGCCATCGCAATCCCGAAGTTGATCCTCCAGACGCTGTTCACTGTCGAATACACAAGTGGATTCTGGGTGCTCAGGCTTTTTGGCGTCTATCTGCTGTTTCGGGTTTTCGATACCATTCTTGGTCAATATGTAGTCCTTGTGCGCATGGACAGGCTTTTCTTCGCTACATCCGTGGCAGCCGGTCTTGTCGGTTTGATTTGTTCGATCATTCTGATTCCTCCGTATGGGGGTGTCGGTGCCGTACTATCCTTGTTGACTGGCGAAATTATCTTATCCATGCTTTATGTATCGGCAACGCTCGTATACATGAAGCAAGATTCGAAATCGCGACAGCCAGAGGAGATTGTCAACACAGTTGAAAGCAATGCATTTTTGGCATCGGGATCTACGCGATTGGGAAAATGATCGCGCCAATCCCGTACATTCTGTAAATTTTTTTAAATAAAAAACAAGAGGTTGTCAAATCCATGAACGATCCATTCCGGATTTCGGTGGTGATTCCCGCATACAACGGTGAACCCTACCTGCGCCGCAGCATTGACAGCGCCCTAGCGCAGACCTTCAGGCCAATGGAGATCATTGTGGTTGATGATGGCTCGACCGATGGTACGGCCGCCGTTGCGAAGGGCTACGGTGATGCGATTCGTAACATTCGCCAGAAAAACGGTGGCGTCTCGGCAGCTCGCAATACGGGGATCAAGGCATCCCAGGGAGACTGGGTTGCCTTTCTGGATGTCGATGACGAGTGGCGGACTTACCATCTGGAAAATGCGGTCAAAGTTTGTAAGCGTTCACGGGGTTGATATAGCAAAGATCACGTCAGCCAGCCTAAGTCGGGCGATTGCTCTTTGAAATAGGCTTTCAAGATATCCACCAGCAAGGGGAAAGTGGCCTGCGCCCGCAGCCGGCAGGTCTGCCGGAAGCTCAATAGCCGCTCTACCCAGCGATTGCCTTTATCGCTTTGGGTGCCGTTGGAACGCTTGCGCCACAATACGGCAAAACGCAACGCCCGTTCGGCCCGGTTATTGGTCGGCTCGACCCCGGCCTCATCCAAAAACACCCACAGGCTGTCTATTTCCCGAAGCACCTCGCGGGCCAGTTTGCCGGCGTCATCATCCGCGGCTTCAAAGAGCAGAAGCAGCAGCATCAGTCGACTGTAAAATCGGGTCCACCTCGTTTTTCCCGGCGGCGAATGGGCAAAGGCGCACAACTGCTGCAGTGCCTCTTTCAACTGCTCCCCGAAACGCCGGCAACTCTCATCGGCCCTCTCGGCAAGCCCCTTGGCCTTGCGGATCAGATGCGCCAGGCACGCCTGCCGGCGGTTGACCCAGTTGCGGTAGACCCCGTAGTTGTCGCTGACCAGAATCCCCCGCCAGTTCTCGATGAGCGCTTCAAAGGCCTTCCGGGAACGATGGGGGTTAATCATAAAGAAGGCCTCCCTGGCATTGGTCATCGTCCACAGCCACCGAAGCGCGCCAGCCTGCTGCCATCCGGTCTCATCCACATGGTTGACCTGCGCCCGACGCACCCTGTCGCCGATCGCCGCATGCACCGGGGACAGCGCCGCTGAGACCCGATCAACCACTCTCTGAATGCCGCCGGTGGAGATCGGAACACTAAAGACATTGCCGATGAACTCCTCCACTGCCTGACGGCTGATGCCCTGGATGCCGCTCAGCTCAGCCGCCATTGCGCTGAAGCGGGGTCCGTAACCGGTCTGATGCTCTTGAGGAAGTTCTGCTTTAACCCAGCGTCCACAGCCGGAGCACCGGGCCTTCTTGAGCACAATGTGCTTGACCTGCATCTTGATCTCGGGCAGCTCGATCCACTGGTGAGTGTAAAAAATCCTCAGTGAGTCTGCCCGGTGTTTCTCACAGCCGCAGGCGCAACGGCCGGGTTTAACGATCATGACCTCGCTCGGATCCAGAAGCTGTTGACGATGCCCGACGTGCCCCTTCTGACCGCCGCGGCGGCGTTTGGACTTTTTCGATCCCCGCTCCGGCCTCTGAAAGGGAGGGTCCGAAGAAGGAGGCTTGCTGGAGTTTTGTGAGTTCTGATTCAACCGGCTCTCCAGCTGCTCGATTCGCCTGATCAACTGTGCCACCGTGGCCTCCAGTTGCTCGACGCGCTGCTCCAGCATCTCCACATACCGGCGCACCGGCTCGGGCGTGGCCAACCAGTCAGACTCGCTAAATGGACGCTTGATAGCCATGTCTGATGGTGTAGCACAGTTAAAATAAAAAATCTAGATTTTTCTGCAATTATTTCAATTAGTTGCGAGTTAATAAAATTCTTTGCGATTTCAAGCAGTTGGAATCGCTGCTCAACCCCGTGAATGCGTACCTTCAGGAACAGGCTTTACACGGCGCTGAAAAACGGGGTCGAGACCGACATTACCCCGACTCCTGAAGAGGTGACGCAGCTGCTGGAAGAGGCCCTAATAAATTATCTTGATGGAGATGTACAGACCGATTCCTTTACGTTAGATGATGAGATTGACCCTGAAAATATAAATGTTAACACCTGGTTCCGCGAATGGGATTTCACTATCGGCGGCACCAAGACCATCCTCATCGACAACTTCGATCTGGGGATCTGGAATTTTGGATTTGACATCGATACTCAGGTATCCGTTACCTTTACCTGGGAGATGGACATTGGTTTCGGTGTGGATTTCGTCGATGGAGCATATATTAATGTATCAGACTTCGATGAGGATGGCACCGACCTGACCATAGGCCTCACGATCGAATTGCCGGCGCTTCCGGCGGACGGCGTTTTCGGCTACCTGCCGCTGACCGTAACCGATCCGGCCGGCAACACCGGTGCCCTCATCGATTTCACTCTCGATGTCCAAAACGGCAATACACCTGCAGAAGACCACCTGGGCTTCTCCGATATCGCCAACGTCAAGCTGGATGCAACCATCGAGGGGAACCCATTGGATGATGCTGCCGACGGTAACGGCGACGGTACTACCGACGCCGTTACCTTGCATCTTGTAACGGAAGAGGGCCTTATAGGCCTGCCTTCCATGAAAACCGACCTGATCATCAACTGGTCGATTGCCGCCGGGACGAAAATCAGCGATCTGATAGAAGGCGACGCCGTTACGTACGGAGTACATTTGATGGCGCTCGAAGACATGGCGCTCGACGCCGGTTCGGTGGCCGGATCGCTTCTGGGGCCGCTCTTCGAGGAGATCGCCGGCTTCATAGAGCCCTTCATGCCGGTGATAGACACCCTCACGGCGCCGATCCCCATCCTGTCGGATATTGCCGGCGAACCGTTTACACTGTTGGACCTGGCAGCGATCTTCGGCTCAGTTGACCCCTCGTTCATCGAGGCCGTGGCCGACATTTTGGATGTGATCAGCATGATCAACGACTTCGTGAATGCCCCGGACCTGCCATTGGGTGACTTGGTCCTCTATAATCCGGACGGTTCAATCCTGAATTTCGTTCCGAACTACGAAACATCGGATCTGTCCGATATAAATGTCCTGCTGGAGTCTCTGAACGGTTCGACCCTGGACGGCATAACAACCCCCGGGTGGAATTTCAACGAGGCTGCTTATAATGCAGCCATCGAGAGCAACGACTTCCTGAAAGCCGTGAGGGACGGCGAACTTGCGGACGGGTTGACTATGCCGATCCTGACAGACCCGCGCCAGGGCGTCATGCTGCTTCTCGACCAGAACGCGATCATGGTGGATTACCTCCTGCCACCGCTGAGCGTGGAATTCAATTATCTCCAGGTGTTCCCGATCTGGGGACCGCTGGCCGTCTCCATTGATATCATGTTTGGCTTCACCCTGGACCTCCACTCGGTGGGGTTCGACACTTACGGCTACCAGCGTTACGCGGCCGGCGGATTCAATAACGCGGCCCTGATCTTCGATGGCTTCTATTTTAACGATCTTGATGAGGAAGGAATGGACGCCCACGAGATCCTCTTCGAGTTCGGCCTGGTCGGCGCGGCCGAACTCAACTTGGGCATTGCCCGGGCCGGCGTGGAAGGAGGGATCAACGCGGAGATATATTTCGACTGGTACGATGCCGTTCCCGACGGGCGCGTTCACTTCAGCGAGATGGTGAACAGCGCCTGGGCCGATGACAACCCGATCGCGGTATTCGACGTGGGCGGTGCGCTGACCTTCCAGATGGCGGCCTTCCTCGAGATCAGCTTGCTGGGCATCGACCTGAATTTCCCGATTACCCCGGAGATAACCCTCTTTGACTTTGAGATTCCGTTCGAGCGGCCGCCGGTTCTGGCGACCAAGACGGGCGATACCCTGATCCTCAACATCGGGCCAAATGCCGAGGACCGCCTCAACGGCAATACATCCGACTGCGATGAGAGCATTCAAGTTGATGTTGTCGGCGGCACGGTAAAAGTTACATCTTCCACGTTCCCCGTCAGCAAAGCTCAGGAATTTACGGGGATTAACCACATAATCGCCATCGGCGGGCAGGGCAATGATACGGTTACCCTGAACCTCGGCGATTCCGGAATCACTTACGAGGTGTACGGCAGGAGCGGCGATGACAACATCACCGTCACCGGCGGAACTCCCGGAGTAGAGGGAGGGACGATTCGCGGCGGCGTGGGCAATGATACTCTGACCGGCGGCTCAGGCGATGATATCATTTGGGGCGAAGAAGGCAACGACACGATAGTCGGCGGAGCTGGCTACGACATCCTCTTCGGCGACTTCGGCCGCGTGTTCGAAAACCTGGCGACTGCCGACCCGCTGATCAGCAGCAGGATCACCGATGCCGACGGCGTAGATACAATAAACGGCGGCGCTGACGATGACATCATCATCGGCGGCGGCGGAAATGACATTCTCAGCGGCGATGCAGGCAGCGACGTGATCATCGGTGACGGCGGCCGGTTCGCATACGAGGAGATCGGCGGGCATTTTGCTATAGCTGCCATCACGGGAACGAGCCTGTGGTTAAACCCGGACTACCCTGAGGAATCTGCACAGCAATACGTCTACCCATATATACCGGAAACGGTTGACACGTCCGCACCGACCGACCCCGACACGATCAGCAGGAACATTGACAAGATTTACAATGCCATGATGGCGACGTTCAGCGGCACCGACCTGGGCTATGGCGGGAATGACACAATTAACGGTGGTGCAGATGGAGATCTTATCCTGGGCGGCACCGGCGACGACCTTGTCAACGGCGACGCGGGAGATGACATCATCCTGGGCGGCAAGGGCTTCGACGAGCTGTATGGGGGAACCGAGGTAGCCGCTCTGGGCGCCGTGAGCGACAAGGATACCATCTTCGGCGGCGACCAGGCGGACACGATATACGGATGCGAAGATGACGACGTAATCTCCGGAGGCGCCGGAAACGACTACATTCACGGTGACAACCAATACGGCAATGAAGGCGACGACGTCATGAAGGGCGACAGCGGGGCCGACGTCATGTTCGGGGATGCCGGCAATGACCAGGTGTTCGGCCAGACCGAGCCTGACGTCCTCTTCGGTGGTGCGGGAGATGATCTGGTGGTCGGAGGGACGGGCGCCGACATCATGTTCGGCGATGACGGGGTGGTGGCCAAACTGGATAATGACGGCGGCAGCGGCACCGGTTCCAAGATCATTTACAACACCATTTACTTAGATGGATCGGATATTGATACCCTGCTGGCAGAGGTTCTGGCCCAGGAGGGCGATTTCAATGACGCAGATATTCGCACAATAGACCTGATCCAGACATACGTTGTCGAAACCGATGGCAATGATTTCCTCTCCGGCAATGCCGGCGACGACATCATGCTGGGCGGCGGCGGCAATGACTTAATGGGCGGTGACGTCGATCCGCGGCTGACATATGACGACATTGAGAGGCCGACGGAGATCAGCGAGGACGTCATGATTGGAGACGGTGGCAGGCTTACCTTCTTCGAGCGGCGTTATCGGTCCATCGAAACGGTCTATGCCGACACAAGCACGTGGACGCCGGACGACTATGAGTTTGTCGACACTATCAACGGTGACAACGGAAATGACTACATCTTCGGCGGCCAGGATGGTGATATCCTGGCCGGAGGCCATGGGCCGGACCGCGGACCCACCGACCTTGACCCATATGCCAGTGATAATGATGTCATCATTGGAGATAACGGCGAACTGCTTTTTGCCGACAAGACAATAGAAGATAACTTCGGGCGGCTGGAGCTCATCCGGACCACCGACGAAGTTGAGACAACCGGTGGGGCGGATACAGTCTATGGCGAAGAAGGCGCTGATGTCATCCTGGGCGGTGTGAACAATGGCGGCATCGATAAACTTTATGGCGATTATTACGATTACGACACGATTTCCACTCCGCCGATAACGGTTGGCAACGATGTGATACTGGGAGACAATGGCGAACTTGATTTTGCTTTAGGTTCCGATACCAACCTCGACACCCTCGACCTGATCCGATCCTACCGTGACGGCTTGGGCGGCGAAGACTGGATCTCCGGAAGCCAGGGCTATGATGTTCTGATAGGCGGCACCGCCGGTGACAAGATGTACGGCGATGACGAATTCGCTACGAACGGGGATCTGGACGGTGAAGACATCATGCTCGGCGACAATGGTGACATCTTCCTTATCAATGATCCTGCGTTCGTGCCCGATGGCGAGGATGATGACACGGACATTGAGGCTTATGGCCGGCTCCTTGTGCGCGTTACTGATATGGCCTATGGCACAACAGTTGATCTTATCACAACGACGGACAAGATCGATCTTTTCCATTTGACTAAATCTGCCGCCGAGGCATGCGGTGGTCCTGACATCATGTCGGGCAATGCTGGCAACGACATAATGCTCGGAGGCGTGAATAACGACGACGGCGATCCACTGAATGGTATTGAAAAGGATGTCATGTACGGTGATCAAGCGGTTCCGACTGAGGCAAGCATCAGTGACGACGCTGATGACATTCTCCTCGGTGATAACGGACTGCTTGATTTTACCTATGGTACGGATTTAGACCGTAATACCCTGGATTATATTCACTCCAAAGAAGATCGCCTCGGCGGTGCGGATATCATCTCCGGCAACAAGGGGCTCGACGTGGCGATCGGCGGGACCGGCGGTGACGAGATCTTCGGCGATGACGCGGATGCGACAGCGGGAGCGGCCGACAAGGGCGACCTGCTGCTTGGCGACAACGCAGATATATTCCTCGTAGCTAAGGGTACCGATACTTTTACGGGCTTTGACCTGAAGCTTGTGCTCCCCTTGGGCCTGGCCACTGATTCAGCTGTCAAGACAATCCGGACCACGGACACGATCGATCCAACCAACACCGGTGGCAGCGATAAGATCTCCGGCAACGCGGACAATGACATCATTGCCGGCGGCGTCTACGGCGACATGATATACGGCGACCGTAAAGATCCAACAACAGCTCTTGGTAAGGATACCACGTCCTTGGACGGAGACGATGTTATCCTCGGCGACAACGGAGCCTTTGAATGGCTGTCAACCGGTCGGCTGAACGAAATCACTGGTATCAATATTGAAGCCAACAATTCAGCCCTTTGGGCCAAATACTGGACGGCTATTGCCGATACCAACCTCAGCACCCTTGATCTCGTGACCACCGAGCAGCCGACGAGCGGTGGCCGCGATACTATTTATGGCGATAATGGACGGGATCTGGTATTCGGCGGCACGGATGCGGATACCATTTACGGTGACGACGGTATAGAGGCTGCCCTTCCTGAAGGATTTGGCAGCGCCTACAATAACGACCTGCTGTTTGGCGATCACGGGCGGATTTACCCGCAGTTCAGCACGTTGCGGGTTGATGATACCCAGGATTGGAGGGATGCCTTCAATTCCCGTAATTTCTTCGCAATTGACATCGGTGATACTACCTTAGATCCACTCACCAGCTTCGGCGGAGAGGGTGACCGAATGTGGGGCGAGGAAGGCGACGACACGATGCTCGGCCAGCAGGGTGATGATCGCATGTTCGGCGGCTCCGGCGACGACGACATGACCGGCGGCCATAACGTTTCCGGCGGCATCGACGAGTTGACTGTGACGACCATCCTGGCGAGCCTCGACGGAGCGGGTATTGCGGTTCCCGCGATTGACGACGTCAACGACCTGATGGACGGCGGCACTGGCGACGACTCCATGGCCGGCGACAACGCCATCATCTGGCGGCGCGGTGATGACCTCAGCCCGCGTTTCCGTGAGCTGACTGCTGACGCCATCTATTCTACCACCAACAGCACCATCACTGCAAACATTGGCAGTGGCTGGCAGAGTGATCCCGCTGATGCGATCGGCCGCGACATCGAACTGGTCGATCACAGCGACACCACAATGAGCGGGCTTTATGGTTCCGATGTGATGGCGGGCGGTGCCGACAGCGACGTGATGTTCGGCCAGCTGGCCAATGACCTCATGCAGGGTGACGGCAAAATCATTCCGCTTAAGGATGCCGTTATCGAACCGAATTACCTGCATTATGACATCACGGCCTACGGCCTGCCCGACGACGACTATGATGAACTGGTATTCTACATACCAGAGCGTGCATCTGACGCCGACGACTACATGGAAGGCAACGGCGGCTCCGACCTGATGTACGGCGGACTCGGCCAGGACGACATGATCGGCGGCAGCTCCGAACTGTTCGGGCTGGTCACCGAAGCCATGCGGCCCGACTCCTCTGACTTCATCTTCGGCGGTGCAGGCATTGATATCTCCCGCAACGACCTTGGGGACGCAACAGAAGACAGTGAGACACAAGTCATTACAGCGATTGACGGCGGCCATGTCCGCGACGCCGACTTCATCATGGGCGACAACGCCAATGTGTACCGGCTGGTCGACGCAGCGACGGATGAGTTCCGGACGTTCAGCTATGATATCTATGCGCCCGATGCCGACCCGAACACCTACGATCGCATTATCCCGCGTGCCATGGAGCAGCTCGACTATACGCTTGGCGGTGCGGATTACTATGAAGGTGAGTATATTAATGGTGCAGCCAAGCTGACGGGTCAACCCGCCGACAACGGCGCGGCCGACCTGATCCACGGCGAGTCCGGCGACGACATCATCTTCGGCATGACCGGAAGCGACGTGATGTTCGGTGAGGGCCAGGATGACGACATCGTCGGCGGTTACGGAAATGACTGGATCTCCGGCGGCACGGGTCAGGACGGCATTCTCGGCGACGACGGTCTGATCCTCACCAGCCGCAACAGCACCGCCGGCGAGCCGCTGTACGGCGTCGCCGGTCTGGCGGCCAAGGATTCCCGTCCGAAATACGCGGACGGCGATGTGCTCAACGAAATCATTTACACACCGGGCTCGATCCAGTACGCGGTGATCAATGTCGAAGGACAGCTGAAGAAGACCGCCGATCTGGTGCCGTTCAGCTATGATCCGGATTGGATTGCCATCGACGATGAGTTCCCGGACAACCAGGACAATCAACCATACGCCGATGACATCATCTTCGGCGGTCTGGGCAGCGACTGGCTGCACGGCGGTTCCGGCGACGACGCCATCTCCGGGGCCGAGGCCCTGAACCATGCCTTTGTGCCGACCTACGACGGCCTCGGCAACCCGATCGGCATCCTCAACCTGGGCTACGACGCCGTGGGTCTGCCGGCAACGACCAACCCCGGCGACGTGCTGGCCTTCAACCCGATGGACGCCGACGGCCAGCATCTCAACAACCGGTACCGGGCCGGCGAGTTCGACCTCTACGACGAGTACGACCCGCGGCTTAAGATTATGCTGGATTCCACAGGCAACCTCTGGAAGTCCAGTGTTCAGGGAACCGCGTACGAGTTCCTGCTCAACTTTGACGAAACCGAGGGCGTGATCCGACCGGCCGGCGAGGTGCCCAAGGCAACCGGCCAGCAGACGGAAACTTATCCTCAGGTCTGGGATGACGGCAGGGATGACATCTTCGGCGATCTGGGCAACGACTGGCTGGTGGGCGGTACGGGCGCGGACGACCTGTATGGCGGCTGGGGCAATGACCTGCTCAATGCCGATGACGACCATACGACTCTGGGAGAGGACGGCGTCACGGTTGGCGCCAATGACCTGCCCGACACCCATCCTTTCTACCAGGATCGCGCCTACGGCGGCGCGGGCCGTGATGTGCTGATCGGCAACACCGGCGGCGACCGGTTGATCGACTGGGTGGGCGAATACAACTCTTACCTGGTGCCGTACGCGCCCTTTGGGCAGGCTTCGGTCAGCCGGACCCTGCAGCCCTTCCTGCCCGAGTTCCTGTACGCCCTCTCGGCGGGTGACGGCGCCGATTTCACGCGGCCGGGCGACACGGGTGCAAGCGAGCCGCGCAACGGCGAACCGGATGCCGAAATGGGCCTGGTCCTGCAAAAGGACTTCGCATGGCAGGATCAAACCGGCGCTCCGGCTGATCCGCAGGCGGGCAACATCCCGGGTGGCGCCCGTGACGTACTCCGCTCGGCGGGCTTCAACGACGGCACATCGGACGCCTTTTTTGTAGACAGCGGCGTCTGGTCGGCAGTCAACGGCCGTTACAAAGTTGCGCCTGCATTCCTGGGCGGTGACGCCCTGAGCGTCTTCTATGTCGATGAATACATTCCGAGCTACTTCGAGATGCTGGCCACCATCAGCGCAGTGAAGCCCACCGGCGGCTACAATGCCAATTCCTATCTGGTTTTCGACTACCAGAGCTCCGAGGACTTCAAGTTTGCCGGCATCAACGTGTCCACAAGCAAGCTCGAGATCGGCTATCGCGATGCTTCGGGCTGGCATGTGGCGGTGCAGGCGCCGTATACCGGCTCCATGAAGGCCGACACGGACTACAACGTCTTCCTGGCACTCAACGGCAGCACGGCGACCCTGAGGGTGGACAACAAGGTCACCCTGACCTATACCTTTGCAGCGCGGGTTGATGAGTATGGTATCCAGCACTTCCTGAATGAAGGCATGGTGGGTCTCGGGGCCAAAAATGCCAAGGCCCAGATCGACAACGTGGTGGCGCAGCGCATCGCCCCGCAAACGACCTTTCAAAAGACGGTGAATTTCTCCAGCCAGGCCGATGTGAACAGCCTTTTCCAGGGTAACCTGACGATCGCTGACGGCGTCCACAGCCTGACGGCAGCGCCCGGCGACACCGCCGTCGACCTCGTCGACATGCAGATTGCGCCCGCCTCGGTGCTGGCGCTCGAAACGATCTTCAATACAGCCAATCAGGGCGGATTCGTGTTCGACTATTACGGTCCCGAGGATTTCAAATTCGTCGCCGTGTCGGTGGAAACCGGCAAGGTGCTGGTCGGACACAGCACGTCCAGGGCCGGCGTGGCGGTCGATGCGGAATGGAGTGCAACCCTGAGCGCCGATACCGATTATAAACTGGGGATCACCATCGCGGAGCGCAGCGTCAGCGTGACCCTCGACGGCAGAGCGGTTTCGAGTTATTCCTTCAACGCCCTGGTTACGGACGGCGAGTTCGGCCTGCTGGCCCGTAACGGTGAGGTTGTCTTCGACAGCTTCATGATCATGACGGATGATCCGGCCTTAGCCGGAATCACACCGGTCCTGCCGACGGTTTCCATTTTGGACGCCTCGATATTGGAAGGAAACGACGGGTCACAGGCGGTCAGCCTGACCTTGACCCTGTCGGCGGCCTCAACCGAGGTGGTCACGGTCGATTATGCGACAGCGGACAGCACCGCGTTTGCCGGCGAGGACTATGAACAGGCAGCAGGAACGGTAACCTTTGCCAAAGATGAAACCACGAGGGAAATTACCTTCCAGGTTTACGGCGACATCCTGTTCGAGCCCGATGAAACCTTCGACGTGGTGCTTTCCAACGCCTCGAACGCCGTCATCTTAGACGGGACGGGCACGATTGCCATCCTCAACGATGACGAGGATTCCGCGCCGGCCCTTTCCGTTTCGAATGCCTCCATACAGGAAGGGGATGACGGATTCACAAGCGAGGTTACGGTAACGGTAACCCTGTCGGCGGCCTCAACCGAGGTGGTCACGGTCAATTATGCGACCGTCGAAGACACCGCGTTTGCCGGCGAGGACTATGAACATGCAGCAGGAACGGTAACCTTTGCCGCAGGTGAAACCACCAAGGACATTACCTTCCGGGTTTACGGCGATACCCTGTTCGAGGACGATGAAACCTTCGGCATCGAACTTTCCGATGCCGTGGGCGCCGCCATCGCCGAGGGCCTGGGCACGGTCACCATCCTCAACGATGACGTCGACCCCGATCCTCCGGCCCTGCCCACGATCTTTGTTTCGAATGCGTCGGTGATCGAAGGAAACGACGGGTCACAGGCGGTCAACCTGACCTTGACCCTGTCGGCGGCCTCAACCGAGGTGGTCACGGTCGATTATGCGACCGTCGAAGACACCGCGTTTGCCGGCGAGGACTATGAACATGCAGCAGGAACGGTAACCTTTGCCGCAGGTGAAACCACCAAGGACATTACCTTCCAGGTTTACGGCGATACCCTGTTCGAGGACGATGAAACCTTCAACGTGGTGCTTTCCAATGTCGTGAACGCCGCTATCGCCGAAGGTACCGGCGTGATCACCATCTTCAACGACGACGTTAAGACGCCCGAACCGCCACCTGCCGCTGATCTGACCGTTTTGGTTTCGAATGTGCGGGTAAACGAGGGGGTCAAGACCACCAAGACCAGCGTGACCATCACCCTTTCGGATGCCGCGACGGAGACGGTTTACGTACGGCTGTTTACCGAAGACGGTGAGGGCGATAACGCTGCCGTGGCCGGATTCGATTATGTCGCCACCGACGCGATCCTGACCTTCAAAGTCGGCGAGAAGAGCAAGACCTATACCCTGACCATAATCGGCGACAAGGTGCCTGAACCGGATGAGTGGTTCCGGGTCAATGCGCAGATAGTGGACGCGAATAAGATCCCGATAGACGAAACTGTAAGCTTCGGCACGGTCACAATCCTCAACGACGACAAGGCCAACCTGCTGGCAGCGGAAACAGCCACCGGGCCGCAGTCGGATATCGAGCTTTTGACGCAGGAGCAACTGGATCCCATCGTGGTCGAAGCCATCACGCGGTGGGAGGAGGCTCTCATTGACACCGATATCGACGTAGCCTTGATTATGAGTAAAATTGATTTCCAGATCGTGGATTTCAAGGGGTATGAGCGGGAAATTCTCGGCCAGACCACCCCGGATATGATCTGCATCGACGCCGATGCGGCCGGTTGGGGCTGGTTTGTAGACCCGACGCCCGCGGACGACGTGGAGTTTGCAGGAAACAGCGCCGCACCAGCCGGCATGGATCTTCTGACTGTGGTCATGCACGAGATGGGTCATGCGCTGGGCTACGATGATGCCGCATCCGATTCCGATAACCTGATGAGCGCCACCCTGAATGCCGGCGAGCGCCTGGTTGTGATGGATACATCGGCTCTGGTGAATGAGTTCGAGGATTCCGATCTGACCACTTCCATGGAAAGCGCGAAAGATTCCTGGTTGACCCGCTTCTTGGTCAAAAAGGCCAGTGCCGACTACAACCCCTTTGAACCCATAGAAAACATTCAAATCATGATCACGGAAGAAGAAGAGGTTTAAACCGTCAACACATTGCTTTATTGAGATCTACGGGGAACCCGGCACGCTCACTATAGTCGTGGTTCCCTGTCTTTTTGGCGAAAGCCCGAAAACCACATAAAAGATTGCCGTAACCTGAAAAAAAGTATATACGGAAAGGGTTTGCAACTCGTGCGAATCCATTCAAGCCAATTCAAAAAATCCCTAAAGGAGGAATACCCATGGCAGATCAGAAAGATGAAAATGTCGAAAAAACCGCGCAGGCGGCCGGCCAGCCCCGAATCGTCTGGGATGATGCCAACATGCGAAGCGTGTATTGCAATGTCTCCAATGTTGCCGGCGGCCGCGAAGAAATCGTGCTGCTTTTCGGCATGAACCAGGCCTGGCATGCGGGGCAGAAAGAGATCAAGGTCCAGCTTTCCGACCGGATCGTGATGAGCCCCTTTGCCGCCAAACGGCTTTCGCTCCTTTTGAACAACGTGCTGGCGGATTATGAAAAGCGCTTCGGAAGACTGGACATCGGTGTTCCCCAGGCGCCGCCATCGACCACCATTCAGTAAAATACCAGGGGGCTTCCGGCTCGGAAGCCCCTTCTTTCATCGCTTCAACAAACAAAATTCTGGAATTACAGGCACGGCGCGCATATGAACCAGGACACCGCGGATCGCAACAACCCTCGTTTGCTGGAAAGTCCGGACGGATCGGCTTCGAGACCGGCATCTGATCCGGATTCTCTGTTCTGGCATCATTTTGCTCAGGCCAAGACCCCCAAGGCCTTCTGTCAGAGCTGGCTGCCCCTGCAATGCCGCATGTTGAGAGGCGTCAAGCACGCCATTGTGCTGCTGGGAAACCCCGACCAGGGGCCTTACACCCCGGTTGCGGTATGGCCGGATGCCAAACTCAGCATGAACCACCTTGCCGGAACCGCCGAACGCTCCATTCGGGAAAGACGCGGCCTGCTGGTGGATAAAGAAGGCGGCCCCCCCGCCGTCAAGGGCGCCCCCGAAACCTGCCAGATCGCCTATCCCATCGAGGTGGCCGGCAAGATTCACGGCGTGGTCGTCATGGAAGTCGAGGCGCCTTTCAAACAGGACGTTCAGGCCCTGATGCGCCGGCTCCACTGGGGCGCCGCATGGCTCGAGGTGCTCATTCGGCGCAGAGAGTCGGCCCTGAACGCCGAAGAAAGCGAACGGCTTCGCAACGTCATGGACCTGACGGTCAGCATGGTGGAGCATGACCAATTCCATCCCTCCGCCATGGCGCTGGTCACCCGTCTGGCCACGGTGCTGGACTGCGACCGGGTCAGCCTGGGAGTGCTCAAGGGCAACCATGTCAAGGTCGCGGTGCTGAGCCACAGCGCGGATTTCAGCGAGCAGACCAACCTGGCCCGGGCCATCGGTCTGGCCATGGACGAGGCCGTCGACCAGAAGACCGCCATAAACTATTCCGCCGGACCCGAAGACAGCGCCCTTTTCACCCGTGCCCACGCGGAACTGGAACGGCAGCTGGGTTCCGGTTCGATTCTGACCATCCCTCTGGTCGAAAACGAGTGCATCATCGGCGCATTGACCCTGGAACGCTCCGCGCAAAAGCCTTTCGACCGGCAGACGGTGGAATTCTGCCAGAGTGCGGCCGGCATTCTGGCCCCGATTCTGGAGATCAAGCGGCGGGAGGATCGCTGGCTGATCCGCAAGGCGGCCGAATCCCTGTCGATACAGCTGAAACGATTTCTGGGTCCGGGATATCTGATCCGGAAGCTGATCGCCGCCGCACTGGTCGTCCTGGTCGTATTTTTCGCCCTGTTCAAGGTCGATTACCGGGTGACCGCGGACACGGCCATCGAGGGCGAAGTCAAAAGAGTGATCGCCGCCCCGTTCAACGGCTATGTCAAGGAGGCGCCCATCCGGGCCGGGGACGTGCTCATGGAAGGACAGGTAATCTGCCTTCTGGACGACCGGGACCTGAAGCTGGAACGTTTCAAATGGACCACCGAGCGGGAGCAGACGACCAAACAGTACCACGAAGCCATGGCCAAGCACGACCGGCCCAATATCCAGATCGCGAAGGCCAAGATCGGCCAGGCCGAGGCGCAGATCGAGCTGCTGGATGAACAGCTTGCGCGCATCAAGATGACGGCGCCCTTCGATGCCGTGGTGATCAGCGGAGATTTGAGCCAATCCCTGGGCGCCCCGGTCGAACGGGGTCAGGTGCTCTTCGAGGTGGCGCCCCTGGACGAGTACCGCGTGATCATCGAGGTCGACGAACGGGATATCGCCGCCGTCCAGGTGGGTCAGAAAAGTGAACTGCTCTTTCCCTCCATTCCCGGAGAGACCTTTCCCTTCATCGTGCAGAAGATCACCCCGGTGACCGTCTCCAGGGAGGGGCGCAACTACTTCCGCGTGGAAGGGCAGCTCGAGAAGGCGACCGAGCGCCTGCGGCCCGGCATGGAAGGCGTTGGAAAAGTCACCGTGGATCGGCGGCGGCTGATCTGGGTGTGGACCCACAAGGCAATCGACTGGGTGCGCCTCAAAATGTGGCAATGGATGCCATGACAGGCCGATGGCGACTGAAACGCAAACGATGAAGACCCAACGCCGATGACGGACTCCCTCTACAGCCCTTCCTGGTATCGTGTGGCAAGCCTCAAGCCCCGCCTTCGAGGACATGTGCAGATTCATCGCCACCATTACCGCGGCGAGCTCTGGTATGTTCTTCAGGATCACCTGTCCGGCCGCCTTCAGCGTTTTACGCCCATGGCCTATCAGCTCATCGGAATGATGGACGGCAAGCGGACCGTGCGGGAGATCTGGGAGTTTGCCTGCGCCACGCTTCAGGCCGACGCCCCGACCCAGGAGGAGATGATCCGCATCCTGAGCCAGCTTCACGCCGCCGACGCCCTGCAGTCGGACGTGGTTCCGGACACCGCCGAAATGCTGAAGCGGTTCGAAAAACAGCGTTACAAGAAGTGGAAGCAAAACCTGCGCAGCCCTTTGTTCATGCGGTTTCCCCTGCTCGATCCGGAACGGTTTCTGATCCGATTTCAATCCCTGGTACGCCCCTTTTTCAGCTGGTGGGGGCTGATGCTCTGGCTGGCCGTGGTAAGCGCCGGAGTCTTTCAGGTCGGCGTTCACTGGTCCGAGCTGACGATGAACATGACCGACCGCATCCTCTCTCCAGGCAACCTGGCGGTCATGTGGCTGACCTTTCCTTTCCTCAAGGCCTTTCACGAATTCGCCCACGCCTTTGCCGTCAAGATCAAGGGGGGCGAGGTGCACGAGATGGGGATCATGATGCTGGTATTCACCCCCATCCCCTACGTGGACGCATCGTCCGCTTCCGGATTCCGGGAAAAGCGCAGCCGCATCGTAGTGGGCGCGGCCGGGCTGATGGTGGAGGTTTTCATCGCGGCGCTGGCTGTTTTTGCCTGGGTCAACATGGAGCCCGGACCGGTTCGCTCCGTGGCCTACAACGTCATCTTCATCGCCGGCGTCTCATCGCTGTTCTTCAACGGCAACCCCCTGCTGCGCTATGACGCATACTACGTCCTGTCGGATCTGCTGGAAATTCCGAATCTCGGGACCCGAGGCATCCGATATACGCTTTATCTGATCCAGCGCTATCTTCTCGGCGTCAAGCAGGCCGAACCGCCCCTTTACAGCCAGGGCGAGCGCTTCTGGTTCGTTTCATACACCATCGCTTCGACCATCTACCGGCTGTTCGTCTACGCGGCCATCATCCTCTTCGTGGCCGACCAATTTTTCTTCATCGGGGTTGTCTTCGCCTGCATCGGGGTGGTGAGCATGTTCGCGCTGCCGGCCTACAAAGCCGTCAAATTTCTGGCTACTTCCCCCATGCTGGCCCGCACCCGCCCCCGGGCGGTCCTGGCGGCAGGACTGATCGTCGTCCTGGCGGCGGCCATGATCGGCATCGTTCCGGTTCCCCTGGCCACCCTGACCGAAGGGATGATGTGGCCGTCGGAAGAGGCATTCGTACGCGCCGGCACCGATGGCTTTGTGGAACGCATCCTCGCCGAGCCGGGCAAGCCGGTTAAACGCGGCGATCCGCTGGTCGAGTGCTCCGACCCCTTGCTGCCGGCCCAGATCCGCCTCCTGGAGGCTCAGAAGCGCGAGATGGAGGCGGTCTACGACACGCACGCGGTTAGCGACAAGGTCAAGGCCGAGATTGCCAGAGAAGAAATCGAACACATCGCAGCCAAGCTGGAGGACGCCCGGGAAAGGCTGGGCGATCTGACAATCCACAGCAGCGCGGATGGAATCTTCATCCTGCCGATGGCCGACGATCTGCCGGCCGCATTTATCAACCGCGGCCAGTTGATCGGCTATGTGGTGAGCCGTTCCACGGTGACCGCCCGGGTCGTGGTTTCCCAGGCCGACGTGGACCTGGTGCGGCAACGGACCCGGCAGGTCAGCGTGCGGCTGCCGGAACAGCTGTCGAAAACCCTGCCGGCACAGCTGCAGCGGGAGGTTCCCGCGGCCACCGATCAGCTTCCGGGCATGGTTCTCAGCCAGGAAGGCGGGGGCAAGATCGCGACCGATCCCCGCGAAGGTTTCGGCAACAAGGCGTTTCAGAAAATCTTTCTTTTCGACATCGCCCTCCCCTCCCATGAGGGCATCTACCATGTGGGCGGAAGGGTGCATGTCCGGTTCGATCACGGAACGGAGCCGATCGGTTTTCGATGGTACCGAGGGTTGCGGCAGTTGTTCCTGAAGAGGTTCAATGTCTAGAGAAATGACGCATCCGTGGGGATTGGACGGGGTTGTTTATCCCGAGCGGGAAGACCGCCGCAGCTCCGGAAAGGTGCGCGGCCGCTCGACCGGTCTGGAAGGCTTCCGTGCCCGGCGGCGGCCCAGGTCCGAAAACGGCCGCTGGATCGTCGAGGCCGTCAAGAAGGGCCAGTCCGCGCTGAGCGATGCAACCGACGCGGCGGTTCTCGACGCGGCCCGCGAGGTGCGACCCCTGCTGAAAAAGCAGGGACTGACGCAGGAACTGGTGGGCCGGGCCTTCGGGCTGGTACGCGAGGCCGCCCGGCGTCACTTGAACATGTCGCATTTCGATGTGCAGCTGATCGGCGGATGGGCGCTGCTCAACGGCATGGTGGCGGAGATGGAAACCGGAGAAGGGAAAACCCTGACTGCCGCCCTGCCCGCCTGCACCCTGGCGCTGGCCGGAGTGCCTGTGCACATCATTACGGTCAACGATTACCTGACCGCCCGCGATGCCGAATGGATAACCCCGCTCTACAAAGCCCTGGGACTGACCGTGGGAACCATTGTCCACGGCAAGGAGCCGGCGGCCCGGAGGGAGGCCTACCGCTGCGATATCACCTACTGCACCAACAAGGAGGTGGCCTTCGATTATCTGAGAGACCGGCTGGTGCTTTCGGACCGGCCCAGTCAGCTGCGTCTTTCGGTGGAGCGGCTGTATGGCGAAGCGTCGCGCCTTTCCAGGCTGGTGATGCGGGGACTTCACTTTGCCATCGTGGACGAGGCCGACAGCGTGCTGATCGACGAGGCCCGGACCCCTCTGATCATCTCCAGCCAGGCCGACAGTCTTTACGGCGAGGAGGTCTATCGGCTGGCCATGGACCTGGCCGAATCACTGGTCGATGGAAAGGATTTTCTGGTTTCCGAAACCGATCGCATTGTGGAACTGACGCCAACGGGCCGGCTCAAAGCCGAGAGCACGGATTGGGCCGAAGCCAGTCCCAACATCAATGAGCAGCAGAAGGAGCAGCTCGTCCGGCAGAGTCTGACCGCGCTGCATCTGTTCAAACGGGACAGGCAGTACCTCGTCAAGGACGGCAAGGTTCAGATTATCGACGAGTATACCGGGCGGCTGATGGCGGACCGGTCCTGGGAGATGGGGCTTCACCAGCTCATCGAGGTCAAGGAGGGATGCGAGGTGACCCTGCCCAAGCAGACCCTGGCGCGCATCAGCTATCAGCGGTTTTTCAGCCGCTACCTGGGTCTTGCCGGCATGACCGGAACCGCCCGGGAAGTGGCCGGCGAGCTGTGGTCGGTCTATCGCATACCGGTGCTCTCCATTCAGACCAACCGGCCTGTACGGCGCCGGTATCTTCCCGACCGGATTCATGCCTCGGCGGATGAAAAATGGCGGGCCGTGGTCAAGGCCATTTCCCGTGAGCATGACCTCGGCCGGCCGGTGCTGGTGGGCACCCGGTCCGTCGAAGCCTCCGAGCATCTGAGCGGTCTGCTGGAAAAGGAAAATCTTCCCCACAAGGTGCTCAATGCCCGGCAGGACAAGGAAGAAGCGGAAATCATCGCCAAAGCCGGGGATGCGGGCCGGATCACCGTGGCCACCAACATGGCCGGCCGGGGAACGGATATTCGCCTGGGCGAGGGCGTCGCGGATCTGGGCGGGCTCTTTGTCATCGCCACGGAACGCCATGAAGCCCGGCGGATCGACCGTCAGCTCTTCGGCCGATGCGGCCGGCAGGGAGATCCCGGCGCCTGCGTCGCCATGATCGCCTTTGATGACGAACTGGCAGCCATGCATGCCGGGGGGGCGCTCAGGTGGATCGGCATTCTGGCGGCCAAAACACGGATCGAATTCCTGTCAAGATGGACCGGAGGCCTGGTATTCTGGTACGCACAACAATCGGCGCAGCGTCAGTACGCGCGCATACGCCGCAACCTGCTGAAAATGGATGACCGGATCGGCGAGTCCCTCGCCTTTTCGGGTCGGCCCGAGTGACGGAGACAAATGATGTTCAAGCGCATGATAAACCCATTCCGAGCCGTGGTATTGCTGTTGATGCTTACTGGCGGAGCGGCCGCCGGCGCGGCATTCGCGTCAGCCGGCAGTGCCGTGCCCGAGTTCGACGGGCTCATCGAACCTTACCGGGTGGCGGAAGTGGGCAGCGAGGTGCCCGGCGTTCTCGACAGCGTCAAGGTCGAACGCGGCGATACGGTCAAAGCCGGCCAGGTGGTGGCGACGCTGCGTTCGGGCGTCGAGGCGGCCAACCTGGAGCTGGCCAGGGCCCGGGCGGAAATGGACGCCAATGTCCAGTTGAAGCATTCGGCCCTGGAATTTGCAAAAAGAAACAGCCAGCGCATGAAAGAACTGTATGAGGCCAAGGCCCTGGCCTTTCAAAAATGGGACGAGGTGGAAACCCAGCGGATCATGGCTGAAAAGGAACTGACGGTCGCCCTGGAACAGAAACAGCTCTTCGAACTGGAGCACCGCCAGGCCGATGAGGTGCTCAGACGCAAGACGATTCACAGCCCGGTAACCGGCGTGGTCATGGAGCGCTACCTTTCCAGGGGGGAGTATGTTGAAAACAATCCGATCCTCAAGATCGCCCAGATCAACCCGTTGAACGTGGAAGTGGTGATGCCCGTTTCACAGATCGGGATGGTCAGGATCGGCGCAAAGGCTACGGTAAAGCCCGAGGACCCCGTGGGCGGAACCCTTCAGGCGGTCGTCACCATCGTGGACAAGGTGATGGACGCGGCCAGCGGCACCTTCGGGGTGCGCCTGGAAATCCCCAATCCGGGGCATCACATTCCGCCGGGCCTGAAATGCAAGGTGCTTTTCCCGGCGCCCTGATTCCGCCCTGCCCCGGATCTTCCGGGACGAGAGGAAAAATCGGGCATAACGAAGCCGTCAACCAGGATGAACTCGTAAAAAGCCAAAAGAGCAATGGCAAAGGAAATCGAAAATGAACGCTAAAACAGCCGTCCTGCTGATCATCGCTGTCTGGCTGCCCCTGATCGGTGGATTTCAGAAGGCCGCGGCCGCGGAGACGCAGGAAACGCAGATCTACACCCTGGAGGCAACCATCGCCGAAGCCATGAAAAACAACTGGGACCTCAAGGCCCTTGAGGAAAAACTCACCCAGGCCCAGGAGGTGAAAAAACAGGCCAGAGCCGATTTCCTGCCCCGTTTGAAGACCAGTTACTCCTATACCGGACTCGATGAGCCCTCCAATTACGAATCGAGTTACGGCGGCAACATCGCCGTCAGCTCCAGGGAGAGTTTCCAGTGGCGCAGCACCGTGATACAGCCGATTTTTGCGGGATTCGGACTGATCAGCGCCTATCGCCTCGCCGAGCTGGGCATCGACCAGTCCGAAATGGAAATCGAGTTGAACAGGCTGGAACTGGCACTGAAGGTCAAGGAGGCCTATTTCAACGTGCTGGTCATGGATAAAACCGTGGAGGTGGCCCGGAAAGAAGCCGAATCGCTCACCTCCAATGCCGAGATGACCCGCAGCTACTACAATGCGGGTGTGGTGCCGGTCAATGATCTGCTCAAGGCGGAAATGGAACTGGCCGACGCCCGGCAAAAACTGGTCCAGGCCGGCAACCAGGCAGCCCTGGCCCGCTCGGCCCTGAACATTCTCCTGGCCCGGCCGGTCAAAGCGCCGGTGGATCTCGAGGATATCCTGGTGTACACGCCCGAGACGGCAATCTTCGAAGACGCCATCGCCACGGCCCTGAAAAACCGTGTGGAAATCCGGCTCATCGACAATGAAATCCAGCGTTCCGAACAGAAGATCCGGCAGACCCAGCGCGGATACTATCCGGAGGTCAACCTGGCGTATGACTACATCAAGGAGGGCGACTCGGCCGATGTGTCCGGAAGCCCCTATCATGACGAGAAGCGGTGGCAGCTCGCGGTGGCCGCTTCCTGGACGCTGTGGGAGTGGGGGAAAACCCACTTTGCCGTAAGACAGGGGGAAAGCGCACGGGAAGAGCTTGTCAAGACCCGCAAGTCCCTGGAGGACAACGTTCGGCTGGATGTGCGGGAAGCCATGCTGTACATTGCGACCGCCGAGCAGAACATCCCCACTACCGAGAAGGCCGTCCTGCAGGGCGAGGAGAACCTGAGGGTCACCCAGGAAGGCTATCGGGCCCAGGTCAATACCGTCACCGAGGTGCTGGACGCCCAGGCCCTGCTGACCCAGGCCAGGGTCAACTATTACAAGGCCATGTACACCCACAGCCTGGCCAAAGCCCAGCTGTTGAGGGCCATGGGAACCTATTGAACAAGCAGGATTGCGGCGAACATGATCCGGTGCAATGCCGTCAGGCGGTGAATTGAAACGATTCTGCCGATATCCTGATTTCGGCCCATTCGGGTGAAGTTAGGGCCGGCGCTGTGAACAACCGATGCCGGGCCGCACATACCTGCCGCCTCGTCAGCGAACACGCCTGTTTTCTGCCCAGGGAATCCGGAGCACCCGTCTAATGCAATAAAAAATGATAGAGCCCAAACCTTGACGGTCTCGTAAAAAGTCATCATTGTGATGGCACAAGTTAAAAGTTCAAAGCGTCGCAAATCCGGAGAAATGAGACGCACCCGGCGTACGCGGCAATGACGGGGGATGCGGCGCAACGCAGAAATCAGACTTTTTACGAAGCCATCAGACCTTGACAGGAAGGTACGGGCTATGGTTAATTCCTGTTTTCTGTCCCAAAAGCCCGGAACGCCTGTGATCAGCCAGAAAGGACATACCGTGCCGGGGTGATTGACCATGACACACGACTCGGAGGACCGTTTGAAAAACAATATTCCCATAAATGAACTCCAATCCCGCTGGCAGCGATGCCGCACCCTGCTTCGCCAATACATGCCCGAGGCCGGAGGCCTGCTGGTCTTCTCGCGGCTGAACATCTACTATTTTACCGGCACCTTCGGAAACGGCATCTTCTGGCTGCCGCCTGAAGGCCGGCCGGTCTTTTTCTGCCGAAAGGCTTTGGAACGGGCCAGGCTGGAATCCCCGCTGGACCGGATTCTGCCCTTCCGGTCGTACGCCGATATTCTGAAGACCTTTCAGGACACCGGCGCGCCTATGCCGCCGATCGTCGCCGCCGAAATGAACGGACTTTCGTGGGCCCTGGGCGAAGCGCTGGCAAGGCATTTCTCGAACCATCGGTTTCTTTCCGCGGACCGCGTCATCGCCCGGGTGCGCGCTAAAAAGTCCGAATGGGAGCTTGAAAAAATGCGTTTTGCCGGAAGCCGGCACGACAAATGTCTGCAACAGCTTCTTCCGAAGGTCCTGAGGGTCAACATGACGGAAAGACAGGTGGGGCTGGCCCTCTGGCGGATTCTTCTCGAAGAGGGGCATCAGGGGCTTCTGCGGATGGAAAATTACGGAGAAGAGGTTTTTTTCGGCCATATTTCCGCCGGAGACAGCGGCAATTACCCCAGCGTTTTCAACGGCCCCCTGGGGCTGCGGGGAGAGCATCCGGCGGTTCCCCACATGGGATCGAGCGCAAAGATCTGGAGGACGGCGGAGCCCCTGGCGTGCGACGTCGGATTCATGTTTGAAGGGTATCAGACCGACAAGACCCAGATTTACTGGTCGGGGAATCCGGCAGGCATTCCTGCGAAAGTCCGAGCAGCCCATGACTTCTGCATCGAGACACAGGAGTGGGTCCGAGCCAACCTCAGACCCGGCGCCCTGCCGAGCGAGCTGGCGGCCCACTGTTTCGAGCGCGCGAAATCGAGGGGATGGTCCGAGGGGTTTATGGCGCTGGGAGACAACAAGGTGAAGTTCATCGGCCATGGAATCGGCCTTGCAATCGACGAATACCCCGTTCTGGCAAAGGGTTTTGACGCTCCCCTCGAAGAGGGAGGGGTCATGGCCGTTGAACCCAAAATCGGCATACCGGGTCTTGGCATGGTCGGCGTTGAAAACACCTTCGAGATCACGCGGAACGGGGGCAGAAGCCTGACCGGCGAAGCATACGACATCATCTGCATTCACGGATAGGATGTGCTTGAAAGCAGCTGTTTTGGTCTCCGTTGCGGCCGGTCTTCAGGATGGAAAACAAATTGCCATGGAAACACTTCAGGAACGCATTCAAAGCGTGATTCGCGAGAATTTCTGCGTCGTCGAATACGACCCCGGCTGGCCCCGGCTGTTTGAACAGGAAAAGCGGCATCTGCTTTCCTGCCTGCCCAATGAGTTGATCGGAAGAATCGCGCATTTCGGCAGTACCGCCATTCCCGGCATGGCCGCCAAACCCATTGTGGACATTCTGGTCGAAGTCGTCTCTCTGGAAGAGACAAAGAAAAGAATCGTCCCTGTTCTGGAAGCCGGGGGGTATGATTATTTCTGGCGACCCGCCTGGGGCAACGACACGCCCCCTTTTTATGCCTGGTTCATCAAGCGGAATGCAGCGGGCGTGCGCACCCATCACATTCATATGGCGGAAAAGGATTTTGAACTCTGGGACCGGCTGCTGTTCCGGGATTATCTGATTGAGCACCCGGATGTCGCCAGGGAATACCGGGCTTTGAAATTCGGCTTGGCACGCCGTTACCCGGGTGATAGAATCGCTTATACAAGCGGCAAAACAGAATTCATAGCAAATGCGACCCGCGCGGCAAAAGCGTATTATTCAGAATCTCGATCCGACGGTTTATCACGGTAGATTCCTGTTTTCAGAATGAAAAATCCGGGCAATGATTTCATTGCTTCAACGCAATTCGAATCTCAAAACACCGAATAAAAAACCAGAAAGGAGAGACCGATGCCGGAATGGATACCCGAAGATCTGATCGCCAAGCTCTGGGAATTGCTCACCGTATTCGGACTTAAAATCATCGCCGCCATCGTCATATTTATTGTCGGGCGGTGGGTCGCGAAGTTCCTTTGCAGCATGACCAGAAAACTGATGACCAGGGGCAATGTCGATGTAACCCTGGTGTCTTTTGTCGGCAACCTCATTTACGTCGCCCTGCTGGCGTTTGTCATCATCGCCGCCCTGGGGCAGCTGGGAATTCAAACCACCTCGTTCATCGCCATTCTGGGCGCCGCCGGCCTGGCCGTTGGTCTGGCGCTGCAGGGCTCTCTGGCCAACTTTGCCGCAGGCGTGCTGATGATCATCTTCCGGCCCTTCAAGGTAGGCGATTTCATCGAGGGCGGCGGTGTTTCCGGCACGGTCGAGGAAATTCAGATTTTCACCACCCAGCTCATGACGCCGGACAACAAAACCATTATCATCCCCAACTCCAAGATAACGGAAGGAAACATCACCAATTATTCAAACAAGAGGACTCGGCGGGTCGATCTGGCTTTCGGCATCGGGTACGGCGACGACATCGACAGGGCCAGAAACCTCATTCAGGATGAACTGTCAAAAGATCAACGGATTCTTTCGAATCCGGCCCCTCAGATCGTTGTCACGGAACTGGCTGAGAGCAGCGTGAATTTCGCGGTCCGGCCATGGGTTGATACATCGAATTACTGGAACGTGTATTTTGATCTGACCGAAAACATCAAAAAGCGTTTCGACGCCGAGGGGATCACGATTCCATTCCCGCAGAGAGATATTCATTTGTACGAGCACAAGTCATAGCGACCTTCTAATACGGTCCTGCAGACGGCGCTGACAGGCTGTTGAAAAACTGCGCCTGAGGCCGCCATTCAGCGTTCCGCGGCTCTCGCCAGTGCTCACATATGCTTGAATATGCTGCGCTTGTCGCATCGCCGCGCGCCTTGCCTGACGGCCTGATTCTTGTTTTTCAACACCCTGCTAAGGCAGCCCTGCGCCGGGCGCCCGATCATCGGGCCGTCTTTGTGGCAGCGAATGCCGCAGCTGTCCAAGCGCCTGGCGCCGGGGCGCTCGGCATCGATCGATATTTCCGGAATGGATTCAAAATCCCCGGATCCAGGAACCCGCGATCATGGCCGCTGCGATTGCGCCGCAAGCCGCCTGATATACCGTGTTCCGAGCATGGCGTCCCCACAGACCGTGCAGAACGCCCAGCGCCATTCCCGCGAGAAAACCCCAGAAATGCGCCATGATGTCGGTAAAGGGACCGGAACCGAGCATCCCCAGAAGGGCCAGGCCGCCTCCGAGGGACAGCCAGGCGCCGGCGCGTTTTGTGTGCCGCTTGAATTTATCATGGAACTGGTATCCGGTCAGAATGCCGATGGCGCCGAAAACCGCCGTGGAAGCGCCGATGGAAACGTGCCCGGTTTGATGCATCATCGCGTTCATCAGGTTGCCGGCGGCGCCGGAAAGCAGAATCATCAGACAGCCGGCGCCCCACCCGAACAGGCTGCAGATCGCACTTCCGAACAGGGCGATTCCGATGACATTTCCCGCCAGATGCGCGATATCCGCATGCAGCAGCAGGGCGGTCACGACTCTGTAATACTCGCCGCCCACAATTCTGGACGCCGATGATCCGTATGCGTCCAGAAAAATCCGGCTGTCGCCTCCCCGGGCGATGAAGGCATGGACGGCGGCCAGTCCTGCGGCTAAACACAGGCCCGCAAATGTTTTCCGAAATTCAGGGAGATCCGCCTTATCCCGCGGCAGCTCCGGATTCTCCGAAATATAAGCCGAAACGGCTTTCAAGGCTCTTTCCAGATCCTCGTCATGTACCAGAATGCTCCATCCCGGCCCTGTTTTCTCCAGGCGATAATGAATTCGGGATGCGGCGAGGACCGCGACATAAATATTCGCCTGCACTCCTTTCAGCCCCTCAAACAGCGTCATCATGGAAAAGGTCCTTGTCATGCAAGTTGGCGGCCGGCCCCGAATAAACCCTTAGGCCCGTGCAGGGCGCTGATTGATGAAATAGCATGCGCCCTGCACTGCTGGCAACCGATATTCGTTGAGTTTGCACGCATCCGCGACGCACGGGAAAAACAAAAAATTCGCCCTTTCCGTTTTATTCCGCCCTTCAAGAGTCCGATGAATTTCCATGCGGGAAACCCGCGTTTGCAGCGCCTTCAGTTCCTTTCCAGAAGCCTTCGGACAAACAATGACTTTCAATAATTGAATATTTATTGTAGCATGGCTTTCCCGATATTTTGAAATGCCGCATCAGTTCTCGATCCATGCACTGTTGATTGAGCGGCTGGCGGTTTTATTAATGAAACAGTGCAGAATCAGAGAAAGGTTTTTACAATGAACATTTATGTCGGCAATCTTGCCTCAACGGTAACGGAAGATGAGTTAAAAGCTCTGTTTTCGGAATTCGGCGTAATTGAAAGCGCCAAGTTAATAACGGATAAGTTTACCGGACAGAATAAAGGCTTTGGTTTTGTTGAAATGCCGAGCAATTCGGAAGCGGATCAGGCGATCAAGGCATTGAATGGAAAGTTTATCAACGGCAAGAATATCAAGGTGAATCCTGCCGATCCCGGCGGAAAGCGCCAAAAGCCCAAAAAAAGATACTAGGCGGACCAATGCCCGCGAACTTCCCGAGGCATTGACAGCCTGAAAAAACCGGCCGCCATCCATAGGAATTCCAATGAATTTCCCTGAAATGGCGGCCTTTTTTTAACGGCTTCTCGGGTTTATCGCGGCGTGAGGATATCTTCTTGCACCCGAAATGCTTTGCTGCAAATTGGGTTCAAGCAATACCGGTTTCACGACCCGCATGTTTTTATCTCTTGCCGACAGCGCCCGAATCGTATAAATTAACAAAAATTTTTGCCTCACCGGTTTCAGTAAATATGCCGCAATCAACTTATCTGATCGTCGAACAGCACCGGAAACCACCTGAGAATCTGCCCGAGGTTCTCAAGGAACTGTCGGACAAGCATCGGCTCGACACCTATAACTGCCGTCAGCGCCTGATCGGACACGGCCTGTCTCTTCTGACTCAAGGAGAACGGGAAAGGCTGGAAAAAATCTCCGCGTCTCTCAAAGGCGCCGGGTATCCCCACTGGCTGGTAGCGCCCTCCAATCCCGAATTCGAACCCGACCGGATACTGAATCTGCGGATCACCGCGGATCAGATAATCTTCGGCTGCCGGAACCGGGAGGTCGTTTTTGCCAGGGGAGCAACCATCCTGGCGGTCCTGGCTGAAATGTCCGGAGAACTGGCTGAAAAAAGCCTGAGACAACTGCTGTCCAGTCGGGCCTATCGCGGCGTGGACGACATCCGTCATCTGGAAGAAAACGACATTCGAAAAGCCATACTGGAAGGCAAACCGGTTCTCGACCTATACCGGCTCGACAGCCGGCGCCGTATTCAGGATGCCGTGCGGATTTTTCCAGGAAGGTTCGATCCCAAGGGGCTTGGAGAACAGGCCGCGGTCGTCGGCAGACAGAATCTGGAAACGATTCTCAAACTGGCCGAAGAATATGCCGGCACGTTTAAAATGTTTACCGATTTCGGGCTGGTCAACCTCCCCGGCTGCACCCTGAACCGGGATGATATGGACAATACGGAGACGCAGCGCAAAAACCTGCTCAGCCTGACCCGCTACGGCTGGCTGATGGCGGATGTGCTGAGAGCCGGGCCGATGATGCCGCCTCAACGACAGGGAAATGAGGATCTGAGCGGCGCGGTTGCGGCGGCCCTGGTGATGCAGAATCCGGCCTTGGCCGCAGATGGAACCATGGCGCAGGTTCTGTCCGCGTCAGACGAGATAGCCAAAGAGATCGATGCGGCGGCGGAAAAAAACAACAAAAACGACGGCGCATATCCTGACAGATCCGATCCGGGGCTGCCTCCCCCGCCACCAGCCCGGACTTTATCGCCGTGGAGCCGGCCGGGTTTGTGGATCATTGCGTCAGGCGCCTTCGTTTTTCTGGGAATTGGCTTGCTTCGAAACGTAGACAGAAAAGCGATTCTGGACAAGGCGGCATATCATGCCTTTGCCTCCGGTGCCATTCCCGCTTTCATCGCCATTCTGACGCTCTGGTATGGCTTTTATCTGCTTCGAATGAAACGGAGCATAGAAAATACGCCGACCAGCAAAATTCGTTCCCTTGCCATGGGAATGGTAGAGGTAAAAGGCAAGGCGATTCGCAAACACGCCCTGGTTTCCCCCATGACGCAGACCTCCTGCGTTTTTTACCGGCTGACCCGATACCGCCGCGACAAGAACAACCGGTGGGCGGTCAGCAGCGTCCGAAGCAGCGACAACGTCCCCTTTTTCCTGGAGGACGCGACCGGTCGCATTGAAATCAATCCGGCCGGATGCCGGGTCGCAGCCGGAACCAAACAGGAGGGCGCACCCGGTCAGGTGGGGCTGTTGCGGCTTCGGTTGAACAACCACAGCGATGAGAAATGGGTCGAGGAGATCATCGTTGAAGGAACCCTGCTCTACGTTCTGGGTTATGCCTCGGCAAAGCCGCCCGAAGGACCGACTTTTGGTGAGCGGAAGATTGAGGCACTGCGCGAACTGAAAAGAAATCCGAAGCATCTGAACCAGTTTGACGCAAACGGCGACGGCAGGATCAGTGAAGACGAATGGGATGCGGCCCGCGCCACGGTCGAGGAAAGCGTGATGCATGAAATGCTCGGAAATAATCAGCAGCGAAAAAAGCAGGAAGAGCATATCGTCATCGGCAGGAAAAAAGGCTTTCCGCTGATCGTTGCCGAAACCCATTCGGAAAAACGCCTGACCGCCCGCTATCTATACAGCGGCATTCCGCTGTTTCTGGTTGCCGTCGCATCCACCGCCTGGGCGATCCATGCCTTTCTGGAGTATATTCGATGAGACATGATGGCACGGTAAAAAGCCAGGGACCGATCACGGCATTTTGAAAAACAACCGCCTGCAAGGAGAAAACACATGACTGGCTGGATCACGCTTGGAATTATTCTGCTGATACTGCTCGCACTGATTTTTTACATCATCGTCATCTACAACGGGTTTGTCGCGCTTAAAAACAACATCGATCAGAACTGGGGCAACATCGACGTCCTGCTCAAGCAGCGTTTCGATGAGCTGCCGAAACTCATCAAGGTCTGCGAAGGCTACATGCAGCACGAGCAGAAAACCCTGGAAGCCGTTGTCAAGGCGCGTTCCATGGTCAACTCCGCGCGCAGCGACGAGCAGAGAATGCAGGCCCAGAACATGTTGACCGACACGTTGAAATCCCTGTTCATGGTCGTGGAACGCTATCCGGACCTCAAGGCGGATGCCGTTTTCAGGCAGCTCGGCAACCGGGTCAGTGAAATCGAAGACCAGATCGCCGACCGCCGCGAGCTCTACAACGCATCGGTCACCATCTACAACACGAGGCTCGAACAGTTTCCGGATGTGTTTGTCGCCAGGGCCTTCAATTTCGACCGCCGCACCCTCTGGGAAATCGATCCGGAACATCGCCGGGACGTCGAGGTCAGCTTTCAGCACAGCCTGAGCTGAATCCTGTTTGCCCGCTTCGGGATCGGACAAACCCGGGCCGGTTGACGCCGGCTGACAGGTCGGATAACTCCCCGGCTGCGGCCGAAGAATGTCTTTGTAACGGGCAACCCCCATGAACGGATCAAGGACCTTGAAGCTGCTCACGAAACGGCTTGAATTAACGGCAGCCACGATGGATCATGTCTGTGCCGAACTGGAAGCGCCTGAAAGTCTGGCCGCCCTGTTGAATGCGCAGGCGGAACCCGGCTGGCCACCGGGCGAATATGACCGGAATGCTCAGGAATTTTTCCTGAATCGGCTGAAAGAGGGCGGCATGTCCGTCGTCGGATGGTATTGCTGGTATGCCGTCCTGCATGAAAGCGCGGGTCGGCCGTCGGTGCTGGTGGGCGCAGGCGGATATTTCGGCCCACCGGACGAGAAGGGCGAGGTTGAAATCGGCTTTTCCATCATGCCCGCATGGCAGGGGGCGGGCTACGCAACGGAAACAGCCCGGGCCCTGATCGAAAACGCTTTCAATGATGTGCGCGTGAAAAAGGTGGTCGCCCATGCGGCGCCCGAAAATCCGGCATCGTGCAGGGTGCTTGAAAAATGCGGTTTCCGCCGTCTCAGCCTGAATGAGGAATCCGGCAACCATCGTTTTGAGATTCTTCAAAACAGCGACGGACAACAATAGAATGCAAGCGGAGGCTGGTTCATCGTGCTGCGGGTGTCCTTTCCACATCACACTTTAAAAAAATATAGAAACGCATAATTTCATTTTCGGCCCTTTGTTCCTGAAAAACGGAATATTGAGGGATCATAGGATCTGTAATGAAAGGACTTATTGAAGCGGGATAAGTGTAACTGATGGTGTGTACTGAACAATTGAAAGGCATGATATGAAGAAGTCTAACCGTGAACTCATCCTTGAAGGTTTGGACCTTCTGCAGAAAGGTTTGCAACCATTCATCGAGAAGGAGATGAGAAAGCGTTACGGTGAATCCTGGGAGAGAGAGAGTCGTAAAGCTTTGAAGCTGCCGGACCATGAGGGATTGCACTGGGATGCACAGGCTATCTTGAAACTGATGGACATAATGTGGAAAGATGTATTTGGCACGAAGTTGAAAAAAAAACATAGGAGTTGGGTTAATGAGGCGCTTGCTCTACGCAATGATTTTGCACACCAGCAACCATTTACCGATGATGATGCTTCGCGTGGGTTAGACACAATCAAGCACCTGCTTACCGCAGTTTCTCCCCCTCAAAGCCAAGAAGCGAATCTTCTTAAAAAAGCTATCGACGAAAGGCGTTCAGCTGGTAACGATACCCTTCCTATCGACATAGTCCCATCTAATCCGGACATCTTCAAGCAGCAATTGCTCCGGTCAAGAGTAGCTGAAATTGTTATCATCTACTCTGATGGTCGTAAAGAGATAAAGATATGGAACGCGGCAAAATTTAGTGCGTCATCTAATGTAATCGGCAATTTGCGTTCGCGCTCGGAATTCAGATCCGGCCAGTGGCAAGCTAATGGAATCGTTAAGGTTGCAGTTAAGGTGATTGATAATGTCTAACCCGGCGCTGTATCACAAGAAATCTTGTAGCCTGACAATATCATGGTGAATCCTGTTTTATTATGCTGGTTAGGAATGACGGATCTGAAAGCGGCCAGCGGGGATGTGAATGTCGGCTTAGGGCCGGTGGCGCAGGCTGCCCAGGAGCGGTCTTACACGGAAGTCGTGCTTCTGAATAACTGGGAAAAGGTCAATGCGGAAAACTATGTTGCATGGCTCAAGCAAAAAAA
>Ga0265294_10000335_pt1 | contig 62431 bp, 52 predicted proteins | sample MunlanPumphouse3_FD_192504 | JGI IMG/M metagenome (GOLD analysis project Ga0265294, IMG submission 192504) | Groundwater microbial communities from a municipal landfill in Southern Ontario, Canada - Pumphouse #3 | ecosystem: Environmental > Aquatic > Deep subsurface > Groundwater | place... | reverse complement strand
GCAGCGTTGTTTTTTGAGGTAAAAAATGTTGATAGCAGTCTTCGCACATAATTAGAATTGCTGCGTGTGATTACAGCTATTTGACATTTGGTTTTAATTTTGTATAATATTGTGTGTTTACAGAGGAGGTTTTGTATGCCAGTTATTTCAAGGTTTTATGGAATTTTGATTAAAGATGAACACTTATTTAAACAAGTTCGTGCTGACAGCATGGGGTATGGAGTTGTATGGAATGATGCTCTTGACCTTAGCGAATCCGAGCTATGGATTAATGGGCGAACTGAATAAAACATGAGACCGTTGAACCTATTACAGATCATTTCAAATGACATGAAATTCAAAATTCAAACAGGGGAAGTTAATGTTGGGTGGTGTGACTTTTCCGTTCAGCTTGGTGATGAGGTTTGGTCATGTTGTGCGTCTTATATTGGTTCACATCCGCTTCTCCCTCTTATATCTTCCGTAGTCGAAATATATGATGATGGCTATGCTACCCCTACTTGGGCTGGTTGTGAACCTAAGATATGCAATACCGTAATTCATGATGAACCAGGAGGCTTGATTATCAAAGCTATACCTACAAACAATATTCACAACGACCTTCGAATACAAATATTCAAGTTTTCCGACGAAATTACTATTCCTGAATCTGAGGACCCATATGACATTTTACCTGTTGCGGAAGGTCTCGTAGACTTCTGGGATTATGCCGAAAGCATCCTTGAAGATGCTTCTAGAACACTTGTTCATCATGGTTTCTTGGGCTTGTTGCGATCATGGGAACATGTTGCACTGGAAGATTATTCATTGCTACCCATTTTCCCTGTAGAACACTTTATCTACCTCGCTATGTTAGTAAAACACCGCTCGTCGCGATTTGAAATTACGTTTAAGGATGAAATATCTTTGTTACAGGAATTGGAACAAAAATATGGAGCTAACAAGGCAAATACACAAAGCCAATAAAGCTGCGCTTTCCAATTGCAATCAGGTTGTTGTTGCAAAAGCTAAGCGTCAAAACATTCCAGCCGTTAATCTTCAATCTAAGGTCTGTCACCCCTCCCGCCAAACTGAGAACCGAGGATGCCTGGCACCTTGAAATGTGGCACCTTGAAATCGCGCACACCGGAAAAAAAGCGCCACGCCTGAGAGTTGTCTCAGTGTGGCGCAAAACGCCGACACGTTAATGCCGCTATGCGGTGGACAGAAATGACATCCCATTACGCACCTTTCGCAAGTAGTTGACAACCAAAGTAGCATAGCCGTCTCGGCTGCGAATTCTAACAACCAACACAGGCGGGACGCCTGTGCACTTTAAAAACAGCAACTTTACGCCACCTTCTTGCACCCATTTTGGATGAAATTTCATTCGCAAGCAAGATGCTTGCGCTACTTCATTGTAACTTTCAATTCAATGACACGAGAATGCATCTCCCCAAATGCGCAGCGTTTGTTACTGTAGCAGCGAGCTTTTAACCATCAACCGATCAATGAATACGTATAACTTTTGCATATTGGACAGCCTCATTTGGTTGCCTGCCTGTGCGTCGCACGCAGACAGGCGTCGGATAGCTGCTTTAGCCAGAGCGTCATGCAGTTGCTTTTCAAACCGCAGTTTTCAAAGGAGGCCAGCGCATTGAACTTAATACCGATTACCTTTGGGTCAAACGCTATGTTTTCTCTAACCGTTACTTCAGTGCAAATATGATGTTGGTTTAAAATTAAAACAATGTTTTTGACATGGGCAGATTCTTCAAAGGCAGCTTTTAATACAGGGCGTATGAAATCCGGGGCAATTTGAGCTATGGTGTCATCGCGTTTTTTCAATACAGATAGAAAATAATTGTTAACCTGTTTATTTATATGAGTGCTTTTGCTGATTTGAACGGTCATGAACCTGTTAGAGGGATTGAGTTCTTTGATATATTTGTCAGCAATGATAATATCGTGTGCAATGGCTCCAGCCACTTGATTTTCAAGCGTAGCGTCTAAATATCCCGCATCAATTCTTAGAATGAATGTGTTTGCCAGGAGATCCAGTTTTTCTACAACAATGTGATCCGGCAAAGTTTGCTTTGCCGTTCCTTGCCCCATTGCTGCTTTTTGAGAGAGAGCCGTTCCATGATTTTTCGAACTTGAGTCGCGGCAGCCAGTTGAGCAGCTAATGTAAAGCAAAATGGCTGCTAATAGGGAACATCGTCGCCAATTTATCAAAGTGATTTTGTTTTTCATGGCGTTTTCGGGGGTGCTTGTGTTGATGGTAATATCCAGACATGGGAGACTTGCGTGTGTGGCGTGTAGTTGTCGTTATATGAGGGAGTCACAACTCCTATATGTGCCCATCAACCACTATTCACTTTTACGCGGCCATTACTATATGTTTTTTTTAGCACGGCAGGTAGTTAACATACTCTTTGAGTGCCTTTGTAAGTTTTTCAAGTCGCCTGTCAAGTTCAGCATTACGAATGATCTCTTCATATGTTCTGCTGGATATGTTGGCCCTTCGGATGGCCTGCAATTTACGCAGTTCCGATTGTTCCTCGTGTGTAATTGTTTTGAGAGCTGCTTTTACTACCAAATCACCGAGACGCTTCTTTGCTTCAGGAGTCCATTTGCTGTCAGGGATAACTATTGATATTAAACGTTCATCAGACACGATTCCCGCTTTATCAGCAGTAGCCTCAACATCTGATGCAATTGCATCAACGCAACCGTCATGCGTCAAGACTCCGCAGCAGATCGACTGCTCCCAAACGACCTCATGCCCGCGGTTGCCGTACATATAGGAGCCCGTGTTCCGCATGTAGCTCGTATTAGCATGCGACGTAAAAGCAGTTATCATTTCTTCACCTCAATGGATTGGAGCAAGCGACATATAAAATTAACTTGAGTAGCCATTAACCATCTCCGTTTTCTTGAGTCGCTTTATATTCTACCATGCTTGCATTAATGCCCGCAACCACTTTCATTTGCATCATAAATTGTCCAAATTGCCTGCCCCGCCATGTTACGCAAACAATCAAGGAAACTGTATACGATAAAACCGCGCGGCCTTTGTGTTGGAATCAGGGCCCGCAAAATGGCAGGTGCCCTCCGCACTGAGCGTTGTGGTTAAAACGGGAGCCCGTTCACTGGGATTCAGACTGTCGGTAGCTTCAATTTTTATGGGGATCTTTGGTGTGCCGATTATATCGAATCCAAAGCATCCAGAACTGAAACCGAAGGCCTTGTTGTGCAGCAGTAGCCGCTCTACATATTGGGCATAGTGCCCTTGCAGGACGACAGATGATGAGCTGCATTGCATTTTCAAGGTAAGAAAATGTGGGGCAAGAAAATTGGCAGCGTTATTTTTTGAGGTAAAAAATGTTGAGGTAAAAAATGTTGGTAGCAGTCTTCGCACATAATTAGAATTGCTGTGTGTGATTACAGCTGTTTGACATTTGGTTTTAATTCTGTATAATCTTATATGTCAGCAGAGGAGGTTTTGTATGCCAGTTATTTCAAATACTGACATAAAAGCGGCTTGACACTATAAATGATAACGATATATGATATCTAAATGAGAACAATTGTAGACATACCGGAAAATATGGTAAAAACCCTTGATGAAATCAGTTCATTCGAAAATCGTTCACGTGCAGCCTTAATCCGTGAAGCACTGAAACACTATCTTAGCGATCACTACACCAAAGACAATTCAAATGCTTACGGCATCTGGAGGGATGAAATCGTTGATGGGGTTGAATTTCAACGCAACATCCGTAGTGAATGGAGTGATTAATGAAGGCTGTATTTGACACAAATATTCTTATCGATTATCTCAACGGTTTTGCACACCGGACAATCGAACTTAGACGTAAATTCCATCTGAAAATTCCTGATGCGGTTATATATGCGACTGCACGGAAACAGGGATGCATAGTCGTGTCAAGAAACACCAGGGATTTCAAAACAGATTGGCCGGATGTACGGGTGCCATATAAACTCTAAATACAATTCGGCTACGCCGAATTATATGTTTCCGCTGCGCGGAATAGCAGTAGCGAGGGGTGGTTTATAAGAAGCTCGATTTGGGGAAGTTATGGGTTATCGGGTTATCCAGCCTAATCACAATCCTAATCGTAATCCTAATCAAACAACCGCACCTGTGGTTGGTTGAAGTAGATAAGGATTGAGATTAAGACTAAGATGAGGATTGATCTCTGTCAACATGTTTTAAGGACCAACATGCAGTAGCCGCTCTACGTGCGGGCCATAGTGCCCTTGCAGGTCGGCAGATGATGAGCGGCATTGCATTTTCAAGGTAAGAAAATGGGGAGGTAAGGAAATTGGCAGCGTTATTTTTTAGGTAAAAAACTTTGAGGTGAAAATTTAGGCCGCGGGTAAATTTCTGATTGCGCTGTAGTGCGGCTGGACTGGAAAGCGTCGCCCTGTCACGACTGGGTCGCGCAACTCTGATTTTTTGCAGCAATTCTAATTATGACCGTTGACAACCTGTTCAAAAAACACGCTAAAGCGTGTCTTGTCATAATTAGAGTTGCTGGGTGCCACATTCGTTAAACATTGATTTTAGGGGCCAAAATGACGCTCTAAGGGCCAAAAAACGATATTTTTTCATTGTAAGTTTTTGTCAATCAAGATTTTACAGAGGCTAAACGTCAAGACATGCCCTGGGCAAAAAAGCCTTAACTCTCTTCTTTTTCATGGTATGACACCCAATACGAGGTTGTTTTCGTAATGTGACAACCAATGCGAATAAAACAAACCCTACCTTCGCGCGCGTGTGCGGGAGCGCGCAACGAGCGTGCGAGCGTTTTACCCCCGTGTTAAAAGAACCAATTCAGGTTGCGGCTATTAGTTTTTTTGCTTCCTAAACACGATATTAGAACTACTGGAACAACTACTGGTTAGTGTGCGTATACGCGCGTAGCGAGTGTCTGTATGTGCTTTACCCCAGTATTATCAGCAAAACTCAGGGTTCTACAAGCAATCAGTAATTCGGTTTCACGAAGTCAGTCAACCTCAAAGCGCGCAATTTAAAAGCAACTGGTACGTTTTGGTTTTCAGACTTGCTCCCACTGCGCGATTGAGGCGGAAGCTTCGAGAATACAGCATACAGCCTAAACATTACCATCCATGCAATAAGGCCTCTGGATCTAGCGATCCCCAAGAACAATGCAAAGAAAAATCGTATAATAATTAACTATCAGTGGCGTGATTATATCTATGTGTTTTGCTCAATTTAATGTTGCCCTTAATAGTCATTCTTGCCGCAACACTTTTTTTACAGTTCCTTGGAACGATCTTTACGCTCTTTCTCTTCTTTATCCATTTTCTCACGGAACCACTTCGTATATTTATCAGTCTGGATAGATAAATATATTCTTTTTTCATACATATATAATTCTGCACTCTTAGGATTCGACCTTGATCTTGCTCTCCACTGGTATTTTTCATACTGATTCCAATGGTCAGCACCCCCATTTTTCTTTAGTATTTCCTCAATCTCACTTGTTTTGGGTTCTGCAGTCCCATAGCAGTATCTGATCATCTCGCACGCATCATCAAGAAACATGCAGGCAACCTGCATTCCTCCAACATTATAAAGCCTTATGTTTTCACCAACGGCTTTTTCCCATTCTCCGTATTTGCGATCACACTGGTTTGAGGTATATCCTAATCTAGCGGTTACGCTGAGCGAAGCCATGACACAAAACAAAAAACAAAATGATGCTTTCATATTGATTCCCTTTTATGATTAGTAAAATTACTTTAATGAGTTTTAAAATTGTTACATTCTTTCTTTATTATGTCAACTCTCCTGTGCTGAATTTTAAACAATAAAACAGCAGTGTGCCAAAAAAAACTGTAAAACTATAAATTGAAAATAATTTACATCAAGATTGTTTGTTTCTTTACCTTTGGCTATAATGAATAAGTACAATAAATCTCCAATGGGGCTACCTAACATATGTGAAAAGGAGCAGATTTATGAAAAACAACATCAGCAATGGTCAAAAATTAATTTTATTTGTTTCAATATCTATTTTTGCAGCTTGCCTGATTTTTTGTCTGGATCAATATGCAAGCAAAAGCTCGGAGAATGGCAACGAAATCTCCGAAACCAGCCCAGTGCAGGCACTAATTGACATAGATGTTTTGAATGTTTTGTTAGAGGAGTCAAAGGCCTCTATTGACTCCGATGCCGATATTCGTGATTACATTCTTAAACGTGCTGAACAGGGCGACGTAGACGCTCAGGTAAAGTTTGGGATTATGTGCTTTAATGGAGACAAAGTACCTCAAAATTATGTTGAAGCAGCCCGATGGTACAAAAAGGCTGCCGACCAAGGTGATGCGTCAGCTCAATTTAACCTCGGCATCCTCTATGCTCTAGGCCAAGGTGTCCCAAAAGATAATGATAAGGGCATTGGTTATTTGCGCCAAGCGGGAGATCAAGGTAACGCAGACATACAATACCAGATTGGAAGAATTTGCCATACAGGTAAAAACATTTGGCCGCATATTGAGGAGGCTGCTTACTGGTATGAAAAAGCAGCCCTTCAGGGGCACGTTACAGCACAATTTTCTCTTGGTATTTTTTATTCTATGGGCATGGGCGTTGAAACAAATTTCAAAGAAGCAGCTCGCTGGTTTAAAACACCGGCAGAACAGGGGAATGTCGATGCACAGGAAACCCTGGGAAATATTTATTTTGACGGACAAGATGTGGCTCAAGATTTTGTTGCTGCCGCTCATTGGTATGAAAAAGCCGCTAAACAAGGTGCGGTGACCTCACAGCGAAAACTTGGTGCTATGTATTATGGAGGGAAGGGAATTGTTAAAGATCTTGTTATGGCTGTCCATTGGTTACGTAAAGCCGCAGACCAAGGAGACCCTTTGGCCCAAGCTTGCCTTGGCTCTATGTATTATAATGGAGAGGGTGTTGTAAAGGATTCAGAGCAGGCCTACATATGGTCTTTGATTGCATACGCCCGTGGTGTAACACATGCAAATACATTTATTGAGCTGTGCGAAACCGATCCTTATCTTACGAAAGAAGATATCCGGGATGCACGAATTATTGCAAGGCAATGGCAACCAGTAATTGAAGACGACACAATAAAAACTGGTCCTTTCCCAGCTTATATTGACCCCAATGATTACATGCTACCAGAAGAAAAAGAGCTTGCTACTGGCTCCGGATTTGTTATCAGTTCAGACGGATATTTTTTGACCTGCGCTCATGTCATTAAAGACGCTCGCAAGATTCGGGTGTTTATTAAGGATAATACCTACAATGCAAAAATCATTAGTGCTGATATAAACAACGATGTTGCATTGATCAAACTTGACGGCGCGATCTTTAAACCATTACCTTTGAAATGGTCACTTCCAGAGATGGGTGACAGTGTGTTTACAATAGGTTTTCCAAATCTCCAAATCCAAGGAATGGCTCCAAAATACACTGATGGCGTAATTAGTTCATTATCAGGCATTCGCGATGATATACGTACAATGCAGATTACAGTGCCGATACAAGGGGGCAACTCCGGCGGAGCGTTAGTTGACAAAAACGGTAACGCGGTAGGTATTGTTGTAGCTCAGCTCAACGCAAAGACCGTATTTGAATATACCGGCAAAATACCGCAAAACGTCAACTTCGCAGTAAAGATCAATTACGCTCTGCCGCTAATCCAATCTGTTTCGGGCCTTAATGACCGTCTGCCACAATCAGCAAAAACCAAGGCTCTCGCTAATCCTAGTAAAGAAGTCGGGGCTGCAACTGGTCTTGTTGCCGTTTATAATTGATCAAGGCTGACGATTAAGTTGAATTGCGGGCTTCTGCCAGCAAATGATTACACATACAATCAGTTGCCATGTTTTTCAAACAAGCAAACATTACTTTCTGTACTTGAGATTCGCCCTTTGAATGCCCAAGTATCCATTCGCATGTCGGCCGTGATTCATTGCACAGCCAACTGCATCTTGAAACGATATCGATTATGTTGTTCACAAAACATGAGATTATGCCATTATCCTGAAGCTTGGTGCTCTCAACCAATTTTTGTTTTTGCTCATCTGTACAATCTTTTAAAATCTCATAAACCTCGTTACAGATAGCTATACATGAGTTTACCACCTCTTCTGTCATTTCGTAGTCGTTTTCACGCATTATCGTTTCATGTAACTCACAGGTCACCAAAATCATTTCTTTCATTATCTTCTCTTGCTTCATCGCTTTAGGGTCAGTGTTGTCAAATGCCGCAACCGATGAACCTTCACCCTCGGTATCCCTTCGCGCCCAGAAAAACCCGACCGCTGCGCCAGCGATAACAGCTAGATAAAGAACCATTTCCCACCATATTTTACCTGAGCCATCTGCCCATGTGTTGGCAATACCACTTAGAGCACCTCCCGCTTGAAAAACTAAAAGCACGGTTGCAGGCCACAAGCGGGATGTCGGGGCGACCCTTGCACCCACAGCAACAAATGCTAAACCCATAAAGAACTTGATGCTCAGTTCTACTATCCAAACGGCAAGAAATAATTGTTCGATTGACACAATTAACTGCGCTAAGATAGCAGCACTGAATGCAGCTGGCAAAAACAATATCCACCGTAAAACAGTCATGGATGTTTTTGCGGCTTTCGATGGAGCGTCTTTCGAGTATTTGACTGGTGTATTGTGGTTTCGTACATGATAATTCTCTAAGCGGGGCTTATCCTCCGCATTCGTTGTTGTGTAATCCTCATAACCAAGCATCCCTGCTGCGGCAAGCTCTTCATCCGACCTTCTCATGTGATACTCCTTTCCAGCGGATTCACTTAGTTGACACCATCTTTATCGCTGTGTTGAAGGCATGTATCTTGATGGAGCTGCCTTTCCCAAACCAGATTGATCTCAAACGCATAGACGGATTAGAACTCCGAAGATTGCTTGAAGATTGCCGGTGGTCTACGTACTCAGTGACGGCATTGTAAATGGACCAAACAGTGTTTCTGGTCTCCGGCAACTGGTTCCGTGGCTGCTCTAAAAGATACTTGCAGCACTCCTTATCACGCAACACACGTTTTTTTTCTGCTTCGTAATGTTCTTCACTGCCTTTGCCTGGGGGTGCTGGGTCAGGAAAAACATCTCCGAAGTACTTATTCATCAGATCGTCGGTAATATCAAAACTCGCCATACGTTGAAAGACCTTCTCGATATCTGCATATTCGCGTATGATGTTGTCGAAAAGATCCTGAACACGTTTCAGCTGCTTGTCTACATCTTGGGTGTGTTCAATTTTAATTGCCCTGCCATCTTCCAGAGCCATTGACAATGTATTGTTGCATACAACCCTTATCGGCGTGAACTTGATTTGAACCGCACTCTTGCCGTCGTGACTGTTCGACAAAAGAAGATACTTATTAACCTCATCGCTTCCCTTCCTGCCGATACGCATAGTGTTTTTGAGCTTAGCCATCACCCATACGCGTTCGCCCTCGCCAAGAGCTCCCGCCGTCTCATAAGTGGCCTTACCTTTCTCAACAAACGGATCAAAAAAGCTGAAAGCTTCCTTGTTCTGGACCGGATTGTACCGATCGGTGACAACTCCTAAAACAGGACGTTTACAGTTTTGCCAACCTTCCGTTGGAACAACCGCATAATATCCGGGCACAATGCCAGTGACTTCAATGGATTCATGATAAAACAGAGGAGTCTTTGCCACCTTCCAATCCAAGCCAGCAGCTTTGATTGCTTCCGCCGCAGTCGGTGCTGCAATAAGCTTTTGCCCCAACCCGTGCCAAGGCACCTCATCGACATACATAATAGAGACTTTGCCATTGTCATTGTACATTAATTCATGCGCCATAACTGACCTCTTTCTGTTGAAACACGCCAAAGCATTTCATTAGTTCGTTTAACACAATACTCTTCACTAATATGATATCTGTAATGTTACACTCAAAATGTTAAACGCGCAATACGCAAAACCGCTCTAATTGCACAAGTTATTAAAGCCAGCAATACAAACTAAGTAAATTAGAAACCCTCTGCTTTTCGTGGCATGACACCCAATACGAGGTTATTTTCGTAATGTGACAACCAATGCGAATAAAACAAACCCTACCTTCGCGCGCGTGTGCGGGAGCGCGCAACGAGTGTGTGAGCGTTTTACCCCCGTCTTGGACGGTAAAACTTAGATTTCTACAGGTAATCAGCAATTCAGTTTAACGAAGACCATGCGGTATTCAAATGCCGGGTATGTGACAACGTCCCTGCTGAGATCTTTCTGGTTGATCCCCGCCACCTTTCGCGAGCAATCAAGGAAACTGTATGCGATAAAACCGCGCGGTCTTTGTGCTGAAATCAGGGTCCGTAAACTGGCAGGTGCCCTCCGCATTGATCGTTGTGGTCAAAATGGGAGCCCATTTACCGGGGTTCAGGCTGTCGGTAGCTTCAATTTTCAGAGGGATATTGGGTGTGCCAACAATATCGAAACCGAAGCGGCTTGAACTGAACCCGAAGGCCTTGTTGTGCTGTATGGCAAACTCCCAGCACACAGCTGGAGTGCGGCAGCAGTACTTTCGCCAGCCATATAAACCTACCGACCAATCCCAATTTCTGAGTGCGAGCCGTCAAGCATAACTCGATAATAACTGGCAACAACGTTCTGCCACATTCACTAACCATTGATTTTAGTGGTCAAAATAGCGATCAAAGTGCACAAAACGACGCTTCTTAATGCAAGCTGTTCTCAATCAAATTGTACAGGGGGCTGAGCGTCAAAATATGTAACGCCTTCAGGTTAACCATTGAACCGCCCCACCTATATAATCTAACATAGCGCGCTTAATCCCTATTATCCCCACTACTACTCTTGTCTTTTGAAATACGTTATGGTAATTTTAAGCTCTCATAAGCAACAATAAGTGACTTTTATGAAATGCCAACAATGCGGAATTGAACGAGAAGATATATCTACGCCATGTTTGATTTGCGGCTATCACAGTAGTATAACCGAAAAGAACACTCCAGCAACAAAGACATGCCCCTTTTGTGGTGAAACTATTCTCGAAATAGCAATTAAATGTAGATTTTGCGGTGAATTTCTTGATAAGCACAGAGAAGCTTTACATGCTAAAAAATTATACAAAGAAAAGATTACTGATGGAAAGCCAGCTCTCAAAAAGTTTTGTGGTATTTTTTGGAACAATGCTTTTTGCCGTTTCTGTCTTAAATTTTTTATTCTGTGTCTGGTTGCATTAATTGCCGGAATATTTAATATTCTTGTATTCCCTAATACAAACACAGTTTCAACCGTATGGGGTGCATATAAATTTGTTCTTTTTGTCCCGTTGGTATTATATGTTCCTTTTTTAATAGCTCTAAATAAATTATGGGGAGCTAAGCCTGCTAAAATTTTGGGTGTCATATTTCTAGCTTATATTATATCGGGAATACTCGGTGAGATGCTGACTATTGAAAAAGTAGCTATACTTAGCGGCAAAAGTGAAAGTGATTTCAGTTCTCATACAATAGCTTTTATGGTTCTTAGGGGTATTTGGTTTTATATCATATACCAGATGACTCAAACTAAAACAGGAACCAAAACTTGCTTGGCAAAAAGCAAAGTTCAACTTTGTTGCTCAAAAGAGCCTTCACTAGATAAGATTGGTCCGCAAAAAAATAAATCCACTACTCCTCTAAATTCTGTTATTCCTGTGAGGGTCAGATATGTTTTCGGAATACTGGCATGTGCTGGACTGTATCTTCTTTACACCATTTTAGGAGTCTTTGTATTTGACTGGAAACAAGGAGGCGGCATTCTTCCAATGGCACTCTTATTTGCCTGTATGGGTGTAACTTGGCGGTTTATTGTCACAAAAACTAAAAAAAGAAAGGGCTGAACTAAATGAAACTTTTGAGATATGTGATTTTTTTAATTATTTTTCCGTGTTTATTTACTATTGCTAGCAACTTTAATCTTGAAGGTGCAAACTGGAAAACTTATTCAACAAAAGGATCTGAAAAATCATTTGGTCTCACGATTAACACAAAATACCCGGATACATGGAAGATGGAGGACGGCAATCATCCGCACATAGTACAAAAGTGGAGTACAACAACAAAATCGGAGAAATACACATGCATGGTTAGCATTAAACCTGCAAGTTTTATGCAAATACTTCGGATCAAGTTTACAAACAAGGGGTTTGATAAAGTCATAGGCGGCACTTTTGATAATCAGCCAAACGTGCGGCTTATCAGTAAGAAAAAAACTCTGATTGAGCAATTACCTGCATATATCTTTCTCACATATCAAGAAGGCACACGTCTAGATAAAACATATGGAATATATTCATACAATTTGATTACCTATTTTAATGATTGTACAATCGTAATGCATTTTGGAGGAATGCCGTCATCTAATTTGAAGGCAAATGAAGAGACTTTCTGTGCAGCTATGAAACCAGTTTTCATGAAGTTTGCAAACAGTCTTGTAATCAATCCTAAGTGGGATTAATTATTGTGAACACCAAAAAACACCTCAGTCGCTATTAAATATATATGCTGTATTACACGACACAAGCATGACACCAATCAATTATTAAGTAAAGGAGCTCGATGAAAACCGCGCTGTTTGTGTTTTTGATTATACTTGCTATGCAATTACAATGCATCAAAACATGGGCACAGAACTCAATTAAATGTAAAAAAGGCTGCCCGTTGATTGACGGACAGCTTTTTGGTTATTGATTTAGGTTAATATTGGGCAACAAGTTTTAAGGGAAATAACCTCAAGATTATCACGCTTACCCCATTCTTTAGACTGAAGTTGCCGCGCAACAACTGAGCGTGCCTTCACTGCACCCTGCGTCAATAACATATACAAGGCTTTTGCAAAAACACATGCCATAAACACCCAACATGTAAGAGAGGTACAAACCATATAAATTTGAACTTCTCTAACAGCCTTGTTACGAATTGATTGGATAAAAATATCCTGTTCTGGATTGGTACTTCTTAGTCGCTCTTCTAGTTCTTGTGCAGCTAATTCTAATTTGCCTTTATTGCCACTGAAAACTAAATAAAGAAGACCCACAAAGCGACAACGCTCAATATATCGGATGTGGGCATTGATAAGTTTTCGCAGTTCTGCATATAAAGGATCATCTAGCCCCCAGCCCTCTTTAGGAAACCGTTCGCGTACTTCATCTCTTAAGTCAAATAATCTATCACGCACAAGATCTCGCAAGGTATGGCTAAATGCCTTCCAAGCCAACAACATAAGAATTAATCCAATGCCCGTAAATAATATGTTCATAATAAGCCATGATTTGTTTTGACTTTTCTGTAATTTCTAAAAGCCGAAGTTGGTTTTTCGTTATCACAGGCACTGGTGGCCTTTTTTTCGTAGATTTATTTGCCACCTAAACGACTCCTTTACTTAACATCTGATGACCTAAGCACAATCGTAGCCATAACTTTTCTATTACGCGATAATCTTAGCGTTATATCTAAAGTCATGTCCAGCAAATAAACAATATTTTTTAAGGCGGCTTCTTTATACAATATCCAACTCCGGCAAACTGTTCACTATCTTCATGGTCTCTAAGCTGACGGTGATGACGCGGAGGAGGAGTTCTAAGGGGTATTTGGCGTTGTGCATGGTTTCAATGGCCCAGAGGTTGGCATCGTTGACTATGTTGCTGGCTTTGTCGGTGGTGACTCCCTGTCGCTCCATAACCCACTCAAGGGCAGGTTTGCCGTTGACGATGTAGTCGTAGGCTTCAAGGGGAATGTCGCGGATGGTTATCTGGGGGTTGTAGATCACAGTTGTTTTGTCGGCGATACTTTTCCCCTCCGCATCTTTGATCCTTGCGAATTTCATCTTCACAACGCGGTAATCTGCATCCGTTAAGGTCGTGATGCGGGCTTTGCCGTAATCCAATCTGGCAGGGTAACACGCGATTGTTTCATAGTTCAGATGCAGGTCGGCCAGATCGCGTCCAGCTTGCGAGAATGACCAGAAATCCGCCGCCTGCTTCACACATGGAATGCGGGGCAGTTCTTTGCTCAGGTTGTCGGCGTAACGAATGCGGTACTCCGGCGAGTGCAACAGCCCGTAAATGTAGTAAAAGAGATCCTCTTTGGTAATGGCCTCACCCGGATAGGCCGCCTTGAAATGTGCCAGTCCTGCATCGCTGATGCCGTCCTTACGGGTGTAGCCGCTTTCGGTTTTGGGTGCTGTGGTGGTTGCAAATAGATCGTCCTCATCCAAGTGACGATCAGCGGCCTTTTCATAAAAGTAGAGGGGGAACCCTTGTCCTCCTGAATGTTGCATGTTCAGATCTGGCAAGTGATTCACGATTAACACCGATGAGTCTTTCCCCGCATTACCTATCCCGCTCATATAAATGACAAAGTTTTTGGTGGTTGAATTCGGAAATAATTTAGGCATCTGATAAACCATGTCGTTATAATCCTTATCAAAATAAGCCCATGCTTTCGTGAATGGACGATAAAGACTCTTAACGATCGAAGCCGGTTTAAAAGGTAATGGTTTTTCTTTTATAAAATCATTTTTCAGCCCTCTGTTCCAACTGATTTCAAGTGGACTTGTGTTGATGAAGTCATCAATTGCCGGTCGGGTTGCCAGGTTTTTATAACGATCAAGTTCGGCATGGTAAAAATTAATCATGCGCTGCATGTTCGATATCGTGTTATCTTTTGAAAAGTTATAGCACCATGTATCACGGCTCGTTTTAATGCCACTTGAATATGTTTCGAAAACAGAGATATCGTTTTTGCCCTTTTTATCCCCAATCTTAATAAACTGCTCAAAGCTGTTATCGCGTTGATTGATCCAGTCATGGTGTGTATCGGGCTTGATGGTTGTCCACCCGCTGGCGTTGGTGATGCCATTGAGGCTGGAGAAACCACTGACGATTGCCAGCTTTTCACTCTGGCTTAGATAGTCGCCAATATCATGCCAGAAGATTTGGCCATGCTGTTTCGCATCGGGGTTCTTGACAAGAATGGATATTGCAATTGGAGTACGCGTTCCCTGCCCGAAAACGTTATCCTTCTCTTTTCGGCGAACTTCTCCAGATGTACGTGCATTCCCGCGCAGGTGGAAAACGTAGATGCTGCTGAACTCTTGAGCAAGGCACTTGCGGAGTCCGTCGGCGGTGTTTGCTTCAAGGAATCCGGCATTGGTGACATAGCCGATAATGCCGCTCTTGCCCACACGGTCGCTGGCCCAGCGGATGGCGCGGATATAGGAGTCGTAAAGCGCGTTTTTGTTGGTTGCGCTGGAGTGTGCGGCGTATGTGGCGCGGATGCTCTGGTCAAGGTCGGGGTAGGCAACATTCTGGTTATTGTCGTTGGCGCTCTCCTGCCCGGCGGAGTATGGCGGGTTGCCCATGATGACGCGGATATCGAGATCCTTCTGACGTTTGCGGCGGTCGGAGTTATCCATCAGCAGGGTGCTGACAAGGTCGTCCTTTTCGTATAACTGGAAAGTGTCGGTTAAGCAGATGCCTGTAAATGGGGTATAGGGGAAAGATAGGGTATGGGGTATGGGGTTTGGGGAAAAATGGGGTTTGGGGTATGGGGTATGGGGTTTAGGCAAAGACACCTCTTCATCCGTCTCCGAAGCCCCGTCTTCTACGCTTTGTATCCGATCCCTATCCCCTATACCCCGCACCCCATACCCCATACCATCTACACCCCATCCTGACTCAATGCCTTGCGAAGGGCTGTGAGTAGTTTGCCGGTTGAGTTTATCTGAGCCTGCAAAGTCTGCATGGTCTGTGCATCCAGATACTTTACACGTTGCGCAATTAGCATGTGCGTTTCCAGTTCGGTCAGTGAGCCGCTGGCAATTGACAGAAAGTGGAGATACTCTTTCCTGTGCTGCCGTCCGTATCCCTCCGCTATGTTGGCCGGAATCGAGACAGCCGCTCTTCGTGCCTGATTCGTCAGCCCTAGCATCTCTTCCCGCGGGAATTTCTTTGTTTCCCGATAGGTCATCTCCACAAGATTCATCGCTTCCTGCCAAACAATCAGATCTTTGAATGATTGAATTTTCATCGTAACCCTCCTTGTTTCCGTATGCGTTGTCTTCTACCCCATCCCCCACACCCCGTACCCCATACCCCACATTAACCCCATCCCCTATACCCCGTACCCCATACCCCATATCCCCTATACCCAATACCCCATCCCCCATAATTCCATGATAAACCGCCTCAATGTTTATGGCAGCGATGTAGTATGCCAGTAGCACAATCTCGTTGGCGTGAATTTCGTTTTTGTATTTGTGCGGCAGCTGGTCTTTGCTGATCAGTCCGCTTTGCAGAAGGCGTGTGATAAAGGTGCCAGTACCGGTGAAAGGGTCAATGATGTGCACACCTTTACTGCCGAGAGATAGTCCGAATTCGCTTTGCAGCAGGTCGTTAATGCTGTGGATAATGAAGTCCACCACTTCGACAGGGGTATAGACAATCCCGAGCCGTTCGGTCATCCTCGGGAAGGCATTACGGAAAAACTTATCATAGAGTTCAACGACGATCTTCTGTTTGCCTGCCGCGTTATCAATCCCGGCGGCCCGCATCTTGACGCTGTCATAGAATTTATCAAGGGTGTCAGCCTCTTTTTCAAGGTGGTGCTCGTGCAGCACATCCAGAACCTGCTGCATGGCAAGCGAGACAGGGTTGTTGCTGGCAAAGCTGTAATCCTCAAAGAGAGCATCGAAAACCGGTTTGGTGATCAGGTGCTGGGCCAGCATCTCAATCACCTCGGCATCGGTAATACTGTCGTTAAGGTCGTCGCGCAGTTCATTGGCAAATGCTTTGAAAGCAACGCCCTCTCTCTGGTTAGCGGGGTTTTCGACAATCGTTGTAATGCGGGTGATGTGAGTCTGGGCGATTTTGGCAATGTCTTTGGCCCACTCATCCCAGTAGTTGCGGTTGCCGCATTTCTTGACAACGCGGGCATAGAGGGCGCGTTCAAGTTCACCTACATTGAATTGCAGTTCAGCCTGAACAGGGATAGGCTCCTCTTTTACCCCGATAGTGAAATCATTGCTGCCGGATTTTTCACCGGTGCCTTGCTTGGTTTTTTTCGCGACTTTATCCGTAATGGCGATGACTTCCATCTTTTTGTTGTCTTTGCCAATCAGATCCAGCTTGTTGATCATGGCATCAAAGCGATCGTCGTGCGAGCGCAGAGCCTGGAGCACCTCCCAGACAACCTTGTAGACCTTGTTGTCGTTAAGGGCTTCATGCGCCTGCATTCCAACTGGGATGACAACAGGGAGCACCACATAACCGCGCTTCTTGCCGGGGGCGGTGCGCATGACACGTCCAACAGACTGGACAACATCCACCTGCGAGCTGCGGGGGGTGAGAAAGAGAACGGCATCGAGGGCTGGCACATCCACGCCTTCAGAGAGACACCGGACATTGCTGAGTATGCGGCAGGTGTTTTCAGGGGACTTGGCTTTAAGCCAGTTGAGCTTGGCCTCTTTTTCGGTGGCGTTCATGGTGCCGTCAACATGTTCAGCCTCGCAGACCAGAGCGTCTTCCACTTCATCCTGTGCCTGATAGGCATCAATAACAGTCTGGAACATGGAGGAGATCTGTTTGGAGCTGACTTTATGGACCCTGCCTTTTTTGGGCTCTATTACCTGACAGAACGCCACGGCGCGGCGCATGGGCTCGAAGCCATCCTGCAAGTCATCGGTGAGCTCTTGTTTGCTGAGAGCTTTCCAGCAGCCGACAATACGGGCGGCATCATCGACCTTGAGCTCGTTGTTTTCGTCTTTTAGCAGATCCTGCAAGCGGGTGCTGACGTGCGCCTCGTCGATGGTGAGCACGATAACCTTGTAGTCTGTCAGCAGGCCCAGCGTGACAGCCTCGGAGAAGTTGATGACATGCAGCTGTTCACCAAATAGGGCGGGGTCATCCATGGAGCAGAGCGTAACCTGATCGCGTTCGGCGAGGGCTTTGGCCATGTCAGCATAGATACGCGGGGTAGCGGTCATGTAGAGACGTTTAGAGGCGCGGATGAACTCAGGGTCATGGACCTTGACAAAGTTGCTCTCGCGTTCATCCTCAAAGGTGGCTCCGGTTGTGCGGTGGGCTTCATCGCAGATAATCAGTTCAAACGCGCCCAATCCGTGCAGGTGCTGCGCCCGGCTGATAACATCAATCGAGTGATAGGTGGAGAAAACGACGCTCATATGGTGCGCGTCGTGTCGTTTCGCCATCTCTGCTGCCAGGCGTTTGGCATCAGTGGTGGCAGGGTAGCGCATTGAATCGCGTGAAACTCATTCGTGCCGTTAGTTTTGGCTACCAGATCAATACCGGTGTCGCGGGCATCGAGCCCTTGTTCCTTTGCCCAGTCGGAGTAGAGCCAGACATCGCTATAGAGATCGGCATAGGTTGCCTCATAGCGGAAGTAGGTTCGTACCAGCTCCTCAAAATAAGTGCCCTTCTCGCGCTCTGTTTGTGCGGCTTCGCGATACTTTGCGAGAATGCTTTTCAATGGACTCATGTTCAGAAGACCTCCTGTCTGATACTTGCTTGTGAAGCGCCCATAGGACGCTTGGACTATTAGCCCCTTACAGAGCGCAAAAGACAATTAATTGTTCTTTGCAAAAAGTTGTTCATCGTAGCCTGCCGCGCGACATGCAAACTTCATCCTGGTTGAAAGTGTAGGGTTGGCTCTCAGAGCCAAACAAAGATCATGAAATCCTAAGGATGTGCCTTTGCCGAACAAACACTCGGTGTCCGCTAATTGCTTCATCCTCCTTCGCCAAGGCTCCGGCGGACATGCTGGAAGCAACCCTACACCCCAGGGCGCACCTTTCACGAACTAAATCATAACGCGGTCGACGATGCTGTGCGACGATGTTGACCGACGATTGGGATCATGTGTGAAATCGTCAACCAAAGGCGCGGCCGACATCAGTGGGTCCGGTTTCCAACCGGACAGTCCGATTGGAAATCGGACCTACGTTGCTCCCGCACCAGAGGCGCAGCCTCCCGCCGCGCCCTGCGTGGACCGCGCACCAGAGAAATCCAACTGCCGTTTTTAGGTTAAGATTTGGAACCCTAAACACCTACAGCCTAAAACCGAAACTCCTGCACCCTGAAGGATACTAATGGTTGTAATTATATCAGCCCTGAATTGATAAGCAACAGCAAAACCCAATTTACTGTATCCATGAGAAACAAGCGACTCAAAACCGATCACAGCCAACATGCTATTTTCATGGATTACCGATCCCAGTAGAGCACCGAAACAAGGTAAAGGAAAGGGAAACAAAGAACACCCCGAAAACGGGGATTTAACGCAGAAAACAAAAAAACCCAATAAACAAAGGGTTTTGATTGATTACAAAGGCTGATTTCCTGGTAGGGGTGCAGGGATTCGAACCCTGGACCCACTGATTAAGAGTCAGTTGCTCTACCAACTGAGCTACACCCCCACAAAAAAAATGGAGCGAGCGAAGGGAGTCGAACCCTCGACAACCACCTTGGCAAGGTGGCGCTCTACCAACTGAGCTACGCTCGCTTAAAAACAGGCACAAATATAGCAATTGCAGGCCTAGGATGCAATAGCAAAAAACCGTTATTTTTATTTAAATGCAATGCCGCTCATCAGGCGTCGTCCCGCAACCCGGCTTCGTCCGCAAGCGGGGCTACGCCGTGGCATGGCGGAACTATGCCCGACAAGTAGAGTGGCGCACTGACGATGATGTGCGACGATGCTGGTGGACGATTGGGATCATGCGGAGGCTCGTCCACCAGCATCGTCGCCGCTATCGTAAACCGTACTAAGAGCGGCGTTGGTTGTTCTGGGAGCGCCGACATCCTCGTCGGCTTTGTTCTCAACCATGCCGACGGGGACGTCGGCGCTCCCAGGGACGTCGTGATCCAGCGCGTCCTTTTCACTCTTCAACCACAACCGGTGTTCCAATCTCAATAATCTGGATCAGCTTAAGCGCATTCCAGTTGGCGAGACGAAAGCAGCCGTGAGAGGCGGCTTCACCAATGCGTTCAGGGGCTGGGGTTCCGTGCAGGCCATAGCCTGGCAGCGAAAGCCCGATCCAAGCCAGGCCCACCGGGTTGTTCGGACCTGGCGGAATGGAGAGCTTGGTGGTCTCTCTGCTCCCTGGCTTAAAAAGCTGCGGATCATAAAGGTAAATCGGATTTTTGGCGATATTTTTAACATGAATCTCACCGGATGGGTGCTGCGAGCGGTTTAAAGCAATGGAGCAGGGAAAAAGGGCGACCAGCCTCCCGCTGTAATTAAAGGCCGTGACCTCCCTGCGTTTTAATGAGATTCTAAGCGAGGCTGCCTCGCGCAACAGTTTGCCCACCGAACAGGCAGGCAAGGTCACAAGCGAGCCGGGCGGCGGATTGGGCCAGAGCAGATCAGGGTTAAGCCGCTCGATAGCTTTGAAGGAGGAGTGCCCCTTCTCTGCTAGCAGCTCCTGGATCGTTTCATAGGCGAGAGCGGGAACCTTGGCTTTGCCCTCCCAGGTCGCTGGCACCGGGGCGATGGACTTCCAGTCCTCCTCTGTCACTGTATAGCTAGTGAGCACATTGCTGACACCTCCGAGCTGATCCAGTATCGCGGCGGTCGGCACCCCTGTAGCCGCCATGTTGTTCAGCTTCTGCCAGGTCATCAGCGCGGCGGCGGTTTTCGCGCCCCACACTCCATCCACGCAGTTGCAGGAGAGGTTGGCACGGTCTAAATGGACCTGCAGTGCCAGAGTGTCGTAGCTGAAGCCGTGCGCATACCCCTTAAAAGCGGCGTTCTTTGGCTCAGCCAGCGCAGTGTTCGCTAGAAGCAGAGAGACAAAAAAAAAGCTAATAAAAATTTTATAAGAGAACCGCAAGACATCAATCCTGTAAGCGTCATTGGGGCCATAGGAAAACCGCCAAAGCGGTTAACCCATAACACAGTATTGTGATGATCATCATCCGGTCAGAGAGCAGAACTCGCTCTGGCCGCCCGCCGTCCTGAGAGTTATAGACCAGATCCAGATAACGAAAGATCCCGAAAATGACAAATGGTATGGTCAGCCCTAGGCCGCTGGTGCCAAAACGGGCGACTGTCTCAGTTGAAAGCGTGTAGATTGAGTAGCACACTATTGTTGCGGCAGCGGCAATCCCGATCTGGCTGTCCAACAACTGCAAGTTATAACCGGATAGGGCCGCGCGATGGATCTCCGCCTGGTTAGCGAAAAGGAGCTTCTCGTGTCTCCTTTTGCACAACGCCAAAAAGAGAGCCAGCAGAAAGGTGCAAAGCAGTAGCCAAGGGGAGAGACGCACCGAGAGTGCCATGGCACCGGCAGCGGCGCGCATTACAAAGCCAACGGCAATAATAAAAACGTCCACATACGCGATACGCTTGAGCGCAAAGGTGTAAAGCATCTGTAAGTGAAGGTAGGCAAACAAAACCGCAGTGTAGGCTGGCGGCAGAACCAAAGACCCAGCAAACGCGGCAACCAGCAATGCCGCCGACAGAAACAGCGCACTGCCTCTTGTCATCGCACCTGATGCCAGCGGGCGCAGCCTTTTAACCGGATGAACACGATCAGCCTCAATATCGTGCAGATCATTGATCAGATAAACACCACTGGAGAGAGCGCAAAAACAGATGACTGCGGCAACAACCTGCAAAAAGGGGGCGAACCCACGCACCTGCTGCGCCTGGCTGGGATCCCAAAGCGCGAAAAAATAAGCCGCCGGAACAACCCCGTTTTTCAGCCACTGAGCCGGGCGCAACGCTTTAAACAAAACCACCCCGCCAGAGCCAGTCATGCCTTGCACTCCACTGGCGGCTTACGGCGGCAGCCAGAGCGGAACCAAAGCTTCAGAACAAGGGTGAATGCCTCAAAGGCGATATCTGTGCTCATCTTAGAGTACCCTGCCACACGGTCTTCAAAGATAATGGGCACCTCCTGGATTTTAAATCCCTTCATCCAGGCTTTATGATTCATCTCGATCTGAAAGGAGTAGCCATTGGAGGTAATTTTATCAAGCTCAATCGACTCCAGCACCTTGCGTCGAAAGCATTTGAAGCCGCCAGTTGGATCATGCACCGGCATGCCAGTAATCAGCCGCACATACTTCCCTGCGCCAGTGGAAAGCAACAGCCGGCTCATAGGCCAGTTCATCACACGGATGCCGCCGATATAGCGCGATCCAATCACAAGATCAGCCCCTTTATGCGCGGCTTTCAGCAGCTTTGGCAAGGATTTGGGATCATGCGAAAAGTCCGCATCCATCTCACAGATCAGCTCATACCCGCGTTCAAGCGCCCATTTAAAGCCTGCGACATACGCCCGACCCAGACCCTCTTTTTTTTCACGGTGCATCACAAAAACACGTGGCTCCGCAGCCACCATCTCATTCAGAATCTGCCCGGTCCCATCGGGGGAATGATCATCGACAAACAGAATGTTTACCTCAGGCGCCTGCTTTAAAACAGCCTCGGCAATGGGTCTCACATTTTCTTTTTCATCATACGTGGGAATGATTACCAGTGTTTTTTCATTGATATGCGTCATTTAAAGCTCCTGTGCCATGTCTTCACAATATACAGCTCTTTCGTGTTGATAAAACTTAGCAGATTAACCCCTTACAGTCAACAGGGACTTTCACAATCGGCTATAGGGCTCGAAACATACAAAAAAAGGGCTAGTGAGCTGGAGGGAGCGGCACTGGCAAAGAGGCGGTGGCATTGATGTTCCACCATCTCTCAGCCCGATGCGACAACGAGTTTGTTCCATTGAACTACGCTGGCTCCAATCTTCAACTGCTGGAAGACGCTTTCCGGGGATGAAAAGGGCGCGTTTAACTGAGGCACATCCGGAACTTTGGCGGCTATTACCGGATAATCTTAAAACTCAAGTAGATCAACCATCTATGATTGATTCATAACATTCCTTGGTACACCTTTGATGAGCAAGAGCCAGACACCCTTTAATTGCTTTCTTCACCTGCGTCGGGTGCTGGCGTTTCCACCTGCGCTGCTGGCGCGGGCTGCTCAACTTTCGCGACTGGCTCCGTCACAGGCGATTCGACTGAAACCACTGGCGCGGGCTGCTCCGTTTTCTTCGCCGGCTCCGGCTCGGGCGCTTCTACTGTCGCTTCGGGCGCAGTTTCAGGCATTTCAACCGCGGCCTTTGCAGCAGGCTCAGGCGTTTCAACCGCGGCCTTTGCAGCAGGCGCAGATTTTTCGGCGGATGCGGCGCGTGCTTTCTTGGGCGGTTTATCTGCCGATTTCGGTTCATCGGCAGTGACCGGATCGCCACGTTTTACCTGTTTTTTCTCACTCTCCCGCAATTTAAAAGAGGGGTATTCAATCGGAGGGCTAAGCACATCATTGTAAAACTCAATGATATTGCCCTTATCAATTAGCCAAGCCAACTGACCAAGGATCTCTTTGATCTTGGCCTCTTCATTATTGGAGAGTGCGTGGACCAATTCCAGCTTGGTGCAGGCAGGGTGGTCATGCAGATAGGCCAGAATATTTTTGACCAATTCAACCGTGTGTGCAGGATCGAGTTCCGCTGGTTTTTTCTGCATCACAAAATCAGGACCACGTGCCTCATTGGCGCGAAACAGGTGAAGTTTTCTGTGGCGGAAAGCACCCCGCAGAGCAAAGAACAACGAGGTCGGAAAGCGGCGCTCTTTATTCAGCATATCCTTGATGGCATAATATAGATCCTTGTTGGGTGTCTGAAGCGCGGTGGACGCAATACAGATCATGTGCTTGACAGACACATATTGCTTTGTCAGCACCTCCCGTTTGAAAACCAACTCAGCGACCTCTCGTTCCATGGGTGGCGCTTTAATCTCATTATCCACTGGATCAACCACAACCGGAGCTGTCTCCCCTTCCTCCGCTGCGGGAAGCTGCTCATCCTCAAGTGGTGCAGGCACGGGCTCGATGGATTCAGAGGCAACCACTTTCAATGGGATCACGTTTTTGCGGCGGTAAATCTTCTTCTTGGTACATGCTTGACGCCACTCTTCAATCACCTCGTTCTCGCGCACACTCTCGATCTTACGACGGTACGCCTCCTCTGTCATATTGGGGAACTTCGTGCGCAACATCTCGTTGACTTTGGTATTATAACTATGATGGTTGGGCGGGCCCAAGAGTTCACCTGTTATTCCGCAACGCATGACACAGACAAACTGGCCGCCGGGCGGACCGCACTCAACCTCTTCAACATCAAAAAATTCATCCAGATGTCGATTCATCAAATGAAGCTCTACCTCCTCCTCAGAGAGTGCGGGCATGCCGCACACCTTGCACTGAAAAAGTGGTGCGGGCGCGTCTTTCAGCTGAGCCAGTCGAATAAGACATGAAGCAGGTTTATCAAGAAAAAGCCAAGCAATGTCACGCAATGGAAAGGCGTGATGTGATGCCTGTATGCGACGAATAACAGCACCAAGCGCCTTTTGCTCTGGAAGCACACGCACTTCCAACGGAAGAGGCGGATGTTGCTCATACTGTGGCCGCCGCTGATAACTGCCATGCTCCCGCGGACTGTATTCCCGCCTTTCGCGAAAGCCTCCGTCCCCCTGTGCGCCGCTCTGAGCGCTGGATGCAACTGCAGGTGGCGTATCACCGCGCTCTTTGGCTGGCTGCGCACCACGTTCCTGCTCAAACTCTCGGCGACGCGCTGGCTTGCGCTCGAATTTTTTGTTGTCACGTTCCTGCCGGTTGAAGCGTTCACCGCCGCCGCCTTGCCGCGCATCGCGGCCACCGGAACGACGATTATAAGAACCACCACCTTCGCTTTCAAAGCGTGAGCTTTGAATACTTTTGAGATGTTCTTCAGGTGATGTGCGAGCCCAGCTGGGAGCAAAATCAAGCTCTATAGCCACACGTTTTTTTTTCTCAACCTTCGCTGAACCAGTAGTATCACTATCAGCACCGTTGTTTTTCAAATCAGATTCACTCATAATTAAAGTATATGGCTGTTATCAACAGGGGTCAACCGCTTTTCTCAGAAAACAAAGCAAAAGCAAACTACACCCGTATGCATTTCAAAGAAGCCCCGCGCTGACTGCGGCCAAGAGGCCTCCGTTCAGCAAGATTGTCTTCTGCCGTGCGCTCACATCCGTTTTTACAATAAAGGTGGTTCCTTGAGTAATATTACAGACCGTGGCCTTTCCGTCACCTTCAACTGCGAGTCTAAGATCAGCAATCAGGAGCTGATCGCCCTGCTCAATCGAGTTATAAGACTCTGGGTCGTCAAAGATAAATGGTATAATACCAAAATTAATTAGATTAGCACAGTGAATACGCTCAATACTTTTAGCAATAACCGCTTTCACCCCGAGGTACATCGGGCACATGGCCGCATGCTCTCGGCTGGAGCCCTGCCCGTAGCTCAAACCCGCCACAATAATGTTATGCAACCCCTTATCGCGGTTGCACGAAGCGCTATCATAAAAGGAGGGTTCTAAGTTTTCAAATACGCACTGAGAGTAACGGGGAATATTAGACCGGTATTTCAACCGTGCGCCGGCTGGCATGATATGATCGGTTGTGATTTTATCGCCGACTTTGATGGTTGCCACACCATCCAGGCCTTCAGCCATTGGTTGGCCGAGCGGCACATCGCCGATATTCGGCCCTTTGACAACCCCTGTCGCGGGCAGCCCGCGACCAGCGCTCTCCCTGAAAAGGAACATTGAATCGTCGATCGCGAACTGCTCCGGCTCAGCCACCATTGGCGGCGGCGACTCGAGTCCGCTGGGATCTGTAAACTCGCCTGTAAGGGCGGCCGCAGCCGCGGTTTCAGGGCTGACCAGATAGACCTGCGCTGACTTGGTACCGCTGCGGCCTTCAAAGTTGCGGTTGTTGGTGCGCAGGCTCACCGCCTTGGTTCCAGGCGACATGTGGTTGCCAATGCAAAAGCCACAGGCATTCTCAAGGATGCGGACACCTGACATGATCAGCTCTGTGAGCAGTCCCTCCCTGCCCAGCATCGCCAACACCTGCCGCGAACCAGAGGCGATCCCCACCTCAACATCTGGATGAATCTTCTTGCCTTTGAGCATCAGTGCCACGGTCTTCAGATCGCGGTAGGATGAGTTGGTGCAAGAGCCAATCAGAATCTGGTTGACCGTTAACCCGACGAGCGAGGCTACGGTAGCGATATTTCCGGGTGAATGCGGGCAGGCGGCCAGGGGTTCAAGCGCATTCAGATCAATCTCAAGAACCTCCTCATACGCGGCTCCCTCATCAGCACTCAACTCTTGCCAGTCCTGCTCACGCCCCTGCGCTTTGAGAAACTGGCGCGTTGTCGCGTCACTCGGGAAGAGCGAGGTGGTCACACCCAGCTCCGCGCCCATATTGGTGATGGTAGCGCGTGCCGGCACACCCAGCGCGGCCACGCCAGGGCCGCCATACTCCAATATGCGCCCGACATTGCCATTGGTGCCATAAATTGAAAGCACTTTGAGAATCACATCTTTGGCGGAAACACCTGGACGAAAAGCACCGCTTAACTTAACCAGAACAACCTTTGGTGCGGTCAGGTAGAACGAGCCGCCGCCCATCGCCACAGCCACATCAATGCCGCCAGCGCCAATCGCCAGCATGCCGACCCCGCCGCCGGTCGGTGTATGGGAATCACTGCCCAGCAGAGTTGCGCCGGGTTTACCAAAACGCTCCAGATGCAGCTGATGACAAATACCGTTGCCTGGACGTGAAAACACAACTCCGTAACGTTGCGCCACGCTCTTTAGATAAGCGTGATCATCGGCATTCTCAAAACCCACTTGAATGGTATTGTGATCGACATAACTAAGTGCCAGATCGGCTTTAACGCGCTCCAGCCCCATGCTTTCAAACTGAAGAAAAGCCATGGTGCCGGTGGCATCCTGAGTTAAGGTCTGATCAATGCGGATCGCCAGCTCACGGCCTGGTGTTAAATCTCCGGCAACCTTATGTGCTGCCAGAATTTTTTCCACGATATTTTGTGCCATAACGATAAGTTCCTGTTGCGGGCCTACTGAAAGATTAAAAAAAAGGTTTACCAAGCCTAAATATTTGAATTTTTTGAGAAAAACATGATTAACGTAGGGCGTTGGGTACTCCGCACCGCATTAGGAGCCACAACAAAACTTAAAAAAGGCGGAGACCTACTTACTTTACAAAAAATGGCACCCCCTAGGGGAGTCGAACCCCTCTTTCCGGGATGAGAACCCGAGGTCCTAGCCGATAGACGAAGGGGGCATGCCTGAATAAATTGTTATGGTGCACCCGGAGGGACTTGAACCCCCACACCTCTCGGCATATGAACCTGAATCATACGTGTCTGCCATTCCACCACGGGTGCAATAAGGAAGATATATTCCCATATCCCGCTGGTTACGTCAACCCCTGCGGCTCTAAAAACAGCAATTTTTTTAACCAGTTTTTTCGATAGATAATGCTGGATTAAAAGGGGCTTCGCAGACAACAGCTACCTGGCAGCGGCCAGACGTACGAGCCCCCGAGGTCACGGTCATGGCCCGCTGCTACAGTGCTGCGCAAGCAACTTCCCGCTAGTCGCTTAGGCGACTAGAAAAAACAATTAATTGTTCTTTCCAAAAAGTTGTCTATCGAACGTTTATAGGCGTTTAGTGTAGTAGTCGCTCTATGAGCGACACATAGGTGAAGCCGAACGTCAGCGACAAAGCTGGCCTATTGCCCGGGGTCGGGGTCGCTATCGGAATCGGTATCGAAAAACGCATAAAAAACGACCCCGATGCCGACTCCGACACCGACTCCGAGTTGCATGGCACCACCTATCGACTGTGAAACCGACCTTCATACAGCATATGCCGCTCATAGAGCGGCTACTACACTATCGGCCGACACCGTTACTTGGACCCAGTTCCAACTTTGTACAATTGGAGGCGCGGGATATACAGGATGATGGCAGCCCGAATGACTATCCACGCCGAATTTTCAATTTTTCATCTGCCAGGGAAATATTCGAAGGAGAAATGGGAAGCTGTCAAGCATAATGAAGTTTGTCGCAAACTTTGTTGTTAACTTTGTCGGAGTGGAATGAACGCGCTACGTTGTTTTTTGAGGTGAAAAATCTTAGAGGTTAAAAATGAGATGCGTAAAGTGGGCGTCCACCGCATAGCGGCGGACATACTGAAAGCAACACAGTATATCCGCCGCTATGCGGTGGATGATTGCGAAGTATATCCGCCGCTATGCGGTGGATGACTGCGAAGTATATCCGCCGCTATGCGGTGGATGATTGCGAAGTATATCCGCCGCTATGCGGTGGATGATTGCGAAGTATATCCGCCGCTATGCGGTGGATGATTGCGAAGTATATCCGCCGCTATGCGGTGGATGATTAAAAAACAAGCCGCAATCAGCTCCGATAAACAACTTTTTGAAGAGCGCAATTAATTGTTCTTTCTAGTCGCTTAAGCGATTAAATATAATTCGGCTACGCCGAATTATATGGTTCTGCTGCGCGGAATAGCAGTAGCGAGGGGTGGTTTGCAAGGAACTCGATTTGGGGAAGTTATGGGTTAGAAGGTGATTAGTCCTTATCACAATCTTAATCATAATCCTAATCAAACCGACTTGTTCAGGGAAGACCGAAAAAGACGCGGATTGGGATTAGGATTAAGACAAGGATGTGCTCATCCTAATCACAATCCTAATCGTAATCCTAATCAAACAACGGCTGCCCGTGGCTGGTCGAAAGAGATAAGGATTGAGATTAGGATTGGGATTGGTCCCCGACAACATGTTTTTAAGGACCAACATGTTTGTCTTGCCCTTTGGTAAGGTCCTAGCTCCCCCCTAGCGGTCCCCCCGGTAAAGGGCGGGAATCGTGTGCGTCAAGCCGATGGGTCATCTCAGCCGCAAGGGTGATGCAGTCGATGAGGTTGTCGGTACCGGCGGCAGGTGCGGGCGCGACATCATTCTCCAGGTGCTCCGAAAAAGTTTTGGTCAGGCGGTCAAGGCGCGCAAAGTAATTCTTGAGTTCGGTTTCATTGCCGTGGTCCCAGAAGCCGCTCTCATCGGTGACAGCAAGATTGGGCAGGTGAGTGTCGCGGATGTGGCGCAGGAGCTCGCAGAATGCGCGGTGGGCTTCGGTGTCGGCATAGTGAGTTTTGACGGAGACGATGAGGATGGACTCGCCGCCGGGCGCGAGAAGGTCCCCGAGCGCATGAAGGCGGCCCTCACCGTCGAAAAGAAAGGGGATCGGCTCCAGCCTGGTCAGGGGTTGGAGAATGATTCCGACAAGAGCTGCATCGGCATCATTGACTGTAATCGTCTCCCAATCCTGGCTCGCGGCGTAGGCCGCAAGCTCGCGCACGAGAACGGCGTGCCGGTCTGGATCAGGCTGGCAGCCTGTATAGTGGATTGTTGTCATAGTGTTACCTCATTTAATTCGGAAGACTTCCCAATGGCCGTACTCAACGAGTTCAAATTTGATCAGCCAAATTGTTCATCTTTGCTCTTGTGAGAGTCCAGGATTTGTGGTTCATTATGCGTTGACACAGCCACCATGCGTGGAACAGTGCATAAGGGTCGTACCTGCTAAAAGGTGCGGCCTGCTTTTTTGAATCCTGATCCATAATGAAAATTATCCCGGACATAGTCAAAGTCATGAATAATGTTTCGGATTGGTTGTGTCATTGATATTTATTTCCACTCTTGTGCCATAGCAAAACCATAATTCTTCTCGAACAACGAAATGGCAGCGCGATTAACATCAATAATGTCTCCAAAATCCCGGTCTTGTCCTCGAATTCCATCGTTACGGAGACCACTTAACATTTTATCGGCAGTTTCGAGAACAATCCTCTGGTAATCTTTGGTCTCTTGAAAGCTCCTTTTTGTGGCCATGTGACATTGGGAACGCAGGCTGTGCAAGTAGTGACAATGCGAGTCTGTTTCCGTGTAGTTTGTCGAGGATGGCAAAGCCCCGCTAAATAACATATCGCTAAACTTGTTAGTCATCTCCGTCGGAGGTTTAAGCCAGGACAGTTTCCCCATACCCTTTGCAACATCTAGAAACGATACTTTATATTCTGAAAGGGTTTGGGGACAGTAATACCATTTCGACCGTCGGCTGACATTTTCGCTGTCGGTAGTTTCAAAGTGTTCTGGCTGAAACCACCGGACATTAAGAAAATTACCGGCAGCAATTGCATCGCATTTTGCCAATGATAAGCAAAGCATTTGATGACTGGCATATCCGACGACGACTTCCTTTCCCAAGCGTTTTATGCCCGCAACCAAAGCAAGTATATTCGCAATCCATAACGGTTTGTCTACCAGATAATATCGACCAGGATGTTCACATACCAAATAAACGCCTTCCACATCCCACGTTTTGACGAATTGAATAATCTGCTCCACATCCGTCTCGTTGTCCAAGACGGAAGGGCCTAATGCAACAGTGTGCAGTAAGCGCAACCTGCTTGCTTTACGTGCCGCACGGACGACCGCAGTTTGATAGCGGTTCCAAATATCACCTGGAGTATTAGTAAGTTGTGATGGAAGAATAAAAGATCCAGCTTCAATTGACGCATTCAGGTCCGCCAATCGCTTTATCAAAAAATCACAGTCACCGTTTTCTAATTGCGTGACTCCTGATTCCGGCCAGTAATCATACTGCGAAATGTGTTTATGATATTTCCTAGGAGTGTATAACTGTGGGTCAAAAAGAACCGTCCCCTTGGTTACATGAACACTCTGTGCAAAGGCTGCAAGTTTATCCTGCTTGACATTTTGTGGACTGACAATGACGGTCGCGCCGCCCCATTCCGTTGAAAGATCTCGACAAATCTTTTGCATTCCATGTCCCATCTGAATGAAAAAATCCATGGCACTTACTCCTTCAGTATTTTAAAGTGGGTTTTATGACGTTCAGCCAATCGATGGCCTGCGTGGCATCTTTAGGCCGCATTGATGGATTCTTGCCCATCATAGAACTAATCAGGCCCATCAACAGGTGTTGGTCATCACCCTTAATTTGATAAGATGCCGGTGTAACTGTGGCGGTTCGCTGCAGGATATCCAGAGCGCTTGCCGCATTTTCCCTGAACGGATTTCTTCCCGTCAAACATTCGTAGGTTACGACCCCCAACGAAAATAAATCCGTTCGCGAATCAATATCGCGTTTCAAATTGTTAAACTGTTCAGGCGCCGCATATCCCGGCGTATGCGGTCCGAATGCCGCATCACTTTGCGTAAGAGACTGCATGTCAAGCATCCGAGCGATTCCAAAATCAAGAAAATACACAAGTCGATCATTGGTTAGAATCAAGTTTTCAGGCTTAATATCCCGGTGGACGATCTGATTCTTTTCAAGTTGCCTGACAAAGGAGAAGCCCTGTTCTAAAAAAGAAACTGCAACACAAATGTCAAAAAGCTTACCGCTATTTAAATAGCTCCGCAAAGTACATCCATCGATAAATTGTTCAACGACATAGAGTGTTTCCTGCCCCTCGTATGAAACTGTCCCTGTCTCGTAAATACCGGGAACTTTGTCAAAGCACAAGGTTTTTGAAATTGCAATTTCCCTCTCGGCTCTCGCATCAACGGAGAAGTAAAGCTTGATAACGGTTTTCCCATACTGGGCATGTGTTGCCTGCCAAACGACTTTCTGACCACCACGAGCCAGTTGTGTAATTTCGTTAAAATGACTTCTTAACTCATCGAATGTCATCATTATATAGCTTTCCTTTGCAGGACGGACTTTGCTACCCACTCGTTGAACAAGAGAGATGCGTAACTCGAAGGAAGAGGGCGCTCCCTTGAATCGAGAGCTTTTCTAAAATGCTTTCCTTTACAGTATAACCCCACGCCCAGTCTGTCAAAGGATGCAAGCGTTGACTGGCGGGGATTGGAAGTGTCGATCAAAGCATACGAGTGCGAAGCAAACCATACGTTTGAAACCGCTTGCGCCGTCACCTTGCTGATATCGCTGATTTTCGCTTCGATAGCTACCAGTTTTTTTAAACCGAAATTTTGCTTCATACCGCTCGGTTTCCAGCAATTATCTTTCCGCGAGACCCATTTCGTGTCGAGCAGTTTCTCAAGTGAATGCAACGCCCTGCCTCCAGGAAGCCTTAATTTTGAGATCAGATTCTCACCGCTTGAACCGCCCGTTTGAATAAGGAAGGAAAGAACCTTCAAGTCCTCGGTGTTCAGTCCGTCACGCGCTTCCGTCCAAGAGGACTCCACAAAGGAAGGTGTGTAATGGGCAATAACAAGATCCGGGAAACCGGACTCCAGTTTGGGTTCCACGAAGATAGCGAGATTCTGAGTTCTGGAATTCCGAAGGAACCGCGAACAGTAAAAATCAATAAAGTCATTGACCAAAAGCGTTTCAGCTCCCGGCGTTGAACACCGAGACCTCAGCCCAATGTCGGGAATACACCCCTTGACTGTGAAAATCCTACCCACCAATACACCTCCTTGTTTTATAACAGCATCATAGTACCATAAGACCGTGGTGCAAACAACTTTGATCCTCTCACGGTTTACGATCAATGTTCGATGATAAAAAGCGGTACCATTACTCGCTCGTGTACTCCCAAAAATTCGCTTAAAAAGAATTACAAAATCGGCTTAAAAACCGCAATCCCGATGCGGTATTATTGTATGGTGTTGATTTTATTCTGGTTGGTCATGTGTGCTCCTTGTTTCTGTGCCCTTTTGCTCATACAGCCATTCAGCCATTCGAGGATTTGAAATAAGTGTCATTTCTCACCTCTTTTTTTTACAGATGTTTCAGCACTTTTAAGACTGGCAAGATATTGTTTTTCCACGTCGCTAAGCGTTCTAGCCTGATATTCCACATACTCTGTTTTTGCTTTTCCAACAGCGTGCGCGTGACTGATGCTTCCAGCGTCCGCGAGCAGGCGTTCGCCGGTTGCTGTCAGAATATTATCGAGATGCTTTGTCCAGTCTCGCATTGTCATCGGCACCTGGCGTTCAGCCTGCCGTTCAGCGAAGTCGAGATAACCAGCCACAATCTGACCAAGCGCGCGCAATTCAGGCGCTGTCAAATAGTTCTTGGCAATCACTGCATCCGCCGAGTTCTTTCAGACGGGCGTCATCCATGGTGAACCCCTTGATGATGTATTCGCGCAAACGGACCGTTGCCCACTGTCGGAACTGGGTGGCAACCTTGGAGTTAATGCGATAGCCAAGCGAGATAATCAGATCAAGGTTATAAAAGAAAACCTCATAATTTTTTCCGTCTGCGGCAGTCTGTAAGCATTTCTTACATACTGCGTCTTCATGCAATTCGCCGTCGGAAAAAATGTTTTTTATGTGCATTGTCACATTCGGCCGGGAGGTGTTGTAAAGTTCCGACAACTGTTGCTGACTCAGCCAGACGGTTTCGCCCTCCAAGCGAACGCTTACCCTGGATACCTTGTCGTCCGTTTCATAAATAATAATCTGTGGTGGTTTATCGTCCGGTTTCTTAGTCATAATTTATCCTTTCAAAAATAGGCGGCAGCACCCGCTCTAAACAAATCGCAAACTGACCGGCAGCAGCATTTAGGTGTTTTGAAACTTTCCCATAAAACTTCATATTGTCATTCATTGTTCAATTATCCTCGATTACTTTCATCATTTGGGCATCCATTACAAGTTATTATAACAACATAAGCCATTATCATCGCCAATTTGTACACCGAACAACTAATTCATGGGCTGCGTTCGTCTCCCAAAAATAGTAATTAACTCTTTTTTATAATGTGTTTCACCAATATTAATAATATACAAATTGAATCTTGCCCGTGTAAGCCCGGTGTAAATAACTTCAACTTCAGATTCTTTATTAGTTTCGCTAATCAAACACACAACTGTATGCGCCTCACATCCTTTAAAACTGTGAATAGTTGACAATTTAATACACTCGGAACCAATATTAAAATGGAGCTTATAAGGTCTATCCTTATTTTTGCATTTTTTCTCATATTCAGCTGCTGATTCTTCTACATTCTGATTGTGGGCTGGCATTTTCTCCAACGGCGCAAATGCACATTCAGTCCCATAGCTAGTAAGCTCTCTATATTTCGCATCAACATTTCTTAAAAGTTTAGTCTCTGTTCCAATAACTGCCAAATTTTTGTCAATGATATTATTTTTGTGTTTAATGGTTTGAATGATTGAAATAATTTCATTTATTTCATCTCTCTCAGCAGCATAAACAGCGGTGTTGCCATAAAAATTTTCAAATGTTCCTTGCTCCATATTTTCAAAATCATCGACACTTAGCCCCTTCAAATCATGCATTTTTTGCTGAAACTCCTTGACTCTATCGAGTATTTCAGGATTAGATCTATAGCATTGTTTTAATGCATTCCAACTGCCGGGCACATTCGTTTTTATATGCGTAACATCAAGAGGTCTTCCATAGATGTTCTGTTTAACATCTCCAAAAAGCACATACTCCCCATACTTTTCGAGAAAAACATCATGAATTATTCTAAACCAGTCGTATGTAAAATCCTGTGCTTCATCAATAAATATCGCATTATATTTCCTTTTAAAAACATCATTGTTTTTTATAAAGAACTGATAGTCATTGAAACATATTGATCGTGATCCTTTTTCCTTCTTACAACTTAGCCATTTTTGACAACTATCTGTTGAACAACTACAGTGTGTTCTTTGCAGATTTACAAACCCGCATTCACCTTGAATAAACTGATGATAATTAACAACATAAAACTCATTTCTGGTAAATTTACCAAACTGGCGAAGTATTATTGACTCAATGTAATTCCTAAGCGCAACATTAAAAGTTAAAATCACAACTTGCTTGTGAGTCCTTTTATATGCATTAATAGCTCGAATTACGAGAAGTGTTGTTTTTCCTGATCCATAAACCCCGGAAATTTTTTGTTTTGAATTTGCAGAGCTAACAGATAGCTTAAATTGTTGAGATCGACTAGACAACTGAATGGCGGGTAAGGTCGTTTCTACTTGAGGGTAAATTATATTTCTCAACTCACAATAAATTTTGTTACTCATTAACCGGTGAGGTGTTAGATTAACCTTAAAATCATGAAATTGAAAATCTATATACTTCAAGCTTTTACAAATTTCAAGAGTATTAAATAATTTTAAAATCTCTGCATGTTCTACCTTATTTAGCTCCTTGCTTAACCATTCCGTAAAATTATCCTTAAAAGGTAAAGCAGGTAGATAAATAACACATTTAACGATTGAATATGCATTTTTAGTTTGGTCACGAATATCTCTAAGAGTGTGAGACAAGAGAGAATAAAGAGAGCTTTTGCAATTATTAACAGTTACTATGATTTTTAGTAGTTTAGTTAGACTGTTACATGACACATCTTCAATATCACAGCTATAAACCACCCATGGCTGACAAAATTCTTTCAGAATTAACAAGTCAGGCTCATCTCCCATTAAATTTGGCTTGAACAAAACATCATAATCTTTTTCATTACATTGTTGTGAAACATATCCCACTAATTTGTTTTGTGTCTCAGAAAACTCTCCATACTGATTCACCTGATCAATTAATTGCCAATTGATAATTGATAACAGTTTTGCTTTGGCTTTGATGTTTATTACTTTGATTGCTGCTGCTGTCATCTTAACATCACTTCCTGCACCTTCTTTTGTGAATATTTTCTCCTCCAAACGAAGAATTTCAGAAACTTCAAAACAACTGTCATCCTCCCATGTTTTCGCAAATCGAGAGATTACATTTTTGACTTGACCATAGCTAGGAGAACAACACAAAAATATTTCATCCTTCGAGAATATTTCTTTAATTAACGAAATGAATTTGAGCCAATTGTGCTCGTCATTAAAAACAACCAGATCAAAAACATTAGAGAAAATATGTAATCTTGGCACAGGAATATTTCGACTAGACAACTGATCATCTTTCTGCAAGTCTTCGAATCTCTTCTGAACACACACAATGTTGGATTCTCCAAACAATATATCTCCATGTAATTTTGCCCGCTGCAAAGCAACAGCAGACGGCTCTATCAGGATCAGGTTTCGTACTTTTGAATTTATTTCTCTTTTTAATTTATTCCGGCAAAAGTCATTTAGAGCAATTACTCCAAGCCCGGCTCCACAGCCCCAATCAACAACATCAAAATAATTTTCAAAAACTTTTTTAGGAATAGTTTCAAACAAGGCCTTGAATTTAACATAATGTTTTTTCCCAAAAGCTTGCACATATTTATCAACTTGTTCTTGAGTTTCTAATATGTGCATACCTCGATCTAATGATTGATAGAGCCCATTGTCACTACTGACACAACCAAGTGAAGACAACCTGCGACAGGATAACTGCCGAATAGAATCAAAAGAATAATCGTTTAATTTATAAAGCTGTAACCTATAATCTAAGTTTGTCATATATCCTCTTTTATTGATGAAGAGCACGGAATTGATTGATTCACTTTCCGATTTCAGCCATTGCTTTTGCCCGGTCGGAATCATAGACAATATAATCCCGTAAAAATTTTCCAAACCCCAAAAACGAAGTCAGCGCAATTATAATCAAGACAACGATTACCGATACAAACAATGTTTTCTTATGTTTACTATTCTTATCTTTCAAAATGATATCATCCGTCATCGTTGTCTCCCCTCTAGAAAACAAAGCCAACCACCTCTTAGTTTAACCATAATCCAGATTCAACTCTCCGCCCTTCTCGATTAGCCAGTCAATCAAATCATCATAGACGGGGATTTCCCGCAAAAGTGCTGCATTGCCTATCAAAAAAAGCTGTTTCCTAGGTCGGGTGATTGCAACATTGAGCTTGCGGTCAACAGGCTCATCGCCGTCATCATCGTCCCCCATCACTGACAGAATCTTTTTTTGATAAGGCCGGCTGATTGTCGTGGAAAACAGGATTACATCCCGTGAGCTCCCCTGATAGCGTTCGATTGTGTCAATGCTGTTAGAAATAAGTTCTTTGATTTCATCAGGTATGGTCAACTGGTAAACTTCTCCGCGAATCATGGCAATCTGATTCCTAAACGGAACAACAATTCCAATCGAATCACTTTTAAGCTGTTTGCCGTTTTTTTCATATAATTCATAAATGCATTTGACCAAGCGTGCGACAGCCTTAGCTTCATGCCTGTTTGCTTTATGCGAATCCTCAATTGGCGGATCCATTGAGGGAATAAAACCCAGCCGATGCGTTGCTACAAAAAACTCCAGTTCGTCTTCACGATTGTATTGTTCATAACAATATTCTTTTAACTGGTGAGCTGCACCCCCGGGTTTCAGCTTTCCTCCATAAAAACGGGAACTTGCAAAATCGGCAATTACAGGATGCATACGCCACTGCGTTGAAAGGTGACCAATGATGCCTGGACGTCCCTTGTTCAATTGATACAGTCTTTCAAACAAGGAGTTTCGGCAGTTTGTCAATCCGATGGCCCTTAATGAAGCATCCTCCACAGAGGATTGCTCCGCAGTCTGCTGAACAACCGCCGGAAGCTGTTTGTGATCACCGACTAGAATGAATTTATCCACACTAGGCTTATCATTGCTCTGACCACAAAACAACTGCAATAATTGAGGTTCAAGGATTTGTGATGCTTCATCCACAATTGCCACATCAAAGTGCTTTAATTTGAAAAGACTGGCTTTGCCTGAAAGAGAGGATAATGTTCCGACGACAATACGGGTCGCATCCAGTTTGTCTTTAACGCTCATTTTATCTGAGCAATCCGCAAAAAACTTTTCCTCCAGATTATTTTGGAAGTCCTCAGCACAGGTCAACCGTCTTCCAATACGCAGATAAGCGGGACAACTCTCAATTTTACCCAGCATCTCGCAAATTTCATCTACCGCCCGGTTTGTGTAGGCAACCAGCAGTATCATCTTGTGCGGATCAGTCAGAAACTCTTCTGTCATCCAGCGGATAGCATAACTGGTCTTCCCTGTGCCAGGCGGCCCCATCAACAAATAATAATCCTTTGCTTGTTTAGCCTCCAATACAATCCTCTTTAATTCGTCGTCAGCTTTTTGCTTCAAATGTTCATTGCGTAAAATTTCATCTGAATTTACCTCTGGCCACACATGTTTCAGCAGCAAGTTGCGGCGTCGTTCCGGCCCCGTTAGAAACTGCAACAGGCCGCGAAATTCGGAAGATGAACTATGGATGCCCGGTTCCAAAGCATAGAGGCTGGCTTCATCGAAAGCTGCCGATCGTACTTTATTTCTGAGACGGATTGTAATCTCTTCCGACGAAAGAGTTTCTATATCACCTTCTAGAATTATCTTGTTGGTTATATTGTCGCTCTCATCGTTCCTTGGATAAAACAGGACAGAATCCCCTTTGCGGAAGTTTGGCGTTGCCAAAGTATCGGCACCACGCGGAATATTTAATATCACAAATTCGATACCGTTATTATCTGTCACTACTTTGACTTTCAGATCAATCAAGATGGTGCCGTTGGTTAATTTTGTCTCTGTGGATGTATTCCACGCAGCAGCAATACCTTGCAACGAACCTATCTTCTCATCGCCCACTTTACTGAGAATTCTTTCGCGCATCTGAAAGCTCAAAAATCGAAAGAAGTAAGATTTTGCTAGAGGTGCGGCTGTCGTAATTGGGGTAAGAATTTTTTCTAACCCAGGCTTGTGGTAATTATTCCAGAGAGGACTGCTTGCTGCGTCATTACGTTTTTCATGCATAAGCATAGAGTCCGTCGTCATTTTATCAAAATAAATCGACCCATCTTGCTTCATAAAATAGTACTCCGAAGCAACAATGCAGTTACGTAACTGCATCAATTCTTTTATACGTTTTGCGTTTGCATCGTCTGAAAATACTTTGCCATTTACATGGGGGTTAAAGCGGCCTTCGGGAATTGTTTTTGAGTAAAACAGGATCGATTTGACATGATCACGTTTGGTTCCAGAAAGGTAGAACAAGATGTCGCGATAAAGAGCAACTTGTGCATTGTGATTTATTTTTGGTCGGTCACCTCTAAAATTATCCCATTTCCCTGACTTGAGCTCCAAAACTCTTGCCTCACCAGGATTAGGGCCAAAATACAAACAGTCCATGCGACCTTGAATGCCCATGCTTTCCGAAACAAAGGATGCCTCAATAATGGCTTTCGAGAGGTCAAATTGGTATTCAGTAGGCAAAACATTCTGGATGCAATGCTTTATATTTTCAAACTGCCGCTTTGATTCCATGGGCCAGTTCGAATCATCTCTAAAAGCGCATAGGTCTTGTGCATTCTCCCGAAAGAAAGTGGTTTGTGAATCAGTATAAACATTTTCATCAGTACTACCCATCAAATCATAAAAAAACTGATTGGCAAAATTACCCATCATCATTGGTGAGGAGGGTTCATCGGACTGAAGCTTGTTTAATAAGAATTTTAAAGGGTGTTCTATGAATTCTGTAACACATCCAGACAACTCAGTGGTTGAGATCAAATAATCCGGTGCAAACACAATTTGGCTTGGATTCCAACACTTACGGCTGTTATCCCAGCGCGGCGTCAGTATATTTAGCTCAACCCCTTTGAACAAAATTTTATCAAGCGATGCAAAAGCAGATGGCTGGTCATAATCTGTTTTATAATCGATTTTAATCAACTGATCACCAGTGTCCGCATACCCATAGATGAAGTTTTCATCCCAGTGATCGACTGTCATACGAATTTGTTTTTTATAGTTTTCGTAATTCGGTGTACTACGCGGAGAGAGAGTCACATTCAAAACTGCTTCAGCCAGGCCGGAGGGAAGTTCAACACCAAACATCACACAGGTAATGTCGCACAGTGATTTTAAGTCCTCAAGATACTCTGCCTCTGTGATTGCATCTTCAGATCCTATTCGAAGGCGATTGGCCCTGATTCGAAATTGACCGATGTAATAGGAATCCTTTTTCAAGTCACCACAGATAAATTTAAGTCTTGAAAACAGGCTGGTAAACTGCGTTTCGTATTTTTCTGCAAACTCTTTTGTCATCCGATCCAGCACATCCCAAAGGCTACTATATTTATTTTTTAAAGGAAGATCTGAGAAATGAATAGCACCAATTTCATCAATAAAAGAGTTACCGTGTGCATATTGCAGTAACTTGCCTTTCTGCCAATACACATAAAAACAATCGGATGACTCACATGTAATAGTAGCTTGAGCTTTAAAAAGATTATTTACCTGATTCTTAAAAAACTCTGGATCTATCATACGATCCGCAACCTTGATGCACACCAAATACTCATGCGTGGCAATCCGTTTAATAGACTCCGAAAGCTTGTCAGTTTTACAATCGAAGACGCGGACTACCATGTGGTCGCCATTAATCGGCGGTTTAGGGTCGAGATAATCTTGCGCGGGATTTACTATTTTCCGTAATTGCGCAAGCACCTCCTCTTTTATCTGTTTGCTGCCTACAAATATTTTTTGCGTAGACTTTTCAACAACTATTTTTTGCTTTATATAACAGGGAACATTATCAACAACTTTCGCCTCCTGTGCGCGAAACACCTTTTTTATCAATTTCTCCATCTGCTCCGGTGTGAAAAAGGTTTCACGCGCTGTAAACTTTAAAACACTCTGCACTGCTTTACTTTTACGTACACACCGGAACCAAGGCGCATGCTTTTGCATCTCAATACAATCCGCCGCGTCATCCAAATCCGGATCTAGCACCACCAATCCTGCAATAAAGCGTCGCCAATCGATTCGCGGCGTTTCAGGCCCCATGAATACAGTCTGTTTCTCATCCATTTGATTCGAAATAACATTCCGATAATCCCTGACCTGCCCAAATGGGCTGCGCCCTTCACGCCCTCCTTTGACTGTTATCCCCTGAACAGTCTTCCATGGCTCAGTATCATTACCAATTACCGCATCGGCGTACGCCTTCATTTCGACAACAACAATCGCATCGGCCTTTACAACAATAATATCTATGCTTGATGAGTGTCTTTCGTATGAGTTTCTTAACCGCACATTGCAGATGATATGAAAAAACTGATCTGTATCATGCTCAAAATTTTTCTTAAATTCACCAATTAGGAATGAAACAGTTTCACGTTCATGCGTATGTTCGTAATTTTCACACATCCATACTTTAACAGCCATAGAAAACCTCTCATCTAGTAAAAAGTTTAACAACATTAAAACGCCCATTGATTTCAGCAACAGAACGTGGAGTTAACCCATTTGCAGCAATTACATCAGGAGATGCACCATGCTCTAACAATATTCTTGCTGTTTCAACAAAATCTCCCGCTGCTGCCATGTACAGAGCTGTCTGGTCATATTGATCAGGGATATCCACATTTGCCCCGCACTCCAGCAATAAACTTATCAGCTCAGGATGATTGTATCTGGCGGCCATAGTAAGTGCTGTTCTTTTATTTTTTGCAGCCTGCAGATTGACTAGAGCTCCATGTTTTAAGAGAAGTTCAGCCGCTTTAATTTCCCCGTACTTGGCCGCAAACTGAAGAGGGGTTGCACCAGTTGCATTCGTCGCATTCTCATTGGCACCACCCTCCAATAAGAGCTGCATGACATTTACCGCCCCATACTTAGAGGCAATCATAATAGGCGGCCAACCAGTTTGGTCAAAACTATTGATTTCAATACCGCGGATTATAAATGCCCGCACACCTTCGATATCGTCGATCGCAACCATATCATAAAAAATACTGGCATCTAGCTCCCTGATCTTCTGAGCAAATAGTTCAGGTGAATAATCATTTTGCTCACACAAGTCCTTGATCCGGCGGTTTTGCACATGAACAATCTTGAGAATCATAGTGGTTGAGGCAGCAGTAATCTCTTGTTCAAAAAGCACCGTTTGTATCCAACGCTCCCCGTCAACCAGCAAATCGATGAAGGCATTAAAACGAGCGAGTAGATGGCGCTTAACTGATGGCGAAACGCAGACGATATACTCATCGCGCTGAAAAGCAGTTCGTCTGACACGCCTTGTGAACTCAGCACAAAACTCACTATTCTCGAAGAGCGATAAGTCCAGTACATTAGAAAATAGGTGTACTCGCGGAACCCCCAGTACGCTCGAGAAATCGCTTTCCGTAAACTCCTCAAAGCGTTTATTTAGAGTCAGCACTTGCGCCTGCCGAAATAATTCACGGACTGTTTGCTCTGCACGATTTACCGCAACGCTAGAGGGCTCGACTAAGACCACCTGACGTAGGTTAGAAAGTCCAATTGTACCTAAAAGTCCTTTGATGAAATCGTGTAACACAACGAGTCCCACACCGGTTCCGCATCCCCAATCCACTACATCAAAACGTCCTGAAAACACCTCGACTGGCAGGGCTTTATATACCGCTTCGAACTTGAAGCAGTGCTTGTTCCAATATAAATACGCATATCCATCCAGCTCATCGTCGCTTTCAAGTATCTTTATTCCATGCTGTAGTTTTTCTTTCAGGGCCAGGTCTATTTTATAACCATCATAAATCAGATTTTTACGCCTCAGCCTATTTTCAGAGAGCTTGCGCAGTGATGAAAAATTTGGCTCTTGAAGCTGCTTCAATTCGTCCAAAAACAGACGTTCATTGCTCATGCATCTGGCCTCCTTCCCGTACCACAAATATAAGGCGAACAGGGCTGCATCAGATGCGTAGCGTAGTTTCGTTTCACCGATTCAGGCGATGCGTTCGCATAGCAATACACACAACCATGCGGGCAGGTGTTATATTCACCGATATCCTTGCTCATAATACAGCCACAAGCTTTCCTTTGCCCTTTGTCCTTCAGCTTTGGATTTTTATTTTTCACGTTGGGACCGTCAAAAAAGTCCAATTGCTCGCATGTTTCATGGCCAATAAACTCCATCAATTCCTTGTCATGTTTAAAACACCTGACCATAAGTCGATCATCAACACAACGATTATGTTCAATACCGTACTCTTCCAGATCAATTTGCTCTGCGCATGTACCCAGTGCAAGATTCCATTTGCAGTTGAGAACTGCCAGACCTTGTGCAAATTCTTTGATTTCATCGGAGTTAAACTCACGTGCTTTAATGCCGGCCTTTGTAAGGTTGCGGCCAACCTTGCCATAGGCATCAATATCGGCAAAACTGAAAACCAGGCGTGATGTATAAGGTGAAAGCTGGTTACCAATATTTTCAACTTTATTGAGCAACTCCCTGACCGAGAGTTTATCTGTTAGCAAAAGCGGGTCGAAACGCCAGATCATCCGCTCTTTACCCAGTCGGTTGGATAAATCAATAAAGGTCTTAATTCTTTCGCCCACACATGGAACCCCCGGCTCATAATGTTCGGCATCATAATCGTTCAGTGTAAATTGAAAGTAATAATTTAAACCGTTATTATCAAGCGCATCAAGATGCTTCATCATAGGTCTGGGATTCTTGGACCAGAAAACAAACAAGCGTGCCTTTGAAAAGCTCACATAGATTGGTATCCCATTGAAGGGGTTAGTCCACTTAACAAAACCCTCCTTTAATCTCTGCATAAACCAGTCAGAGTAAAAGGCCGGAATATCTGTAGACCGACTAGCCGAAATTATAATGGGAGCCTGAGCATCGACAATCTCATCTAACTCATTTTTAATCCTAATTTTTTCCCAACTAGCCATTAAAGGACTCCTTCAACATTGTCACTCTTCCCCATTGAACCTCAAATCATCCAAAAACTCTGACGCTGGATCGACTCCTGTTACCAGCAGGCGGTCGCGGGCGCGGGTGCAGGCAACGTAGAGAAGATGGCGCTCGGTGTTGTAAACCTCTTCTAACTCTCCGGCATCAGCAGCTGTTTCTATGCGTTCCTGCAAGTTCATATTCTGTGGCTTCGGTTATTTCGATCTTAGTCATGGGCGGGAAGACTCCATTTTTGTAGCACATCACTGAGAGGGACCGACTTCATTTCACCAAATTCATAAGCCGAAAGTCTTTTTTCTGATTCCGTTTCCCACAAAAAATCAATTCGTTCTCTATTAGGTTTTGAATTGAGCGAATAATAAAGGTGCTCTATTAATTCAATCCGCTCTATTGGAGACAACTTATCCGCGCCTTCTCTGGTTTTCAGCATCTGTGTACTCATAACTAAAAACTCTCCTAAAATACTCAGTTGAAACATACTAACCTTTTTCAGCACATTGTTCTCAACCCAAATTAGTAGCATCTGGAGTTTTTCCCGATGTTTCCCAAAGCCCGTCTTCACTCACACGCTTGGCGATCTCCTTGGAACTCAGCGGCTTTCCCGCCTTTCTCAATATTTGTATCACTGCATCAATTAGTTTCATGTTTATTCCTCCGCTCGCGGCAGATCGCGACAATCATTCAAAATATACCAAAAAAATTCCTGCTAATCCACTTTCCAACCGTAATTCATAAAGTGTTAGGCTCTAAAACCAAGAGCTAACCCTTTTGACCCACATTTATTTGAATAATTCGTCCAGCTCATAACCGTTTTCATCAAGCTTTAAATCAGACACCATATTTTCAAATGAAGCAGGAGGGTTTTCTTTTATTCTTTCAAATTCCTCTGTTATAGCAGCCCTTCGCTCAGCTCCGATGTCAGTCAAAAAATGATTTTCATACTGCCTAATGCAATCATTGATGATCTCACCAAAAACTTTAAGAAAACAGGCATGACTTTCCGCTGTCACAAAAGCATAATACCATACATATAAACTTAGTTGCGCATAAATCATAAAGCACTCCCTTCAATCATTTGTTATGTGCTCACTGACTGTGAATTTAGACACCTTCCCAAAATCACCTTATTTCAGTTGACGCATTCAGTTCGGGAATATCAGGCGTCGCGGTCTTGACGGAGGAAGATTGTAATTGAGTCTGAGGAAATGGTGAAAATATCGAGCAGGGTCTGGATTGATTTACAGAGATGGTTAGCTGAGAGGTTGGTCTCGGCATAGATCCCATTGGCGAGCGTAAGGGGTTTGCTCAAATCGGACGGTTTGGTACTGAAATGGAGATTCTCCCGGATGTTGTCGAGATCGCGAAGGATATTGCGTACGGGTTGTGTCATAGATATTTAACTCCACTCTTGTGACATAGCAAAACCATAATTCTTAACTCATCGACTGTCATCATTACATGGCTTTCCTTTGCAGGACGGACTTTGCTACCCACTCGTTGAACAAGAGGGATGCGTAACTCGAAGGAAACGCGAACAGTAAAAATCAATAAAGTCATTGACCAAAAGCGTTTCAGCTCCCGGCGTTGAACACCGAGACCTCAGCCCAATGTCGGGAATGCAACCCTTGACTATTAAAATCCTGCCCACCAATACATCTCCTTGTTAAAAACAACATCATATTACCATAAGACCGTGGTGCAAACAACTTTGATCCTCTCACGGTTTACGATCAATGTTCTAAGATAAAAAGCGGCACCATTACTCGATCGTGTACTCCCCGAAATTCAGGCCCAAAAATTCGTTTAAAAAAATTACAAAATCGGCTTAAAAACCGCAACCCCGATGCGGTATTATTATTACGTACTGATTTCGGATGGTAGGTGCGGTGAGGCGGTTTACTTTCTGGATAGGTGCTACAAGGAGGGAGACGCCCAAGCTGATGCCGGATGGTAGCCCATAAAGTTACTTTCCTGCTAGGTGGTTGGGGCGTTGATAGTTTTTGAAGGGCCGTCGGAAGACGGCCCTTCCTTTTTGGTAAGTCAGCCAGTCGTAGATTCTGACCGAGGTTGTAAAACAAAACCTCGTAGTTTTTTTCCGTCGGCGGCAGTCTGTAAGCATTTCTTACATACTGCGTCTTCATGCAATTCGCCGTCGGAAAAGATGTTTTTGATGTGCATCGTCACTTCAACTTCACGTTCGGTTTCGATGAAAGGTGTGAGGATTTGTGTTTTTTGAATCAATTAACTCCGGTTTAACGCCAAACAGGAGATAATTGATTTACGGTCCTCGACTAGCCCTTGAACCGTAACACCGCGCCGTTCGGCATCGCTGACCGATTCCGCGAATCCAATCCCGTTCCAGATCATCAATATAGGACTTTCCCTTGCAGAACGGCCTTTGCTACCCACTCGTTGAACAAGAGGGATGCGTAATAAATAATCTCTGTTTTTTTCACGCAGCAAGGGGCTTGACGGTCAACGCTCATATATGGTACCGTATTTATGCAGTCAAGCGCAGGGTTTGTAGAGGCCGTTGGTAACAGCGGCAGCCTGTATGGGTGGGACACTCGAACCTGGGGGCTGCATTGATTCATTTTCGATCTCATTCGGCGAACACTGCGAGTTGCGGGTTCGCCGTTTCGAGTTTCCGGAGTTCTTCCGGCCAGAATTTCAGGCCGTACCCGATAGCTGTCTGCTTGTGCCGGTAGTACGTGGGTAGCAGGAGCGTGGCGTATTTTTCTTCCGCTTCGCCGAATCGATTTGGTTGGACAGCGTAGAAGAGGCTGGAGGCCACAGCGTCGGCTGCCTGCAAGCCGGCAAGCTTATCGTGGTTAACTGCTGATACACGCTGCGGATCGATGGCACTCCAATCAATCCTGACATTCATAGGGTCGCTTTGGTCTTTGAGCAGGAGCAGGTAATCGCGCAGATCCTCATAGGACATAATGCTCCGGTTTGAGAAGATCACTTCGGCATGGGCACCGCCTTTCTCCGGGTCGGCACGGTCGCGACACAGCCACGATATGCGCTCCAGCAACAGACGGGTGGCATACCGGTAGAGCAGAAATTTCTCGGCTTGAAACTTTTCGGGTTCACGGATACTCGGCTTGTGAATAATGACACTAATCGTACGCAAGGGTACGGCGGCCAGTTTGCGAATGTAGGGCACGCGCTGCTCGTGTTTCAAAATCACCTTTGTCAGTTGACGCGTTCAGTTCGGGAATATCAGGCGTCGCGGTCTTGACGGAGGAAGATTGTAATTGAGTCTGAGGAAATGGTGAAAATATCTAGCAGGATCTGGATTGATTTACAGAGATGGTTAGCTGAGAGGTTGGTCTCGGCATAAATCCCATTGGGCAGCGCAAGGGGCTTGCGCAAGTCGGATGGGTTGGTACTGAAATGGGGATTCTCCCGGCGGGTAATCGTGGCGGGGTTGTTTGGAAGAGCCTTGAAAAGATTAGTATCTTGCTTGGCAAATTGCCGCAAGACAAGCTCGTAAACACGTGTCCAGGTGGTGATGTCCTGATACCCCTTGCCGTCGAGTATGAAACCGCAGGGCCGTTTATAGGTGAACTCCTCGGTAACGGAATGAGGTTCATTGCGGTTCAGGTCTTTGATGATGCGCGTGTTCTCGGAGTCTGTCTTACCAACTTCCGTATCCGGGGAAGCCTCGCCTTCGGTCTGCACCTGAGTATATTCCTGTACCAGCCGGGAGATTTCCTCCGACAGCTTGCCAAAGGCATCAAGCTGGGTGTTGAGCTTCTCCTTAAAGGCCATGCCCTCTTTCATCGCCTTGGTGTCGTTGTGATTGATGTTGAGCCAGACATCATCAGAGAACGCTAATAGATTCTCCCGGATATTGTCGAAGTCGCGAAGGATATTTCGGATTGGTTGTGTCATGATTTCTACCTTTCAATAAATAACTTAAGTTAAGAATCTGAATCCGTTTTTCTTTAAGTGCCCCAAGAAAGTGTGACCTGTTCCACTCAATTCGCTTTCTGTCCATGTTTTACACCAGTCGATCCTTTAGCATCTCCACGTCGATTAATGCGGATCTGATTTCTTCGGTGTACGTGTTTCGATGGTCGTCATGCGTCAACGGATTCAGGATATGCCGTCGATCAATGTCCAACTTGGTGATTTTGACTTTATCGATGCGCACGGCTATTTTCCTTTGCGGTGCCGGGTGCCGTATTTGGCGGGGGACTCATTTATGCTGAAGCCTATTTTCCGAGAAGGTGGAGGCGGCGGGGCGGGATGCTCCGGCGGGTCGATCAGGTCGAGAATGCGCTGCATGACCTCGACGATGGCGGCATCGTGCGAGTCGAGCCGGGATTTGACCTCGCGTTCGAGTGTGGCCAGTTTGCGGGCCAGCTCGCTGGTATCGGAGAGCGCGGCCCGCATTTTCGTGAAGGCGCGCACCACAAAGACGCTCATCTCCACTGCTCGTTTGCTGTTGAGCACATTGGCAGCCATGAGCGCGCCGTGCTCGGTAAAGACGCGGGGGACTTTCCGACGCCCACCATGCAAACTTGAAGTCGCAAATTGCGACTTCAAGTTTGCATCCTCCTGCGGTGTAAGCACAAAAGCAAAGTCGGACGGGAATCGTTCCGCGTTCCGGCGCACCTGTTCGTTCAAACGCTTGGTTTCCACACCGTAGATTTCCGCCAAATCGCTGTCCAGAATCACTCGCTCCCCCCGGATGGTCAAAATCCGGTCTTGCAGCTCAGGGACGACGGCTGCTTTACGTTCTATCTGTCTTTCGTTGAGCGTGCTCACACCTTTCCCTCCACGATGGCGATGTCCTCTGGTGTCAGACCGTAAAGGGCGGAAACGAGGCGGTCAGTCTCGGCTTCGAGGGCGGAGATGTCGGCGGCGGGGTTGGCGCGTTTGGTGGTGAGGATCTGGTCGACGAGGGCGATGACGGGCTGTTGCTGCTCGGGCGATACGTCGGGGATCGGAAGCTTTTTCCAGTCGTCCGGGTAGAGCTGTATGTTATTACGCCGGTTCGTCCGCAGAAAGTCGTGCGCACTGGACGAGTTCGTCACACCAAGCAGGTATTTCACTGCGAAACGGCGACTGATCGCCTCCAACCCCTCGCGCTGCGGCAGGTCTGGACGGCGCGGCTTTTCATCAGCATAACGCGCGGCTTTCTTGAGCGAATTATTGCGGACACCAGAAAGTGAATGCCACGAAAGACAAACAAAAACTCCGTGATTACATAAAAACTGATCCTTATCGTAAGCCACCCTAATATCACCAACCATTGGTAGCATTAATTTTTCTGTATGCGTATAAAGCTCAGGAAACGTTTGTCGCCTAAACATAGAAGGTGCCCTAGGTGTCCCCCATTCGAGGTAGGAATGCGTAGGAAAAATCCAGCGGGACAAATCTTTTCCTTCGACGAAAGCTTTAGGGTGTAAGTCATCTTTTGTGTCTCTTATCAGATCGGAAGTAAGAAACGCGCCTTTCGCCACTTTCTCATTTGCGTGGATAACCATTCCAACGCTGACATAGCAGATTGCATCCAGCGTGAGAGTGGCGCAGGAGAATGCGGTGGAAACCCGATCCTCAGGAAAGAAAGCACGGCAAGTTAGGCTCGGCTGTTTGTCACTGGGGAGGAGCGTGACGTTACCGAAGGTCTCTTTGTGCAGGCGGCGTTCGGGAATGTTGTCCCGTCCGTCGGCCTTCTGAATGAAGGGAATGACGTTATGGACGGCGGCATCGAATATTTTGAGATCGCCGCAGAAGTCGAGGCGCAGCATGCGGCTGTTCGCCAAGAGCCAGTTCTGGCATTTCTGGGCGTACTTGGCGTGGCAGAAGGCGTCGGAGACAATCAGGGCGCTGACGCCGTCGGGCTTGAGGAGTTTGTACGAGCGTTCGATGAAAGGGACGAAGAGATCCCATTTTTCCCAAAGCGTTTCGTAATCGCCGCTGGCGAGAATGGCATGCCGCTGGAGCTGGTTCCATTCGCTCTGCTCGTCGGCACGCACGTAGGGTGGATTGCCTATGACAATGTCGAAGCCGTCTTTGATCTCAGGAAAGAAATAACGGGGATCAAAGAAGCCGACATGTTCGTTGCGGAAAGCAAAGATGTTGCGGTAGCTCTCCCATAGCGCGGCCCGTCGCTTATCGGCTTCGATAAGTTTAATCTTAGTGTTCTTGTGGGAGGCAAGGATACGGCGGCGGTGGATGTCGATCTGGCCTTCGATCAGCGTCTCGATCTTTTCCTGAAGACGCTTTTTTTCGGCGGGATCTCGCACGAAGAAGTAATCCTCGGCGAGCGAGGCAAAGGCAGAGAAGAAGGGATCTTCGAGTTTGAGCTGATCATCGTCGCGTTCGGCCTCGCTCGGCGGCTTGATAAGTGTATTTGCTGCGACGAACTTGAAGTCGAGGTTGGGGAGCGAAGGAACACCAAAGTTGTCGGCGGCGGGATCGACATCGAAGTCCACGAGCAGGGAAACGAAGCAGCGCAGTTTGGCGATCTGCACGGCAAAGGGCTGGATGTCGATGCCGTAGATCGAGCGCTGGACGAGACCGAGCTTCCAGGTGAAGTCGGCGCTGGCGGAATCAAGCCAGCGGCGGGTCTGCTCCTTCATGGCGGCGGGGGTGTCGGCAAGAATGCGCTGTTTCCAATGGTCGTGATCGTGATCGAGCTTGTCCAGGACGTAGACAAGTTTCTGGAGCATGCCCATGGGGAAAGCTCCGGAGCCGCAGGCTGGATCAAGGATGGCGGCATCGTAGATGGCATCGACAAGGACGCTTTTTTCGGTGGGGGTAAAAGCGTGTTCGCGCTCGGTGTAGGAGAAGAGAATATCGAGACCCTCGCTGGCGTCGGCGGGAGAGACCGAGGGGAGCTTGCGGCACAGGGCGGTGTGAAGGTGGGCTTTGAGTGACTCGTTGACCATGTAATCGACAATGGCGCGCGGGGTATAGAATGAACCGGTCTGTTTGCGGGCGGTTTTTGCGGTCTCCGGGTTGTACTCGGCGAGGAGGTTCTCGAAAATGCGTCCGAGCAGTTCGGGATCAAGGGCAATTTCCTCTTCGACAGGGGTGTTCTCGGTCACCGTGAATTTGAAAGCGTCGAGGATGGTGAAGAGACCGTCAATCTTGACGGCGGTGTCGGTGGGGTTGCCGGTGGCGGCACTGATGTCCACCGGGACATCCTTACCGAAAAAGAGGAGATTGGGGACAATCGGCTGCTTGGCGGCAATATCGGAAAACCCGTCGATACGGACCTCTACCTTGGTCTTCTTATCCCGATAGTCGAGGCAGGCGAAGAGACCTCCGTTCAGGAACGGGATGTTTTCAAAGAGGCGGGGAATGTCGCCAGGTTCCTTGAAAGCGGTTTCGTGACGGAAAAGGGAGTGGTCCATGTAGTGTTTGTTCACGCCTTTATAGCGATGGCCGTTGCGAAACTCGCGCTGTTCGAGAGGAACAGAGAGGGTCGGAAAGAAGAGATTCTGGAGTATAGCGGTGTAGTAGGTGCCGTCCGAGCGGGAGAGCGTGTCAAAATCCTCGAGAACGCTGCAAGCCGTGGCGGCGGAAAAAAGACTGGCGGGGACAAGCTGTTTCTCGCGGGCGAACCAGAGGAAGATGACGCGGGTGAGCAGGCGGATGGCGGCAATGCGATTGCGCTGGTCGGGGTCGTTAATGCCGCCGTGGGGGAAAGAAATCTCCTTAACAGCCCAGAAAAACCACTTCTGGATTCGCTTGTAGAAAAGATCATTCAGCAACTGGAGGTTGAATATTTTTTCAAGAGCGGCATGGAGTGTGTCAAAATTGGAGATGGTGTCGTATCCGGCCAGTTCGGGAATGGAGAATGAAGCGAGAATATCGCAGTGGCCGCGGTGGGGATTGGTCTGGCTGATACCATGAATGAGCGTTACTTTGCCGAGAACGTCTTTGGCTGCGTCAAGCTTGTTGCGGCGACGATTGATGACGGCAATGGACAGGGTGGAGCCATACGTGAAGAAGACCATCACCGGCATGGAGAAACGACGGTTGATCTGGCGGGTGATCTGAGCGAGTTTGGAGCGGGGATAGCTCTCTCCTTTCAGTGCGATATGAAAGAAAAGATAGGAGCGCATCAGACCTTGTTCAATCCTGATTTCACGGAAGAGCAGATTGTCACCGGTGAGATCATCATCGGTAAGCTGAAAAAGAATCTGGATGGACTGCCACTCTTCAACAAACGCCCTGTTCCGCGTACGGAGCTCATCCGATGGGTCAAATATCTCAATAAACTCGTCCACACCTGAAACAGAGAGTGTGCGTGAGCCCTGGTACCCAAGCGTAGCAAGCAATTGCCGAGCGGCCTCCGCAGGCGGTTTGCGCTGGAAGTCAAAAAGGGCTGCAGCTATATTTTCACGTAAGTCGGTGCGGTCGGTCATAGAGGAAGTTCTAAAGTTCGAGAGTTCTAAAGTTCGGAGTTATAAAGTCAGGTCTAATATTACACACTCTACTACACTCTTTCAAGGTGTATCCATTATTAGGTTACTTGTTTTTCAAGCCTTCTGGTTGTCCCTGATCACCAGCCAGGTGAGGAGTTTGAATCCGGCGGGGCGGTTTCCTTAAAGATTTATTTCAGACGTTTCATGTTACTTGCCGCGAGCAGAGTGCGCATCTGTGTGATAGCGATGGTGTTAAGCGTGGTGAGGCGCTCTGGCTGCGGCATCTCTTGGCGGATTAGAACAGCATTTAGGCTTTCGAGATTCGTAAGGACAACGAGTTGCTCCAAAGGCGCGTTATCTCGGATATTGCCCTCCGCGTCAGGATGGGTATCCCGCCATTGTTTCGCGGTCTGCCCGAAGAGGGCGATATTGAGCAAATCGGCCTCACTGGCATAAACGGCGAAGGACTGTGCATTGGTGACCGATGGAGGGATGAGCGTCTCCTTGATGGCATCAGTGTGGATACGGTAGTTGATTTTAGCGAGGGTGCGCTGAAGACTCCAATCGAGCTTGAGACGGTCGTTTTCATCAGCTTTAAGACGACGAAATTCTTTTACCAGATAAATCTTAAATTCTGGGCTGATCCACATTCCGAATTCAAAAGCGATGTCGGGATGGGCGAATGTGCCGCCGTAACGCCCTGCAGTTGCCTTGAGACCGATCGCATGGGTTTTTTCGACCCATTCCTTGACACTTATTTTATAGTTGTTCAGACCTGCCTGACTTTTAATTATGGCGAATTCGCCATAATTAAAACCAGGATTAAAGACCGACTCCCAGATTCCAAGGAACTCCACCGTATTGCGATTACGAAGCCAATCAGCAATGAAAAAGTCCCCATCCTTGGCTCGGAGCATATCGGTGAGAGAGATGTATTCCCCTTCCTGAAACGAAAGAACCGAAACGGGTATCCCTCTCACTTCGATGATGGCTGCTTTAGATTTGTTCATTTGTTGTCACTTTCGCTCTTGATCACCAGCCAGGTGAGGAGTTCGAATTCGGCGGGAGCGGCGGACTGGGTGGGGATGACGAAATCACGGGTGGTGGTGAGCCCCTGGGCGATGCGGCGGCGGTAGTTGCCCGCAATGTTCTTGAGTGCTTTTTCGAGCAGGGTATCGTAATGGGTCATGTCGCTGCCGTCTTTCGTCTGCTTGTCGAAGAGATCGCAGAGCTCCTTGTAGGCGGTAACCTTGCCGGTGCAGAGTTCACGATAAAGGGCGAGAATTTTGTGCGGCAAGCCAAAGGAGAAGCGGACGTTGCCGTTATCCTGGATGTAAACCAGGTAGCAGGGATGGAGCGGATTGATCTTCTCGGGCGCGGCGGTGTCCCCGCCTTCTGCCTCCTTCTGACGGAAGCAGAAGATCACGCCGGGGGCGGCTTCGGTGAAGAGGTCATGGCAGGAGGGCACCACGGCATAGAGTCCGAGGGGTGCCCCTTCCAGCAGTTCTTTGTTTTTCTCCAGGAATTTCAGGAGGTCGGCACGGAAATCTTCCAGCGTGAAATCGGAGATGGAGAAGGATTCATTCGCGTCTTCAAGGTCGATGACCTCATCGCGCAGCTTCTTGAGCTGACGGTCGCGGTAGCGGATCTCAGCATCGTCCACCATCTCCTCCATGGTCTTGTTGGCAAGGGGGTTGTCCTCCTGCGTGGCGGCGATGTCCACCAGCGCCATGCGCGTCTCGACGCGGTGCTTGAGCCGGATATATTTGTTCAGGTCGTCCGTGGGCCAGAAGTTGATGAGCTGGATGGATGGGTTGCGCGAGCCGATGCGGTCGATCCGCCCGAAGCGCTGGATGATGCGGACGGGATTCCAGTGGATGTCGTAGTTGATCAGGGTGTCGCAATCCTGAAGGTTCTGGCCTTCGGAGATGCAGTCCGTGGCGATGAGCAGGTCGATACCGCCCTCCTGCGGCAGAGTGTCCAACTTTTCGCGGTGCTTGGAGCGCGGAGAAAAGTGGATCAGGATGCGGTTGTAGTCGGACTGGCTTTCAAAGCCCTGCGGTTTGTAGGTGGTCCGGTTCTGCCTGGAGCCGCTGACCAACGCGCTGTTGACCTCATGGGTGTCCAGGGCCCAGGCGTGCAGGTGGTTGTAAAGGTATTCGGCGGTGTCGGCGAAAGCGGTGAAGACGATGACCTTGCGGTTGATGCGTCCGTCGCGATCCGTGGTCGGATAGGTGAATTTCTTTGCCAGAAGCTTTTTGAGTTCGGCGAGTTTGAGGTCGCGCTCGGCGGTGACATCCCGGGCCTGAAGATAGAGCTTATTCAACTGACGTTTGTCCTGATGCAGTGCTTCCAGGAACTCATCCACCTTCATGTGGGCGAATTGGAAGGTTTTTTTCTTGCCAGTGCTGAACTCGACAGCCTCTTCAAAGAGATCCTCCTGCTCTTCCTCGGCCCCCTGTTCATCCGCCGCCTCAAACACGGCACCTGCGACATCCTTAAATTTTGTGAGTGCCCTCTCCAGCGTGTCGATGCGGTCGATGGTGCGCTTCAGGGTATATTCGAACGAACGGATCGAACTCTCGAGTCGCTTGAGGAAGTTCGTCTTCATCATGCCGATCAGAAAATTTTCGCGGTCGGACTGCTTGAAGGAGCTCACGCCCCTGGACGTAGTGTCATAAATGGCCTTGAACTCCTCTTTGACAAACATAGTCGGCTTAAAGAGAAAGAGCTTATAGGTTTCAATGATCTCGCTGATTTCATCATACGGCAGGAATAGCCCCTGCGTATCAATCTCGGTAGAGATGGAGAGGGGCTTCTTTCGTTCGGGGAAGGCGCCAAGGCGGGCGACATCGTCGACGAAATAACGCAGGATATGTTTGCGGGCGCGGGCAATGGTCACTCCGTCCAGCAGACGGAAGAAATCCGAGCCGAGGCTGTCGACCAATTCAGAGGTCTTGCGCTCCTCCGGCGGCAGCTTCGCCCACTTGGTGAATTGCTTCTGCGCAGTCATGAGCAAAATCGCGTAGTCGGGGATGCCCAGCGAGACGGATGGATCGGCATAGGCCGTGCTCACTCCTTTGGTGAAGAGCGCGATCTGGTTGCGTAAATCACGGAGTGAATTATTCACCGGGGTTGCGGAGAGCAGCAGCACCTTGGTGCGGAAACCCGACTTGATGACGTCATCCATCAGCCGCTGGTAGCGGTTCTTTTTTTCCGGTGGATCATCCGCCCTGTATTCAGGGGAGCCGTTGCGGAAATTGTGCGACTCATCAATGACCACCAGACCGTAGTTGCCCCAGTTGATACCCTCGATGCGCTGGCCGCCGACAGTGTCGCCGGTTGTGCGGGAGAGGTCTGTATGGGAGGCGACATCAAAATCGAGCCCGTCCTTTTCAAAGATGTTCAGCTTGTTGTTGCCGCGATAAGCAAGCCAGTTGTCGCTCAGTTTTTTGGGAGTGAGCACAAGGACGCGTTCGTTCTGGAGCCGGAAATAGTGGATAACCGCGAGGGCGGTGAAGGTCTTACCGAGGCCCACACTGTCGGCCAGAATGCAGCCGTTGTAATCCTTGAGCTTGTTGATGATACCTTTCACACCATCCCTCTGGAAGTCAAAGAGGTTTTTCCAGATCTCCGATTGGTCGAAGGCCAACTGCGCAAGCGTATCCTCGATCCGCTGATTGCTGGCCATCTCCTTCTCGAAGATGTGATAGAGCGTCTTAAAATAGATGAACTCCGGGGTCTGATCCGTATAGAGCTTCGACAGGAAGTCCAGCACATCCGCTTTCACATTGTAGACCAGCCGATCATCGCTCCACAGTTCATTGAACCAGGCGAGCAAGTCATCACGGTCGCGCTGGTCGGTGATCATCATGTTCAGTTCGATGTTGTTCTGGGGCGAGGCGGCCATACCCAGCCCGCGGGTCGTGAAATTTGAGCTGCCGAACATGGCGCGACTGTCACGCTCCGGGCGTCCCACATGATAGAGCTTGCCGTGCAGCAAGGCGCGGTTGATGACTGACTTGATCTCGACCTTCTGGCGTATCCAATCCGCGCAGGCCTTGACAGACGCCTTCTGACGAAGCGCGTCCCTGATTTCCAGAGTGTTGTTAACCATAGAAAAGCGCTTGCTGGCAGTCTTCTCCGGATCGATCCGGCTGACATAGCTGGGGTCGCCAAAGAGGAAACGCATACCTTCAATCGCGTCAAGCTGCTCGCGCAGGGCGTCATACGCCTGGACCGTGAAGTAGGCGGATGCCACAGAGAGGGAAGCATTAGGTGTCACATTCGACTTGAGAAATTCAAAGGCTTTGCCCCGCTTGCAATTATCCCGAATATTGGAAAATTCAGAGATGGAAGCGGTGCTGGCATGAGGCTGTGTCTGTTTGCTGAACAAGATATCGGTGTCCGTTCCCATAAGATAGCCAAAAAAGATTAAAAACGCGGAGGATAAAAAGTAACTAAACTTTACCATTTGCCACACAGAGGAGCAAGCATCGAAAGTCAGGAATTCAGCGTGGAATTCGTTCTCCTGTTTCGCGGTATTTTTTCCCTTTATCCCAAGTAGCTCCCGACAGAATAGACGTAGGAACGCGCCAGTCGAGTTACCGACGGCATCGGTTGACGATGATGTGCGACCCAGCCTTCGCGCTACGCTTGCTACGGCGGGCAGGCTGACAGCGGATACGATTAAAACCCACGCTTTAAAAAAATCGTCAACCAGCATCGTCGCCGCTATCGTCAACCAGAGGCGCAGCCGGCCTAGATAAGGATTGTGATTAAGATTAGGATTCCATCCCTCCTAATCACAATCCTAATCGTAATCCTAATCAAACAGCGGTGATCTGGGATGGCCGAAAGAGATGAGGATTGGGATTAGGATTAAGATGAGGATGTTTCTCCCTCCTAATCACAATCTTAATCGTAATCCTAATCAAACATTGGTGATTTTTAGTTATATGCGGGTAGCAATATTTAACCATAAAAAATCAAGTTATAGACAAGCCCGCCGCGCAGCTGCGCCGCGAAAAAACGATGAGGTAACTTGGCGGTCAGCCGCATCGGAGTCGGGGTCGGTATCGGAATCGGGGTCGACCTCGTACGTTTTTCGATACCGATTCCGATAGCGACCCCGACCCCGAGTTACAGACACGAAACTGTGACAAAATGGCCGAGTTATAGGCAAGCCCGCCGCGCGGCGCGCCGCGAAAAAACGATGGGGTAACTCGACGGTCAAACGCATCGGAGTCGGGGTCGGGGTCGGTATCGGGGTCGACCTCGTACGCTTTTCGATACCGATACCGATACCGACCCCGACTCCGACCCCAAGTTACAGGCACGAAACTGTGACAAAATGGCCGAGTTATAGGCAAGCCGACCGCACGGCTGCGCCGCGAAAAAACACCGAGGTAACTAGACCAAAGAGATCAAGTTATAGGCAAGCCCGCCGCGCGGCTGCGCCGCGCGCCGCGAAAAAACGATGGGGTAACTCGACGGTCAGCTGCATCGGAGTCGGGGTCGGGGTCGGAATCGGGGTCGACCTCGTACGCTTTTCGATACCGATACCGACCCCGACCCCGACCCCGAGTTACAGGCACGAAACTGTGACAAAATGGCCGAGTTACAGGCAAGAGTGGGAGTGGCATCCTGCCCCTCGGCTATCTTGAGGGGCTAAATGCCACTCCCACGTTTGATAATGAGGGTCTGCAAGCCCTGGCCGGTCGCTTATATGCAACCATCACAAAATATGCAGTCGCACAAACGCGACTCCATCCCTAACTGCAAGGCAGTTGAAGTTCATATAATACATTGGATTACGATAGATAAGGGTATTGTTAGCAAAGGCGTTACCTTTGGCACGGTTCCTGATGTATATAAGACATGATACGGATACAGACGCTATGACGGCGCATGGCAAACGCCAGAGATCAGCCTTAAATTGATTTTATAGACGGACTCCTGACTACAGTGGTCAACCAGGAGTCAGCGATCATCGGCCACAAAATAGGAGGTGTAAGATGCCAAGAGGAGATGGAACAGGCCCGATGGGTGGTGGTACGGGAGCCGGTCGCGGCATGGGCGGCGGCGGAGGGCGCGGAATGGGTGGCGGACGAATGGGTGGACTAGGACTTGGCGCTAGCGGCAGCTGCGTTTGCCCAAAATGCGGCAAGAGCGTTCCCCATCAAACTGGCATGCCCTGTACGCAGGTTGCTTGCCCCGCATGTGGCACCCAGATGACCCGCGCGGTTGTATCGTGAGCGTGTATTGTGAGTGAGCGAAAACGGGATTACCGTTATCTGTTCGGACCAGTGCCTTCACGTCGGTTTGGACGTTCGTTGGGGATCGACTTGACCCCCTTCAAGACCTGTAGTGTGGATTGCATCTTTTGTCAACTGGGACGCACAACCCGCCTGACCTGTGACCAGGCGGAGTTTGTCCCTACTCAGGAGGTTTTACAAGAACTCACACATTGGTTTGCGGCTGGGAACAGTGCTGATTTTATGACCTTGTCGGGATCGGGCGAGCCCACGCTGAACAGCGGGTTTGGCGAAATCATCCTTTATCTACGTCAACAATCGGAGATTCCGGTTGCCCTGCTATCTAACGGCACACTCTTTTCGCGTCCAGCCGTCCGTGCTGCGGCACTACAGGCCAACGTCGTCAAGCTGTCGCTCAGCGGCGGGGATCAGGAGATGTTCCGGCAGATCAACCGCCCGCATCCTGATCTGCAACTGCAGGCGATGGTCGAAGGGTATCGAGCATTCCGGAAGGCGTTCAGCGGACGTTTGGTGCTGGAGGTCTTTCTTGTCAGAGGCATCAACGACACATCGGAAGCGGTGAAAAAAATTGCGTCCCTAGCCAACACGGTTGAAGCGGATGAAATTCATCTTAACACGGCTGTACGGCCACCCGCCGAGTCGTACGCCCTGCCGTTAACACGCGAGGAAATGGAGGCGTTGACACCCCTGTTTCGGCCAATCGCTACGGTCATTGCCGAATTTTCCGCAGATTGTTCGTCGGGTGTTGCTGCCAACGAATCAACAATTCTTGATATGCTGCGGCGGCGCCCCTGCACGGCAAAACAGGTCGCAGAGGTCTTCGACATGCATTTAAACGAAGTTTCAAAGTATATCGGCAAGCTCACACGAACAGGCCGCATCATCTCTCTTGCGCGTGACAGCGAGAGTGAAGCCTATTTCACGGCTTCTGATACATCTAGTTTTTCGGACTTCTCCGAAGTCCGAAAAACTGCTAAAAAGACATAAGTACCCATTAACATTAGACAGCCAGCGGCTTTGCCGTAGCGACTACAACAACCCCAAACCAAGGATAAAATATGAAACTACCCGAAATTGTAAAACAAGCGTGGGAACAGCGCGAAGGAGCAATCGTCCTGACAACGGTCGATGCCGAGGGCCAGCCCAACGCCATTTACGTAACCTGTGTCAGCCGTTATGATGACGAGCGTATTGTTGTTGCCGATAACTATTTCGATAAGACGCGAAAAAACATCCGTGCCGGCTCGCGAGGCGCGATCTTGTTCATCACCTCCGAAAAGAAAGCCTATCAGCTCAAGGGTCTGATCGAGTACCATGAGAGCGGACCAGTTTTCGATGATATGAAAAGCTGGAACCCTAAGCAGCATCCCGGCCATGCCGCTGCGGCTCTGTTGGTGCGCGAGGTCTACTCTGGGGCTGAAAAGCTAAAGGGTTGACATCTATCGGCCTGATTACCTGCCGATGAAAATTTAACGAAAAACGATTAAAAGGAATAAGCGAATGAAACAAGCGGATGTAATTGTGATCGGTGGAAGCGCGGCAGGCATGACGGCCGCCATAACAGCTCGGAGGCACTATGCCGGGCGGAGTGTGCTGGTGATCCGGCGCGAGCAGCAAGTCTCCATTCCATGCGGCATTCCGTATGCTTTTGGTATTGTCGGATCACCCGAGAAAAACCTCATGCCAGTTGATGAGGTCTTAGCCAAGAACAACATTGATTCGGTCATAGGCGAGGTTATTTCGCTGGATCGGGAAAAACAAACCGTACGCACTGCTGATGGCAGAGAGTTTGGTTATCAGCGCCTCGTACTGGCCACGGGGTCGGAGCCGATGGTGCCACCGATTCCAGGGGGTGACAAGGAAAATATATTTGCCATTCGCAAGGATGTGGGATACCTGAACCAGCTTATCGAAGTCATGGACAAGAGTCGGAATCTCTGCATTGTCGGCTGTGGCTTCATTGGTGTCGAAATTGCAGAAGAGTGCAGACGCAGGCGTCCAAAGCTGAACATTAGCATTGTGGAAATGCTGACGCATTGTCTGCAATTGGTTTATGACAACGATTTCTGTGTGAAAGCCGAAGAGACGCTGAAAGCTCAAGGCGTTGATTTGTTACTTGATGCGAAAGTGGCCGCTTTCGAAGGCGGCAACGCGGTCGAACGCGTGCGGCTGGCTGATGGCAGTGCGCTGGATGCCGATATCGTAATTTTGGGAATCGGCGCGGTGTCGAATATTTCATTGGCCCAAGATGCTGATCTCGAACTCGGGCCCAAACACGGTATACAGGTGAATCGCTATATGCAAACCAGCGACCCGCTCATCTACGCCTGCGGTGATTGCACGGACAAGGTTTCCTTTTTCGACGGGAAGCCGTCTGAATTCAAACTCGCCTCAATCGCCACAATGGAGGCACGAATCGCCGGCGCCAATCTATTTTCGACAAACCGTGTCAACCTTGGCGTCATTGGTGTGTATGCCACAGTGCTGGGCGACTGCGCTTTCGCCGCTGCCGGACTGACATCCACGGAGGCTCAAGAAAAGGGTTATGATATCGTCACAGGGGAAGCAGAGTCCTCTAATCGACATCCAGCCTGCATGCCAGGTGCTGCGCCACTTAAGGTCAGGTTGATCTTTGAAACTGGCAGCCAGGTGCTTCTTGGCGGTCAAGTCAGCGGTGCCAAAAGCGGTGGCGAGTTGATCAATACAATCAGTGCCTGTATCCACCAGCGTATGACGGCTGACGATATCGCTACCTTCCAGACCGGTACGCATCCGGCACTGACCGCCTCGCCCATCGCCTACCAACTCGTCAACGCCGCCGAAATCGCCATCGGCAAGATGCGTCAACGCACACGTGGGTGAGCTTAAACCCTTGCGAACATGCACGTTATTAAATCAACCAAATATGCCTATTGCACAAATTAAATCACAGTGTAAAAAGTAATACAAAGGCGGAACTTACAATATGAAACAAGCAGACCGACTTAAAATACGGCCATGGTCTTTTGCGAGCATTGCAGGCCTTGGCACTTTGGCGTTGTATGGAGCATGTGCGCATCTGAACGCAAAAACGGCGGTCCGATTAGAGAGACCGGATTATGTAAAATTCAACAAGGCGGCTGCCATTCGGTTCAACCTGACCGCTAAAAAACGCCAGCTCGTGTATACGCGTTTGGCAGAGTATCTGGTTGACCATTTTAACCTGGCCGAGCGACCGGGTATCGGCATTGATATTGGCGGTGGGCCGGGCGACCTAGTGATCGAATTGGCGGCCCGCACAAAACAATTCTACTGGATCAACACAGACATCAACGCCTGGTACGCACAGCCTTTCGCAGAGAACACCCTGAAGCGCGAACTCAATCACCGGACGGGTTTCGTCTTTGCAGATGTCTGCGCACTACCCTTCAAGGATCAATATGCGGATGTTGTATTCTCGCGGGGTGCATACCAGTTCTGGGGTGATTTGGAGGCGGGAGTGATTAATATCCACCGGATTCTGAAACACGGCGGCTGGGCGTTCATTGGACGCGGTTTTCCCCCCAGCATGCCTGAGGGCGAGATCAGAGATCTACGGGACAAACGATTGATTGGCGGACCGCCATACGATCCGGACAAGGATGCAGAAACCTTTCGATCCATCATGAAGAATTTGAAAGTGAAGGAATACGAAGTTATCCGGCACAAATCACAGGATCCAACGGTAAATTATGGAGTATGGTTGTGTTTCCGACGCGGCTGAAAGCAGCACTGGCAGGCTGTCGGACTTAAAAGTCCGGCAGCCTGCTTAGACAGCGGCGAAGCCGCTGACATACTAAAAAATGCTCAAACCTGCTGATAAGTCAGCAAAAGCAACCCTGTGTGTGAGTTAGGTTTCTGTATGCCATTGTAGCTTTATGATAACGCTCCTTCCAACCGGGCCGATATGCCCTTTTTTAAGCATTGATAATGTTAGATATTAATCGTGCTTTTCGTACTACTATCATTCATATTCTTGTTTTTTTTGTACGTTTATTATCTCTCACAGAGGCACAGAGAACACAGAGAGTAGCTGAACTTTTCGCAGCACTGAGAGAATATTTTAAGGTG